>Ga0209986_10001419_pt1 | contig 22881 bp, 15 predicted proteins | sample BlataG_FD_183168 | JGI IMG/M metagenome (GOLD analysis project Ga0209986, IMG submission 183168) | Deep subsurface microbial communities from Black Sea to uncover new lineages of life (NeLLi) - Black_00105 metaG (SPAdes) (version 2) | ecosystem: Environmental > Aquatic > Marine > Oceanic >... | reverse complement strand
GGCTGGCCTGCTCTGGTTAGTGCCCAGGTCTATGCCTCACCGGTTATTGCAGATATAGATGGTGATGGTCAAGATGAAATTTTGGCGGTAACGATGGCGCCTGACGCCTCGTTATACGCTTGGGAAGCAGATGGTGGGACAGTTCCAGGATTCCCAGTAACAGGTGATGCTACGTTAATTCCCCAATCTCCAGCAGTAGCGGATTTTGATAATGATGGCAGAGAAGAAATATTTTTACAGAGCAGAGGTAGTCCGACCGGCAATCTTTGTCTTCTAAAATATAACCCATCATTAGGTCAAGTAGACACGATGCCTGGTTGGCCCCAATTGCCTGATGTGACTTTTAATGTCTGGCCTACACATCCCTTAATATGTGATATTGATAATGACAATACCTTAGAGATTATCGGGTCAATCATAGGCACCGGCAGTATCTATTGCTTTGAATATGACGGCACTTTAAACTGGCAATTTACATTTGACAATCCCAGTAACATTGAACAGATAAGTGGTGCTGGACTCGGTGATATTGATTTGGATGGTAACATTGAGATTTTGTTTGTTGTTTACGAGGCTACTCCACCTTATAAGAAATATGTATATGCGGTAAATAGTGCTGGAAATCGCCTCTGGAAAAGCGAATTTCCAATGGCTGGCACCTATGCAAAGAGTTCGCAGGGCGCAGTGATAGGTGATATTGACGGCGATATTTATCCTGAGATTCTGTTTAGCGACAAGGAGCATTTATGGGTTCTGAAACACGATGGGTCAGTAATGAGAGGCGCACCATTTAGGTTAGAATGCGATGGACATTCCACCCCAGCAATTGCTGATTTAGATAATGATGGCGATGTTGAGGTTGTGTGCGCAAGTGGGGGTGATTTGGAACTGAAGGTATGGGACATACCTACACCATATACAGAAGGCGAATGGCCGATGTTTCAGCATGATATAAAACATACGGGAAGATACTACTACCCGGATGTAGTGCCACCTATTGCAAGGATTATCTCGCCCTTAGATGGTGCCTATCTAGCACCGAGTGATTCACTACCAATCTTTGGTTCAGCACTGGATGCAAACTTTGTTGACTACTCGCTTAAATATAGAATTCCTTCCTCTGATCAATGGTACCCTGTAGAAACTGATTCCTATTCGACTACCCCGGTTGATTCAGGACTCCTGGGTTTCTGGAATACAATTGGATTTAGTGGTCGATACTACCTCTGCCTTGTGGTTTCTGACTCATTTAATAATATTGCGGCTGATACAATTGCGGTATTTTTCTTACTGGGTGAAGAGACACCACCGATCATTGATCCTGAATTTGCTACTTTTTCTTCACGGCCGATTGATGTTGCAACTGATGCCTTAAACTGTGTTTATGTTACAGACACAGGAAATGATAAAATATGGAAATTCTCTGAAAATGGTGATTCTCTACTTGCCTTTAGTTACGATTTCAATAAACCAAAGGGTGTGGCTGTGGATGATTCTTTCTTTATCTGGGTTACTGATTGCTTAAATCACTGTGTTAAAAAATTCGATTCTTTGGGGAACTTTATATTTGGATTTGGTAAGCATGGTAATGATCCTGGTGAGTTCAACCAGCCAACAGGAATTGCGATTGATGGTGCAGGCTATCTATGGATATGCGATAACAAAAATGACCGGGTTCAGAAATTCGACCGCTGGGGAAATTTTATATTACAGATACCAGATACCAGAGGACAAATGACAGGTAGCAGATGGCAGATAGAAGATAGCGGATATCAGATAAGGGATAAGAGAGACCGAGTGCAGGATGGAAGACATAAGTTATTAGATAAAAAAGACAAAATGGAAGAAGGTGAAATAGCATTGAAACAACCAACTGGTATCTCCATTTTAGAGGGAATTGTATATATCACTGACAACAAAAACAATAGGGTCGTTGTTTTTGACACAGCTGGAAATTATATTCGGATAATTGGTGAATTAGAAGGGCTGACACTTCCCTGGGATAATCAGGTAGACTGCTTTGGCAATTTTTTTGTTGCTGATGTCCATAATCACCGAATTGTTGAATTTAATCCCTGGGGTTACCAATTGCTTGCATTTGGAGTTAAGGGTGATAAACCTGGACAGTTTAAACTACCGCATGGCGTTGCTTTAAGTAGAGATGGTAAATATCTCTATGTCTGTGATACATATAACAACAGAGTTCAGAAATTTCTGATGTATCTGGACCCGGAACAGAAATATACCGGTGGACCACAAGGAGGCGAAAGTCAAATAGTAAGACCTTTCTTCTTTGAACAAATGTATCCGAATCCAATAAAAGGAGTTTTAAAAATCAGGTTTAATTCACCAGACGAACGTAAGGTTACAGTAAAAATGTATGACGTTGTGGGAAGATTGGCTGAAACGATATTTAATGGTAAAGCAAAAATCGGCATGAACGAGTTTCTGATTGTGCCGAAAGACTTAGCCGCTGGTGTTTATTTTATACGGTTAAAGACAGAAGGTTATACGAAGACTGAGAAAGTGATACTCCTCAGATAAACCTTCTAAATATTTTGAAATTATGGCTTGTAATATTCTAATGATACTCTGCCGTGATCAATTACCCCATAGGAGAAATTACTGACCCAATCACCAATATTAAGATAGTATTTATTACCTGGATATTTTTTGAAATCAGGGATGTGAGAATGAGCAAGAATCGCGATATCAGCTTTTTTTAATATTGCTCGGGCATGGTTTTCAAACATCTTTGGCAAATTCGGGTTGCGGCGCTGTTTGCGCGAAAGATAAGCAATGCCCTGGGCGCAGAAGACACCGATATCCGGGTGGATGAGCCGATAAAGCGCATGGTTAATTTTTGAGGTCAGTAATTTTTCCCAGAGGCTTGTCCAGAGCCTGTGGTCGATTTTGTTACCGTGGGCAAGGTAGACAGTTTTACCATCAATTTTAACCGTGGTCTGTTCTGGATGGACCACAAAGCCAAAATTCTTAAGAAATCGACCAATCATGACTTCATGATTTCCCATTATATAATGGACCGTCTTACCGTCCTGAATGAGATTGTACAAAGCAGCTAAAGTCTTGAAGTAGTCTTTGGGGAAAACTATATTGTATTCAAACCAGAATTCAAAAAGGTCGCCAAGGATATAAAGGTCGGTCATCTTTGCTTTGTTTTCATGGAGAAACCTTATTAGCATTCTCGCCCGATAGCTTTCATCGGTTCTGATATGCGCGTCGCTGATAAAGAAATGCATAGCCAATTATATTTATTTACCGAAGTGAGTCAATGCATCCCGCACCTTGTTCGACAGATGCTATCAGACGATACAATAAGTTTATTCAAGGTTCTACAAAAACAGCATACGTAATAGTGAATCCTGGACTAAAACAAGGTGCGGGATAAACAGATTGACATCGTTACCTGTCTCATGTATAATGGATTATGATAAACCTTGCAATAATAAGTTTAATCTTATTTTCACAATATTATGGTCAGAACAAAATCCAGTACAAGGATTACCACTTTAAGGTTCTTGAAACCGAACATTTCAATATATACTTTGCCGAAGGTGGGGAAGAGCTTGCTGCTTTTGCCGAGGAAATTCTTGAAGACGGGTATGACATGTTCACTGAAGACCTTGGTGTGGAAGTTGATTTCACCATCCCGGCGATAATCTATAACTCGCCAAATGATTTTTCGCAGACAAATATCACCCTTGAGTTGATCGAAGAAGCAGTTGGGGGGTTTACCGAGATATTGAAAAACCGCATGGTCGTTCCATTTACCGGCGACTATGAGGAATTCCGTCATGTTTTGGTCCACGAATTAAGCCATGTTTTCCAGTTTGTCATATTCTTTCCGACCAAAATGGAAGCATTATTCTCCGGCGACATTTTCTACTCAGTACCTCTTTGGGTCATGGAGGGTCATGCAGAATTCTCATCATTGGGGTGGGATTCTGAGACTGACATTTTTATGCGCGATCTGGTCATGAACAATAACGTAATTCCCTTATCTGCCTTGGGAAGCTACGGCGGTTTTGTTATATATAAAGAGGGGCAAGCTTTTTATAGATATATCGCCGAAAAATACGGACGGCAAAAAGTTGGTGAGTTCCTCCACCTCGTGAAATCTAAAAAAAGTTTGAAAGAAACCTTTATTCATTTATTCGGTGTTACGATTGACGATTTCAATGACGAGTGGATGAGGTATTATCAGATGCAGTACTTTCCCAAAGTTGAACTCCAGGAGAATTTTCATGATTTCGCGCGTATCGTCTTCAATCACAAAAAAACGAAGACGATTTATAATACCTCGACCGCTATTTCGTCGCGCGGCGATAAAATAGCCTTTATAAGCGATCGATCAGGTGTTGCTGAACTAATCGTGATCTCGAGCATTGATGGTCAACTTCTGAAGAAACTGGTGAAGGCTCAATATTCATCAGGCTACGAAGGTCTGCATCTATACCAGGGTGGTTTGTCATGGTCACCGGATGACCGGTTTATTACATTCGCTGCAAAGTCAAAGGGCACTGATGTTCTTTATATTATAGATGCGGAAAACGGCAAGGTTTCTAAGAGAATGGATTTTGGTCTTGATGGTATCTATTCTCCGAAATTCGCTCCGAACGGCGATGAAATAGTATTTTCTGGGGTTAAAGACGGATACACTGATATCTTTATTTTGGACATAATGTCTGGTACAGTTGAGAATATAACCAATGATATTTACACTGATAAGTATCCGTGTGTTTCTTCAGAAGGCATCGTCGCATTTGTTAGTGACCGTCCTGATTCCACGGCTGAATACAGATACGGCAATTATGCTGTGTTTTTTAATCAAAAAGGGGTGATATCACGTTTGACGCCGCGCACCACTTATGTTGCATCGCCAATCTTTGACAACGAGGGTGGTTTGTATTTTACTGCTGATTATGACACGGCATTCAATATGTACTGGTATTCGTGTGATAGCGCACGCATAATAAAGAAAACGAGCATCCTTACCGGCATATATTATCCATCAATTTCAAAAGACGGTAAGAAAATTGCCTTTTCATATCTCAATGATTACGGCTATGATATTTGTGTCGTAAAAAACCCGTTGACCAAAATGTTAGACGCGCAAACACCTGAACCGGCTGCTGTATCCAATACTTATGAAGAAACTGAGCTGGAGACGGCGCGGGTCAGGAAGTACACCCCAAAGTTTACCTTTGACTATTTTGTGGCGAGTGCTTCATACTATTCAATAATTGGATTTTCTGGGCTCGGCGAGATTGCCTTGAGTGATATTCTGGGTAATCACCGGATTCTAATTGCTTCGAATTTCTACGGCAGCCTTACGAGTTCTGATATCTTTCTGAGCTACTGGTATCTTAGGAAACGGAGCGATTTTGGTTTCACCTTGTTCCAGTACTTGAATTACTTTCGGGAGTATGATGACCTTTTTATTTGGCGCTATCTAGGCGGTGGTGGTATTGTTCAATATCCGTTCAGTCGGTTCTTCCGTGCTGAATTAGGCGCTTACGCCTATAAGATCTACGAGACCAGGTGGTATGATTTCTTTGCGCCACCGATATACAGCTCAGATACTTATCGTGATTCCAGTTATAATATGTTCTATCCAAACCTTGCTTTTGTCTTCGATAATATAAGATGGGGAAGAATCGGTCCGCACAGTGGGCGCCGCGTAAGACTTGAGGGGTATACGACACTGTTTAGCGATTTCGACACAAGAAGCTTGATCTTTGACTACCGCAGGTATTTCGGTCTTTCACCCCGAGCAAGTTTTGCCACCCGTTTAGTTCTCGCCTCCAGCTTTGGTCCAGACCCTGATCAATGGTCAATAGGTGGTCAGCATTCTTTGCGCGGTTATGATTCCTATGCACTTGCCGGGTCAAAACTGGGTTTTCTCAACCTCGAGTACCGTTTTCCATTTATTGACCGACTCAAAATTTCGTTTCCTTTGCCCATTGAATTCAGGGATATTCGTGGTGTTTTGTACGCTGATTTTGGCGGCATTTACTCAGATTCCTTTGAAGTCTACAGCACCGATAATGGTTTTCACCTTGAAGACCTTAAAATGGGTTTTGGCGCGGGTGTGCGGATGACGTTTATGTATATGATATTCAAATTTGATATTGGTCGGGCATATAATTTCCAGGACTTTACCGACGATTGGAAGTATTACCTAACCATTGGACCAGAATGGTAATAGATAAGTAAGAAGTGAGAAGTGGGAAGTGAGAAGTAGGAAGTGGGAAGTGAGAAGTAAGAAGTGAGAAGTAAGAAGTGAGAAGTAGGAAGTGGGAAGTGAGAAGTAAGAAGTGAGAAGTAAGAAGTGAGAAGTAGGAAGTGGGAAGTGAGAAGTAAGAAGTGAGAAGTAGGAAGTGGGAAGTGAGAAGTCCCGCACTTTCACTGAAATTGCGGGATCCTCGTTTTTGCAGTCAAATTAAAAATTTGAGCAAAAATGGGATAAGAAGACATCCATGAAAAAGCTGAACCATTATTACACTCTTTGCTCAATTAGCTTCCCCTTGACAATGAACTGCGTTTTATTATAATTATTATAAAAAAGGGAAGCAAGATGAAGAAAATATCAATATCGATTATATTTTTGGTTGTTACTATAGCAGCCGATGTCAACTGGGTACGGATTATTGGTCGGTCTGATTCTTCGCAGGCACCGGAAAAAGAGGTAATAAAATCCGATTCAACGGGTATTATTATCAGAACTGCGGTATTTGGTTTTACTGAACAAGATACTACGGTTGATAATAAAGAGTTCAAGCGTATAAAAATTCCTGGAGAGCCGATTGATCGAGATACACTAAGGGCAGGCAAACCGCAGATCCCTTATATCAGATTATTGATTGCGGTACCTGACTCAGCAGAATTTGAGATAACGATAAATGAATCTGAGTACACAGCCTTTGATAACTACTTACTCTATCCTATTCCAGGTATTGTTATTGAAGACACCAATGGCTATTTCTATGCTAAGGAAGTGTATACATACGATACATCTTTTTATGATACTGACACTTTGTATCCAGGTAAATTCTATGACGTAATCAGTGATGGTTATTGGCGTGACCAGCGGGTCCTTGAGGTTTTTTTGTATCCGGTGCAATTTAATCCCCAGCAAAAACTGATGTATTTCTATACTGGACTAAATTTGCAGATTGAATACTCAGATGCGGTTGTTGAGAATGAAAATGGGTTGGGTCCGTTTGAACAGATGGGCAGGGACATACTCTTGAATTATCCGGGTATTGACCGGCAGCCTGGTCCTCATGCACCACCTTCAGTTCACTATTATACTGACCTGCTAAACACTGAGAATATTGCCGATTATATTATCGTGACTCATGATGATTTTTTGATCAATGAAACAGCATCGTATTGGATTCACGAGTTTGCCCAGTGGCGGGTTGACCATAACGAGTTTGATGTCGGCATTGTAAAGGTGCAGGATATTTATGAGCAATTTGGTCCTTCAGGTAATGATTCGACCCAGCTGCGTAATTTTCTCATTTATGCCTATGAAAATTGGACGGCACCTTCAATGTCTGACGGACATTTTGTCTATTGTTTATTCATTGGTGATTGGGACTATGTACCCTCAAAATTAAGAATGGAGCATTTTGAGGATTATGATTGGCTGTGTGCGTATGAGGGGTATTTTAGAGATCTTGATGAGCCGGCAGATAAACACGATGATATAATGCTTGGTCGCTGGCCCGTAAAAGAGACAAGTTACGAGAACTTATTAACCATTGCTCAAAAGACTATAAACTATGAGAAGTATCCCACGCTTGGCGATTGGCGCCGAAGAGGTCTGGTTATTACCGGTGATGGCGAAGGAACATATACTTTTGAGCTTGCAGCAGCCCTTTCTAAACCATACTTTACTGATATCGGTTACGACACGACAGTATTGATTTACTCTCAGATTAATAACCCGGAGAATTTCTGTGATAGTATCCAAAAATATCTTAATCTCGGCGAAATCGTCACGGTATATTATGATCATGGCGGTCCCGAAGCATGGTGGGCTGGTTATAATACCGGATATGTTGATCTACTCATTAACAATGGACGACTGCCTGTTGTCTTGAGTTGTGCCTGTTTAACTGCGATGTTTCAATGGGATAAAGATGGTTCAACTACGCATCCGGATTACCCGCCGGATACGTGCATGGGTGAGCATTTTATCTTTAATAGTCAGGGTGGTGCAATTGCTTTTTATGGGTCTACTAAATTGACTGGGATGGGTGTAATAGGTTTTGGTGTATTGTGTGTGGAGCGGCTGCTGGGGTATCAATACTGGATACTTGGCAAAGCAGTCTTGGGTATAAACCACTGGTATCCTTTTAGTGCTTATTATTATCCTGATGATTGTTGTTTGCTTGGCGATCCGGCGCTGGATTTAGGCGATTACACGGCTTATCCTGACTTACCTGATCTGGTGGTTAGACCCCGGGGCATGGATATTTCACTGGAAGAGCCGTATCCATATGCTTCAAGTGGTGATGTAATTCCGATTCGGGCAAAGGTCTTAAATATTGGTGCTACGCCGGCAAATAATGTTGATGTCAATATTGCAGTGGTTTTGGACGACGATACGATCTATCAAAATACGGTAAGGATCAGTGAGATTCAGGCCCGGGATACAGCAGTTGCGACAATTTATTGGAATACCGCGCTTACCCATCCAGAATATTATGGTGAGATTGGCGATTGCAAATTTATGGTTAGAGCTGACCCTGATGATGTGATTGAGGAATCATGGGAACATAATAATGTATCTTGGCTTACAAAGAAAGTGGCGCTTTATCCGAATGAACCGGGTTGGCCCAAAAAAGTGGCATGGTTTACCCAGCCGGCAATTGGCAATCTTAATGGTACCGGTTCAGTCGAGATCGTGTGTCATGGTGGTGATTCAGTATATGTCTTTGACAAAGACGGCAATATCTTTAATGGTTGGCCCAAGTATTTTAAGGGCGTTCATGGAATAGTGCTCGGTAATTTGGACGAGAACGATCTAATCGAGGTTGTTGCGGTTTCAGCCGAGTCGATCAAGGTATATGATTATCAGGGTAATCTTGTGCCGGGCTGGCCCAGGCAGATCCCGGCAAGTAATTATGTATTTACTGGATTACCTGGGCTCGGTTATATTGATGGTGTGGAACTGCCCGAGGTTATTATGATTGCCAGACCATCAGATCTTTCTCCGCCGATCTACATAAAGGTATTTGTCTATACTTGTAATGGCATATTACAGCATGAGTTTACCAGTGCGCAGGGATGGGGCAGCGGAACAGAGGATTACATGGAGGTTAAAGGCTGTGCGATCGAGGATATCTTAAGCAGTGGTCATGATGAGCTTGTCGTCTCCTTTGGTCTGGAGGGTTCTGATTATTACACTGAGGTATTTGATTACACTGGTTCGAAATCAGTGCTTGGTTATGGCAATGACAAAGTGCTCTCGGCATTGGTGGATTTGACTAATCCGCCTGACGGCATTGCAGATGTGATTACCGGTGGCAGAGATGGTAAGATAAGGGCATATGACGTGGAAAATGATCAGCTTTTATGGGAGCAGCAAACCCAGGGACCAATCAATTCCTCACCCGCAGTGGGTGATATTTATCCATTCCCATATACTGGTGTTGAAATCACCTTTGGCAATGATGCCAGCGAGATCCATTTGCGGGAGAAAGTCCTCGGGCATACTATTTATCCCTGGGCATATGTTATCACACCGAATATAACAGTAAGAACTTCGCCGGCAATCGGTAATATCAATGGGGATCATGACCCTGATATTATGATTGGCGCTAATAATCAATATATTTATGCACTCAACTATGATAAAACGGATATCGCTCCATTTCCTCTGCCTTTATTTGGTACTCCATCGTCTCCAATAATCGGTGACATTGACGGTGACAAAAAGAATGAGACTATTCTGTCGTCATCTGATGGTTACTTGCATATCTGGGAAAACAAAGCCACCAAGGTGACTCCTTATTTACTTGAATGGCCCCAGTTTCACCATGATTATCAAAGGACCGGTGTTTATCTCTGGAGTGAATAGAGTATGAACAAATCTTTTCGAAACATTCTTATCTGCTGCTTACTACTTACTACCTACTGCCTATTATCTACTCCCTACTGCTTACTGGTTTATGCTTATCCTCCTGGCTGGTCTGATGATATATTATTGTCACCTGACGATCCCAAGCATCGCTGCCAGCCGGATCTTGATGTTGATGGATTCAATTTTGTCTGGGCGGTTTGGGATACTGGTAGTTGGGTGAGTGGTACTGCTGAGATTCTTTATTCAAAAAGGGATAGTCTGGGCGCATGTTTGATCCCGGAAACTGCTGTTTCGAATAATGCCTCTTATTCTCTTGGACCCCGGATTGCGGTTGATGCCTCGAATAATATCCAGTTTGTCTGGCTTGATCAGACGCCCCAGGGTATGGGTTTATGGCATGCCACGCTTGCCAGTGATGGTTCGGTAATCGTACCTGCGCATTTAGCAGTGAGCGGAAATAATGATGGTTACCCGATCAATATTGCCTTGAACAAACATAAAGAGATAAATGTAATCTGGGATGAAATATCATCAGGCAATAATCAGATGAATTATACAAAACTGGATTCCCTGGGTAATCCAATTATTACTAAAATACGTGTATCACCTGACAGTATCTATGCGCATTGGTCTGGTATTGGAACTGACAGCATGGCGAATAACCATCTTGGTTATGGTCTTGCTATAACCTCTATAGAGTCTCTAACCTATACGAAATTAGATAAGAATGGGAATGTTTTGATTGATAACAAAATTCTCGGCAGTGGGTTATTACCTACAATAGTTGCTGACCAAAATCAAAATATCCATATGGCTTATGGTCATCAAATACCCTATGTTGGATGGAGCATCGAGTATTTAAAACTTGACCAGGATGCCAACATTCTTGTCGGACCCAAAACATTAAGCATATACCAAACTAATGCCCGTGCCCACATGGCAATGGATTCTTTGCAGTATTTGCATGTTGTATGGGACTCAGAATCAGGCGGGGCATTTCCAGTAATGTATACAAAACTGGATACAATGGGTGAATTTGTAATTCCACCAATGCAGGTGGTTTACCCGCCTTACACATCGGGTGCAGGCATTCCTCGAATCGCTGTTGATCGCAGCAATCGGCTTCATCTTGTTTGGGTGGACGAACGATTGAATCCTGGTATTTCAACCGCAATTTTTTACAAACGTGGCGAGAATGAATCTACAGTGGAGGAGATAGCGCGCCTTAAGACAGCAAAGTTTCCCAGAATCACTGTTTCCCCAAATCCTTTTTCTAAAGAAACAAGGATACATTTCGTATCTTCATGTAAAAGCAAAAAAATTGAATTTCTGGTCTTTGATGTTACTGGCAGTAAAGTAAAGGAATTTTTATTCAGTGAACATTCTCGTATAGTCACTTGGCAAGGAACTGACAATACAGGCAATCTGCTACCTGCGGGTGTATATTTTCTGCGCGACGTCTCATCGCCTTCACCTAAACAATCAGTACAGCTGATTTTGTTAAGGTAACTATGTTATTAACGTTGTAATTCTTCCAAGGAAGCATTGATGTATTCATACTCTTTTATGGCTAATAAATGGCTTTTCCTCAAGACCGCTTCTGTTTTATTTATCATTACAATATCATTTACTTATGCGATAGATACCCTCTGGACAAAAACCTACAGTTTGGGTGAGTATCTTAATGTACAATGGCAAAATACATATGGAAATACGGGAGGCGAATGCGCTTATTGTATTCAATGTGATGAAGACCGTGGTTATATTATGACAGGATACACATCTTCTTATGGTGGTGGGGTTGACATTTATTTGATCAAAACAGATTTGCTTGGTGATACTGTTTGGACAAAAATTTATGGTGGAACTTACGATGACATTGGTTATGATATTAAACAAACAGGTGATAATGGATATATTATTACCGGTGCTACAAATTATTATTGGGAGCATAAAGATGTTATTCTCATTAAAGCAGATTCTTTGGGTAACATAATATGGCAGAGAATCTATGGAGGCGAGAGCAACGACATTGGAAGATCTATTCAGTGTACTTCTGACGAAGGCTATATAGTTACCGGATATACAAGATCAGGTTGGGATAATGTTTGGCTTTTGAAATTAGGATCTGAAGCAGGTATTTCAGAGTTTTTGCCAATAGTTAATTTGCGGTCCTCCGTCTTTCTCATTCCGCAAAATCACAATCTGCACCATTGGTTCTGTTAAGACGATAGTACTATGTACTAAGGATGACAGTTTCTATAGTAGACAGTAAAGTGAGAAGTCCCGCACTTTCACTGAAATTGCGGGATCCTCGTTTTTGCAGTCAAATTAAAAATTTGAGCAAAAATGGGATAAGAAGATATCCATGAACATGCTTGATTTACACGGGGATTTTACTATAATTCAAATATGTTAGTGTTACTGCTCATAATGCAAGCTTGGTCCGCATATGTTGATTCATCGCTTGTTTATATCGGATTGACCAGGCAAGACATTACATTCAGGGATGACTATACAATACGTGATGAGTATCGCTTTGCAATAGTTGACGAGTTGCTTGTCAATCCACTTGGCACAATAGATTTCCTGATTGATATGGATACGCTCTTTTGGACATCCCCTGAAGAGAAGATCTTGGATGAACTGATTGGTTTGTACGATTTCAAAGTCAGTTACCGGCAGACCGATTTTGAAACCGCGCTAAGAAAATGCTACGGCTTAATCAATAAAGCATTTGAAAAAACACCGGTTGAACTCAGCGGGGTTTTTGAAGAGCTAAGCGTATTTTCTCCTGAACTAACAAGCTCAATTGAACAGGAAAGAGAGGACACCGAACAGAATGATTCATTGGTGAATTATCTAAAGGAGCACGCCGGAAAAGTTGATTATGAGAAACTCTTTACTGCTCAAGCATATCTTCTTTGCGCGGCGTTAAGTTATCAGAAGTGGGTTGAAGGACTCGATAGACAGCACCAGAGTATTGAAGGTGTTGAAGGAAATGTGGTCTTTTATAAGCGATATGAATTCGGCGAGATCGTTGTGGCAGATACTGGAAAGAATGTTTACAAGAGAGATTTTGCCGTGATAATTGATCTTGGTGGTGATGATATCTACAGGTTCGGTGCGCCGACAGATAAGGTGCATCTAATCATAGACCGCGCCGGTAATGACCAATATGAGGGTGACAATTATGCTGTTGCGTGCGGTCATTTTGGTGTCTCTATTTTGATCGATGAGCAGGGCAATGATATATATCGAGCAAAAAGTTTTTCACTTGGTTGCGGCGTTTTTGGCGTCGGGTTATTGATTGATAAAATGGGTAATGACACCTATTATGGCGATACCTTTACCCAGGGTGCAGGAGGTTTTGGCATCGGTGTGCTGAGGGACGAAGATGGTAATGACCTGTATCAAGGCGCCCTTTATGCACAGGGTTTTGCTTCAACATATGGCATTGGTATCCTTGGTGATAAAACCGGTAATGACCGATACATAGTGCTTGAGAAATACACGGATGAAATACGGTATCTTGATCACTACTTGTCTTTATCCCAGGGTTTTTCAATCGGTTTTAGACCTGACCTGTCAGCTGGTATTGGAATGATTCTTGAAGGCAGGGGCAATGACTACTACATTGCAGACATATTTGCCCAGGGGGCGAGCTACTGGTATGGCATCGGTGCGATTGTTGATGATGCAGGTAATGATTCATATATCGCCTACCAGTATGCGCAAGGTTCAGGTGTACACATTGCGCTCGGTGCTTTGATTGATATGTCTGGAGATGACAACTATGTAGCCAAAGGCGTGTCACAGGGATGTGGACACGATCTCGCATTAGGTATATTATACGATATTAAAGGAGATGATTCTTATGTGGCTTTTGACCTGAGTCAGGGAGCAGGCAATGCCAATGGTGTGGGTTTGCTCATTGACGAATCAGGTGATGATGCATATTCTGTGAAACGCGCACATAATACTCAGGGTTATGGGAATTTCCGCAGAGAATACGGCAGCATCGGTGTACTCATAGACATCAAGGGAAAAGACGCTTACTATTCTGGTAAGGATGCAAGCCTCTGGAAAAAAGGTGAATATGGTATTGGTATTGATTGGGAATGACCCAGGATATCAGGGGATCAGGGTATCAGAGGATCAGGTGTAATCTAAGGATATGATATTACTTTTATTTATGCTAAGTCAGGATATTGATTTTGAGGATTTATATGGTATAGCCACAACCTCACTTGTGCAGTTTCAGGCAGAACAAGAATCAGCCTTTGCGCTGCTTGTGGAATTGGGTAAAGATTCCTTAGATGCTGATACGACGATCGCATTTTTGGTATCAAAGTTCGATACTAAAGGAGCGAGAGAACGCCACCGAATGAAGGACATTTTCAAGAAGATTGGCGAGTCTGCAATTGACGGTATTGTCAGCAATATCACATACCGGGGTAGTGATGAGGAGTCGCGCAGTCTCAAGCAGTCACTATGGGTCTTGGGCGAGATCGGCAGTGATAAGATTGTTGAACCGGTGTCACAATTCATTGATGATGAGCAGTGGCAGATAAGGTCAGGTGCTTTCACCGCGTTAGGAAAAGCGAAATCCAGAAAAGCCCTACTGTTTATTGTTCAGGGACTCAATGATTCAATTCAGGTGGTCAGGAAATCTGCCTATTGTGCGCTGAGCCAAATAGCCACGACTGATGACCTTGATTATTTAATCGAGGGACTTGATGACAGCTATTATGGAGTTAGGTATGCGGCAGTTCAAGGCTTGGTAAATATCGGGCAGGCAGCGAGCAAACCCCTAATTGGACTGATTGGCAAGAATACCTTGAAAGATTACTATATCCTGAAAATTCTATGCCAGCTTGACATAACTGAAGAACAACTGTTCAGTTTTGTGGAACAAGTGGGTCCAGAAACCCGACTTCTGATTTACGAAATCTGGCAAGACAAAAAATCCCTGACCAGGTTTTTGGAAATTGAAAACAATGTTTTTTTATCGAATTTTCTCCTTGAAAAGACGACTGAAGCGCCATAAATGTGTAGAATAGGCTTCGCTCGACTCAGCCAAATTCCAAACCCCAAGCACCAAATTCTAAACAATATCGAATATCAAAATCCAAATGACCAAGACGTCCCTTTTTTAATTCTCAGTCCAATCTCTTTTGCCTGCCGTCCGTCCGTCTTGACAATACTAAAAATGTATATAGAATTTTAATATATGGCAGAGTGGATTAAAGCAAAGAGGATGAGCGTATTCACCTCAATACCATACGGAGGCAATCCTGCATGGATTGTATTGTCGTCAAGCGGCATGGCTGATGAGACCATGCGCAAGATAGCCAAAGATCTTAACCCCTTGACAGATACCGGTTTTGTCTTACCTGAACAAACCAAAGAAGCTGATATTTATCTCCGTTTCTTTACAGGTAGTGGCGAGGTTAACTTCTCTGGTCATACAACTATCGCAACGTACTTTGCTCTCAGTGGCGAAAATATACTGTCCGTAAAAGAACCTAAAACAACGGTTCGGCAAAGAACCAAAGTCGGTATTCAACAGGTGGACTTGAGGGTGAAAGGTGATAGAATCATGCGGGCAACTGTGCTTTTGACCAAACCAAATTACATGGAACCAGTGGTCAACCCAGTCGCCGTTGCTAAGTTCTTGGGCCTTACGCCTGATGACCTTACGTCTGTCGGGCTACCTTTTGATATTATTTCGGTGGGTTTTTATGATCTAATCGTACCCGTGAAATCATTAAACGATATGCAAAGACTTAATCCGAATTTTTCAGTAATGGACAGTGTATGTACTCGTCTTGGTATACATGGCGTAATTGTTTTCTGCCGAGAAACCTTTGATGCTGGCGATGATGCCTTTATGCGCCATTTTGCTCCTTCATTAGGTATCAATGAAGACCCTATTTCTGGTGCATCAGCCGGCAGCCTTGCTTGTTACATGATTCGCCAGAAGATAGTCACGCCGACCAATTTTACGCGAATTATTATAGAGCAGGGCTATTTGCAGGGGAGAAAGGGTAGGGTTTATGTCCATGTTGAAACTACGCGAGACCAGATATTGAGAGTAAGAGTGGGTGGTAACGCAGTTCTTACCTTTACTGGCTATATCCTTGCGCCTTAGCATTCTAACACCAAATATATATAAAAATAAAACACGTACTATTTGATACGGCGTTATTTTCTATTTCTCTTGTCTTTTTGAACTAATAGTTTTAAGAATATTTTTACGATTGCTGGGTCAAACTGACTGCCTGAAGCACGCTTCAATTCCTCGATTGCTACTTGTTTAGTCATTGCCTTTCGATAAGGTCGTTCTGAGGTCATGGCATCAAAAGCATCAGCTACTGCAATGATCCTACCGATAAGCGGGATGTCTCCTTTGGCTAGACCCTCAGGATACCCAGACCCATCATAGTATTCATGGTGGGTTCTGATCCCCTTAAGTGCTTCAATGAGTTCATTAAAACCAGCGAGCATGTAATAACCCCTCATTACATGCATTGTAATTTCGTTCCTTTCATCGCTGGTCAGTGTTTCTGGTTTAAGTAATATGTTCTCGTCGATTCCGATCTTCCCAAAGTCGTGCAAGAGTGCGGCGACCTCCAAGACAACCTTCTCATTTTCAGAAAAACCAAGGTCATCAGCAATGCTCAAGCAATAGTCAGTTACCCTAATGCTGTGGCCGTCACGGTAGGGGATTTTACGATCCATTTCCTCGCCGATATCTCTTAAATCCTTTAGCGCTTGTTTTGGATTTTCATGCAGGGTTCGGGCAACAGTACTCAAACAGCGGATGATTTCATCGAGGTTGACTTTCTGACTCCGCTGCTTTTTCATACTTAAGTATAGCTGCTTCTGAACTGGTGTCAAGGGGTGACATTAGCTGGGTTTTGTAGAAAGCTTGACTGATTGAGGAAAATGACTATACTAAACCCCATGTCAAAAGGGTTTATCGGTGGTATCCATCTTCCAGAAAACAAACTTACTGAAAGCCTTGCTATTGAAGTCATGCCAGCGCCGAAGCGGGTATACATACCATTTGCTCAACATACTGGCAAGCCAGCTAAACCCCTTGTAAAAAAGGGTGACCTTGTGAAAATCGGTACGAAAATTGGCGAAAGTGAAGGTTTCATTTCTGCTTCAACCCATGCCAGCATTTCAGGTAAAGTATTGGATATTAAGCAACATGCGCATCCTGTTTTAGGTTCATCCCAATGCTGCATCATTGAATCAGACGAAACAGAAGACTGGGCTTCAGGTGTTAAAGAAAAACATGACCATGAAAATCTTTCAAAAGAAGAGCTCCTTAGTATTATTAAAGATGCTGGTATCGTGGGTCTGGGTGGTGCAGCATTTCCGACGCACGTAAAACTGTCACCACCTCCAGACAAGCCAATCGATTATTTGCTTATCAATGGTTGTGAATGTGAACCGAGGCTAACTGCTGACCATAGGTTGATGCTTGAGTACCCAGTTGGAGTTATTGAAGGTGCCAAATTGTTTCAAAAAATTCTCAATGCTGAACATTTAATATTCTGTGTCGAAGATAATAAAAAAGATGCAGCCAAGATTTTTGCCCGTGAAAATGAAGAAGTTAGGGTATTAAACACAAAATATCCCCAGGGTGCTGAAAAACAGCTAATAAAAGCGGTGCTCAATCGTACTGTACCCAGAGGAGGATTGCCCATGGATGTGGGCTGTGTGGTGCAGAATGTGGGTACGTGTTATGCTACATTTCAGGCAATAAAGTTCAGGAAACCATTGATCGATCGGATCGTGACTGTAACGGGTAATGGAGTTAAGGAATCCAAGAATTTGCTCGTTAGAATCGGTACGCCGATAATTGAGGTGATTAACTTCTGCGGTGGTTTTGTCGATCAACCCAAACAGATTATTTTTGGCGGGCCAATGATGGGGATTTCCCAATATGCTGAGGATGTACCTGTAATAAAGGGCACCTCAGGTATCTTAGTTACTAAAGAGGCTAGTATTTATGAAGAGGGACCATGTGTACGCTGCGCTAGTTGCATTGATGTATGCCCCATGGGACTGATGCCGACCGAGATCTACAAACTCGTACAGAACAAAAAATTTCTAGAATCAGAGAAGTATGGTGTGCTTGATTGTATCGAATGTGGCTGTTGTGCTTATGCTTGTCCTTCGAAGATACCGCTTGTGCACTATCTGAAATATGGAAAGAGTGAGGTCTGGAGATTATCAAACAAATGAAAGATTTGTTGATTGTTTCTGCGTCACCCCATATCAGAGGTAGACTCGATATTTCATTGGCAATGAAGGCGGTTATCCTTGCCCTTTTGCCAGCCTGGGTGTTCAGCGTCTATATATTTGGCTGGCGCGCTTTGCTCATAACAGTCATGAGTATTGTCTCCTGCATGATTAGTGAAGCAGTTATGCAAAGGATGTTGGGAAAGAAGATTACCTTAGATGATGGCAGCGCAGCGCTCACTGGTATTTTGCTGGCATTTAATCTTCCACCTGGCGTACCGCTCTGGCTGCCAGTTGTCGGTAGCGTTTTTGCAATTGTTTTTGCCAAGCAGCTTTTCGGTGGTCTGGGTTACAATTTCATCAATCCAGCACTTGCTGGCCGGGCGTTCTTAATGACTTCGTGGCCGTCTTTTATGACCAAGGCGTGGCTGGTGCCTACGGGCAGTACCTTATCAGGTATTGATAGTATCACGAGCGCTACGCCTTTAACCCTGCTTAAAAACCCGGCAAATTTCGGTCCGCCAGAAGTCATTATTCAGCAACTCAATGAAATGTCAACGATAAAGAATCTTTTTATTGGCAAAGTTGGAGGGTGCCTAGGTGAAACATCAGCGCTCCTTCTGCTTATTGGCGGTTTGTTTTTGATTATCGTCGGTATTGTGGACTATCGTATTGTTACGGGGTATTTGGTAAGTTTTGGTGTGCTTGCTCTTATCCTGCCCACTAAGGCGAACTTACCATTCCATCTTTTCTCAGGTGGTTTATTTCTTGGTGCCTTTTTCATGGCAACTGATTGGGTAACTTCGCCGATAACCAAAAAGGGACGGTGGATCTTCGGCATTGGCTGCGGTGTCCTCACCGCAGTCATACGGATATGGGGAGGTTATCCTGAGGGTGTGTCTTATTCAATCCTTCTCATGAATGTGTTTACACCGGTAATTGATCGATTCACAAAAGAGAGGATTTTTGGTGAACAGAAAAAGGGAGTGAGATCATGACCAGTGCCAGATCCATAGTGGTAACACTTTTTATTGTTGCGCTCGTTTGTTCAGTCATTTTATCCTTTGTATACTCGTATACTGCACCGCGTATTGAAGAAACCCAAAAAGAATTGACCCTTGCCGGTCTAAAAGAAGTGATAATCGCTCAAGAATTTACTCCTGTGGTGCCAGATACTGTGTGGAAGGCTATTGATTCTACGCAAAATGTTGTGGGTATTGTTTTTCGCGTTTTTCCACAGGGCTATGGTGGTCCCGTTCCGCTCACGGTGGGTCTTGATCTGGAAGGAAAAATCACTGGTATCAGAATTGCCAGTGCCGCTGAAGGACTCAAGGAGACACCGGGCTTAGGCGTCAAGATTATTGAGCTTGACTTTCGAGAGCAGTTTATTGGCAAAACCCTTGATAATGTTCTTCTAAAAAGGGATGGCGGCGAGATTGACGCGATAACTGCCGCAACAATCTCATCGCGCGCCGTGTGTAATGGGATAAAACAGGGTATTGAGCAATTCGCCAGTTACTTATGTCCACCACTTGACAAGCGTTGCGTGTTCCCTGATGCCCAAGACTTCATTGAGATTATACCAGATACGCTCTGGTATGCACTCGGGGAGAGCGATACTATCGGTATTGTTTTTATCGCAACAACCCAGGGATATGCGGACCAGATTGAATTTATTGTTGGCGTAACCATGAAAGGACAAATAACCGGCGTTGAAATACTCTATTCAAACGAGACCCCGGGTATTGGTGAGGTTATAAGAAGTAAGGAATTTCTTGATTCTTTCAAAGAGAAAATACCTGATGCGATAACCGGCGCAACAGTTTCTTCTAAGGCATTGATCAATGGCGTAAAAGAAAAAGTCGAATGCTATAAGGATTATCTAAAATGAAGAAGTCGCAAATTTTCACCCGCGGTTTGATCAAAGAAAACGCTGTTCTCGTTCTGATGATTGGTTTATGCCCGGCACTGGCAGTATCTGGCACGGTGCGTGATGCGTTTGGCATGGGACTTGCTGCTACCTTCGTACTCCTTTTTTCTAATATAATAATTTCGATAATGAGAAAGAGGATACCGAATGAGGTAAGGATACCGATCTTCATTTTAATTATATCAACTTTTGTAACGATAATTGACTATTTTATGCAGGCATTCCAACCAAGTCTGTATCGTGCCCTGGGTGTTTTTGTGCCGCTCATTGTAGTCAACTGTATGATCTTGGGTAGGGCTGAGGCTTATGCTTCAAAAAATTCAGTAATTAATTCAGCACTTGATGGCCTTGGGGTTGGTTTGGGGTTCACCCTTGCACTGACGGTCATGGGTGCGATAAGAGAAATTCTTGGTAACGGTACTTTTTTGGGTATGGCAATATTTGGTGAAGGGTTTAAGAATGCGCCGGTTATCTTCATGATACTTCCACCTGGCGCGTTCCTTGTTATTGGTGTCATGAAGGCATTAATAAACAAATATGTCAAAAAGGAGACACAATGAAAGATCCTGCTTTGATATTTCTTGGTGCTTTCCTGGTCAATAATATCATACTGATGCGTTTTCTTGGCTTATGTCCGTTCTTTGGTGTTTCTAATGCAGTTGAGACTGCCACTGGTATGGGTATGGCAGTTATTTTTGTTATGACCCTTGCTTCTTGGATTACGTGGATTGTTTACCACGGAATTCTCTTGCCGTTTGATCTTGTCTTTTTGCGAACCGCAGTATTTATTCTGACAATCGCTTCACTCGTCCAACTCGTTGAGATGTTCTTGAAAAAATCTTACCGAACCTTGTATAATGCTCTGGGTATCTATTTACCCTTGATCACGACCAACTGCGCAATCCTCGGTGTTACTTTCTTGGCTATCGACAATAAGTTTAATTTTTTAAACAGCACGATTTTTTCCATTGGTACTGGTCTTGGGTTTATGGTCGTTATGATTACCTTTGCTGCAATCAAGGAGCGGCTCGATCTTGCACCGATAAACCCTTCAATAAAAGGTTACCCAATTTCTTTCATCGCCGCAGGTTTGATGGCACTTGCCTTTTTAGGCTTTTCCGGTTTGTTTGGTCTTACCTAAAAAAATATTATTTTGGAGTGCAACGAGTCCTCTCGTTGCGATGATATTTTTTCTCCCTCTCCCTTTAAAGGAGAGGGTAGGGGTGAGGGTGAAACAATGTCTCCTATTCTCCGTGTTTCCCGATTTTCCATTCACAGAAAGGTAGTGGTCGCATTCATGCGACGATTTGTTTGATAAATCTCCGAGAACCTCGTTCCGCTTTGCGAGAATCCTCGTCCTTCAGACGGGATGAGCGGGCAAACCGCTACAATTCCGGACCAGATCATCTGTAGCGGTCGCATTTATGCGACAATCATTCGAGGGCATCAGTGATTTCCTTCTATTACCTTCCTCTCCTTCTCCGTAATCCCATATATTACTGGGGTCATTAAATAGCTTAATTTGATAGTTCCCTGTAGTCTGATGCAGGGTTTCCTATGTCATTCCCTGGCTCGACAGGGAATCCAGAAAAATAAAGAATATACAGTAAACCTGGATTCCGCATCAAGTGCGGAATGACAACATACATTCGGCAGTATCCGATTAAACTATTTAGGGCTCTGAGTAATAACTTATAAACCAAATCATAAATCTTACCCAATTCTTTGTATCGCTTCTGCTTTCCAATGCTGCATTGCTTTTTCAGTCAATTTATATGGCAGCTTGCAGGATTTTACTCCTTCGAGGCATTTTTCAAAAGACACGACTTGGGACATGACGTCATAGAGATGTGCTGCTGCAATTGCAGCCTTATCTGCGGTACAAAAATACAATTTCTGATATTCGGGCTTTAATAATGCAGCAATTGATTCAGCCTCACCTGCCTGTATGTCGAGTCTATTCTCACACGCCTTCTTTATTGCTGTTTGAATCTCCTCAATCGGCATTGAAATTTTAATTATTTTCCCACTGGCTATGTCTTTTTTGAAATCTAAATAATGTTTTACCTGTAAGTCATCTTTAAAATATTGCGCTTCTTTCAAGACAGTAGAAGCAAAATGTATTCTATAATGTGACTTTAGAATCTTCCATATTCCTAAATTGTGGGCATCAATTATGATAACAGCATCACACAAGAGTAATTTCAATATCAGATTCTTCCCTCAAAACCAGACCAATATTCGCAAAAACATCTTCTAATTTACTCACCGGTATTTCAAGATATTCAGCTGCCCGCATTTGCGACATTTGACCTTGATTAACCGCCTCAAAAACCATACACACATATTTTTGTGAGATATGTGGGATGTCCCTGCTTTCTTTTTTCCTAAGATCCTTATCGTATTCTTTTATGTTTTCTGAATCCAAAATCTCCTTAGCCTGATTCTTCTTTAATCTTCTGATATTGACGAGCCGCCAGAGCAAAGCAGATAATGATACGCCAAAATCACACGCCATGGCAATTAAGCTGGCGACGCCGATTTTCTCTTTATTTCGTCTTATGTCGATTTCCTT
>Ga0209986_10001418_pt1 | contig 22883 bp, 16 predicted proteins | sample BlataG_FD_183168 | JGI IMG/M metagenome (GOLD analysis project Ga0209986, IMG submission 183168) | Deep subsurface microbial communities from Black Sea to uncover new lineages of life (NeLLi) - Black_00105 metaG (SPAdes) (version 2) | ecosystem: Environmental > Aquatic > Marine > Oceanic >... | reverse complement strand
AACACTACATACACACAGGTAAATTTGTGCAATCGCTGTGGGCAACGATACCACAAGGGAATCCCTTTCCACTCTGAACAACAGCAACAAGGAGCAGAACCAGGATTTCACCCCTCCACTAGCATCCCACCTCCTCCTCCCCAAAAACAACAACATCAAGTGACTGGAAGAAGGCACAAGAGAAGACCCACAGCCAAACAGGCATCAACAGTCAATGAAGACACTGGTAATGAGCACAAAGAAGAGGGAGAAGAGAAGGAGGAGGCCTTTCTCACCCAACCCTCCAGAGGTGGCAATGGCAAATTCAAGAGATTCCAAACGTATAGCTACACTAGAAGAGGTGCAGTACACAATGAAGACGATGATGATGATGATGACGGAACAACAGAAGACCAACAACAAGATAATGATGATGATGATGCGATTGGTGTGGATGCATACTATTCCAAAGCACTTAATATGATTACACAACAAGATAGAGCCAACCTCTTATTCACAGCAAGAAGATTGGCAGTATCAGCTAGCAGGCAGCAAGGCATTACTAACACCAACAACGGTCCCTTTCATCGGGAACCCAGTCCGGCATTAATCGATACTAGACCTGTTTATTACCACCCAACTAACTCTCAGTTGGGCATGTATCCAGACATGGAACAAACTCCAGCAGCAGCAGCAGCAGCAGGTATAGATACAAAAGATTCTGCACTGGCAGATAAAGGCTCGAATCATACAGCTGATGATGGTGCTATTATTCTTGCCAGGGAACCTTTACTAGACAATGGTGGTGACAGTGATCACCTTCTTGAAGAGACGCCCTACTCTCCTGGCCTCCCCATACTCAAATCAACATCACTAGCAGCCCATCATCACGATCACGATCATGAGAAGGATGGCGGTGACGACGGTATAGATATCGCCGCCATGCTTCAACAACCAGAATTATCTGAGAACTTGAAGGGGAGGACATTATTGCATCAGATTAGTATGTCACCAGCTCCTTCTCCCCTGCACATTCCTCTGGATAACAATCATACTCTCAGTGTTGCTGCCGCTGGGCGTATCCTCCCTTCCCTTCTTCCTCCACCTCACATTGTTACATCAGCGGACATTCTCCCAAGAGCTGCCTCAACTACAACTACAACTACCACAACTACAACTACAATTCCAGTCGCCTACAAATCAATACAGATACCCAGCCTCCCTTCTCATCATCTTCCAAACTCTGATACAACTTGTTCTTCTGCAGTAGAAAGAATGTGTATTCAATATGCCACTGTTCTTCAAGAATGCCACATCTCTGAACAACCCCCACTCTCACAGGCCATCATCAATCAAGCAACATCCACAACACATTTTCCCTCTCCCTCTACATCTCACCTTCCTCCAACCAAACAAAAGTGGCTGTCTGTTAAAGAGGCAACACAGATGGTAGTGGCACTGGGGAGCATTGACATTCCCCTCCCTCTCCTGGAACGGAGTCGTGTCAGTTCTGTAGTGGCACAACTGATGAGTCACACCAACTTGGAATTGGCTTCTGAGGCCCGTATTGTTGCTGATAAGTGGAGGAAACAGGCTATTGAGGCTTTACAAGCTGCTCAGAATGTTCCATCGTAATTGCTAAGAGTGTTGAGATAAGATGAGGGTCGCCCCTTATTCCCCCCTTTTTTTCTTTCCATTTTGGTGTACCATCGTTTATATCTTAACAAAATGAATTCATGAACATTTTTACTCATTTTCTAAGTATGTAAATTATATATCTTTCCCCATCAATCAATCAAAGACACAGATTTACCGAGCCACCCATCCACCATCAATTGAGAGACAAGCCCCCGTAATAGCCCCAGCTTCCTCTGTACACAAATGTCTCACCAACGCCCCTACCTCCTTTGCATGGACAAACCTCTTTATAGGCTGATCAGCTAATAGTACGTCATGAACTACTTTTTCTTTAGGAATACCTCTCGTCTTGGCCTGGTTGTCCAACTGCTTTTCAATCAGTTCGGTAAAGACATAGCCGGGGCACACTGCGTTAACGGTCACGCCAGATGTGGCGACCTCTAGTGCTAGTGTCTTAGTAAACCCTGCAATTCCATGTTTAGCTGCGTTATATGCTGATTTATACGGGCTAGCTACTAGAGCATGCATGGATCCTGTGTTGATGATGCGCCCCCATCCAGCTTCTATCATTTGCGGGAGAGCTGCTTTGCTGGCAATAAAGGGAGCTGTCAGGAGTACTTTCAAAAGAAGCTCCCATTTATCTTCAGGAAAGTCTACAACTGGAGCCACATGCTGTATACCGGCATTGTTAACTAATATATCTAGTTTACCGTGGGTTTGTTGGATAGAGGAGATCATGTTGCGGATTTGTTGAGGGTCAGTGAGGTCGGCTGATTGATACGACACGGGGTTGTCATATTCTTGCTGGAGGTCCTGTGCTTTTTGTTTCAGCTGTTGCTCCGGTGCAAGGCCGTGCAGGATGGTTGTGGCTCCTGCAGCTGCGAGTTCTCGGATGATGCCGTCGCCGATGCCTCTGGTGGACGAGCCTGGTATTTGTTTAATGTGTGTGAGAGAGGGGGAAGGAAGGGGTGAGCGAGAAGGGGGATGTTGCATTGATGGAAACACATTGACAGGACTAGGACAGCAATGCATGATATGGATGTGTCGTTGTATTTATATAAGTTGAACCCTATCATTTCCCGTCAAATGAAGAGATTTTACACGATACTTAGCTATGACTGTGCTTGGATGAAAAAGGTTGAGATGAACCTACCAGTGACTAAAGCGACCCTTCCTTTCAACACATTCGACAGAAGTGCCATAAAACCTACAATTTATTATAATACTACCCCAAATACAGCACCAACCCATCCCAAACGCCAACCTTTTTGCTGTTCACCGTTCAGACCTCTCCGTCATCCAGTGTCCACTGCAAGGGAGGGCCTTCACCTCCCTCACCTCCCTTCTCCCTCTCCTCCCTCCCCCCATCCTTCTCCTCTTTCACATCCACCCTCTTCGCCTTGGCCTCCTCCTTTTTCTCCATCACCACCGTCAGCACTCCACCCTTCAATCGAGCACTGATCTCTTCCTTGTCCACTCCTTCAGGCAGCGCCACCTTGCGACACAGCCGCCCTGACCACCTCTCTCTACGAATATACCTTGACTCCAACTCCATCTTCTTATCATCATCCCCATTCCCCTTCTCATCCTCCTCCTTTTCTTTCTTATAACTCTTTCTTTTCACAGTAATGATAATATACCCACATTTCCAATCCCCCTTGGAAGGACCCACCTCCACAATGATATGTTTCTTATCAACTCCAGGAACATCAGCAGTCAGAATGTAAGCATCCAAATCGTCCCTGATATCAATGGCCAGCTGGTTGGGACTCCATGATGGTGATGGCTGCGTATCTCTGTTGAAGCAGTCGTTGTTGAATGCATTGTTGCACTTTTGGTGCCAGGGAGTGGTTCCAGTCGCTGTAGTAGCAACTGGCCTTTTCATTGAGGGAGATTGGCATGCTGCTGCCTTGCTCCTATTGGACTTCCATGATGATGGCCAGCAGTTGCCTTTAGTGCTTCTTTTGGATGGAGATAAAAGCATCAGAATAGGGTCTTGGGTACTGGATGGGGTTGATGATGAAGATGAGGACATGGTTGGGGGGGCTCTTCTTGTGGCCTGTCCCCTTCTCATTGGCCTAACCTTTCTAGGGAGGGAGGGCTGTAGAGTGTATAGGATGCTCATGGTATATTGTCCTTCTACTTCTATTTTGTTTTCAACCTTGGTGTTCTTTTATTAGTTGCAATGGTTTATTACAATCTTCCTAGTATGTGGACATTACTTGATAAATAATGTGGGGGCGGGGGGTTAGACAGAAGCCGACAAGAAGGCGCGCACACACCTCATCATCATCAATCATTATCACCATCATGCACCTGCCATCTCTCTCTCTCTCTCTCTCTCTCTCTCTCTCTCTCTCTCTCTCTCTCTTACAGCCCAGCTTCCAGACTAGGCATGTGCACAGTCCTCACCACAAAGTCTCCTTTTTTCTTCTTCTGAAGTGGCTTGATCAACCCTACTAATTGCAATTCCGCAGCTGCTTGGGAGAACCTAGCTGCCAGGATCTTCTCTTGTTCCTTCACATCCTCCGCATCCTCATCCTCATCCCCATCCCCATGCCCATCTTCTCCACCACCATTACCATCACCAATACCTTCCCCCTTCTCCTCTGTCTCCTTCTTTTCTTCCCTTCTTTCTCCTGCCTTCTTCTTTTTCTGCTGTTGCTGCTGCTGCTGCTGCTTCTCTTTGCCTTCGTTTTTCAGATTCTTCCTCTGCACCTCTTCAATCCTTCTACTATGAACAGCTGCAAATGATTGAAACCAATCAGCTACATTAGCACAATCAGGATCTTGGTCAAATAATTGAAATGCCAGTGCTGCATCTTCTTCCTCTGCTGAAAATCCATGACCATCCTGCTTTCCCACTCCTTTCTTGTTAGTGTTGTTACCATTATAAGTATTCGCGTTTCCGTTGCCAGATCCTAAGTATGCCCTGCTGTCAGTCAAAGCGTGGTACACAGTATCCTTGGGAGTAGCATCCAGTCTGTCCAGAATAGCCGACTCTTTGCAATAGAAAGCAATAGAGCCCGGAGCTGCTGATGGAGGTTCTTGAAGGGCGGTTGTGAGCATGGGAATAAACCAATAGGCAAATTTAGTGCCTGGGGATACTTGCTGGTTTTGTTTTTGTTGTTTTTGTTGTTGTTTTGGAATGTCGCCATCTTTTGTTGTGGTTCCTTCATTATTGTGGGTATTAATATCACCGCCGCTATTGTTCATTGCTGCTGTTCCTGCTTTGGCCAACAAGGCAGCTGTTCTAGATTTTTTGCTGAAGAATCTATCTCTTCCAGCTGGAGGTTGGATTACTGCTGGTTTTGCTGGAGATGTGGCTTGAGTAGTAATTTCCTTTCCAGCGGTAGCATCTACTGCTGCTGCAGGTTTGTTACCCTTATCAATGACATCATTATCCTTGGGCCTCCTTTCTTCTTCCTCTCCTTCTTCTTCCGCATCACCCTCACCAACCCCTCCCTTATGTTTGCCCCCTATTGCTGCAAATTGTTTCAACTTGGCCACCTCGGCTAGCCTCGACTCCCCTCCTCTATATGTATCCTCTGCAATCTGCAACAGCACCAAAGCCAGCTGCACTACCCCTTCTTGGTCCAGTGCTTTCAGCTTATTATGAAGAGTAGTCAGGCGATGCTTCCCTTCCTCGTTCTTCACAAACACAGGGTGCATCGCATCTCTATACAATTCCCAGTGACTGTATCCTTTGAAGAGTCCTACACATGCCGCAGCTTCGGACAACCATTGCACTGCTACAGACCAGGCACTGAAGGCAAGCTTTGCTTTGTCTATTGTTTCCACTATAGTAGTGGTTCTTGAGGCAGCTGCGCTGCCCAGGAAGAGTTTTTTGAAATGAGATGCAGCAGCTGGAGGCATTATGTTGTATACATGAGCAACTGTACCTACACCTGCACCTGTATCATCACCACTATTACTATTAGTAGTAGTAGCAACAGTATTACTGCCACCACTACCACTATTTTTATCTGTTCCGCCTACTCCTTCTCCAAGTGCCAGTGCCGCTCTATCTTGTTTTCCAACAACACTCTTCCTCTCTTCACCATCTTTGAATTCTACAACAGCAAAACACGAAGCAGCATGACCTCTAAAATGAGCTGCTACCGCCACTTTCAGCCCTAGCACTACTATTCCAGCTGAAAAGCAATGGATCATAAACATATTGTACAAAGATTCCATGACTTTGTCTCCAAACACCAGCCCAGGCCAAGCTCCGTTACCACCCAGTAGAACTTTTTGAACTACATTGTCCAGTCTGGCAATGGCAGATGTCAATCGGAAGGCTTTGCAGTCTAGCTTGTCAAATAGCTCATCTGGCATCATAGATTTCAAAGCACGTGCTGTGGTTGTCAGACCTACCACCAGTGTGATTGGCAATCGGTATCTTAATCGATGCAATACCCTCAGAAAGTCTGCAAAGCACAAGGCATTCACTCCTTCAGTGTTTTCTACGATAATAACCAGGGGTCGGCGTTTGTTGGCTCTGCATTTGGCTGCGTGCTCTCCAGGAGTGAGCCTTCTATATCTCAGATCTCTGATAGTAGCATTAGCAGCAGCTGGATTATTACCATCACCACCACCACCACCACACTCATCATCCTCAACAGTAGCAGTAGCAGTAGCAGGTTGGACAATGCCTAGTCCTGCCAGTTCACCTCCAAGGGATGGCCTTCTTGGTCTTTTACTCGCTGGTCTATCTAGACCGTCATTTCCCTCACTATCCCCTTCTTCCTGTACTTCTCCTTCTATTTCAATAGCATTTCTGTTCCTCCCAGGTCCTTTCTTCTTGATATTCTTCTTCTGAACACTTGCCTTCTCCTCTTCTTCATCAAAATAAACCCCCGTTTCCTGCTGATACCATTTCAGTACCTGTGTGATGCCTGGCACGTCACTTTCCTGGCCTGAAAACTGTGAAAACACCGAGTTGAATGCATCTGCTGCTGATCTACCAAATAGATAAGGGTTCAAGGTAGCAGTGTAGCAGTGTTGCTGGGAGGTGAGTGCCTTGGCGAGGGCTGCAAAAGTGCCGGCATGGTCACTGGAGTTGACGCCTCCTGCGAGGACGAGAGCTGCAGGGAGGGATGTGCTAGCTTCAGCTGGTGTTGTGGGGTCTGAGCTGATTCTGCAGTGTTTCTGGTGGATGAATTGTGTGAGCAGTTCAAAAACGCCGCCATCCATGGAGTCGAGAGCATCCTGTTTTTATAGAAAAGGTTGTTGGGAGAGGCGGTGAATAATAAACGGGTGGCGAGAGTCGGGGAAGGAGAGAGATGCAGGAATTATTAGTCGTTTGAAAGTCATTCGCTCTTTATTTCAAATCACACATACCTTTATCCTCTTCTCCATCAGGCTGATGCACCGTTTTGAATTGTCTGCTCTTAGTAAGCGGGACCTTTCACTCTCATTTTTGAATGCAGGTGGATATGACCGCAATAAGAGTTTGCACCGAGCATCATGTAGCTGATGATATGTTTCACTGTTGCCTTTACTTGATCTCCCACGGTTACTCTGTGAAATTGGAGGTGGACTGTGGATCACTGTGAAGGCTTGATCGAGTGATACTTCGTTATCCTCCACTGCTCTCCAATCCATTGTACTTGGGTATGTAAGCTATGGTATGCAATTATTACCAAAAGTACACACTTAAGTTTTCAGAAGCAGATCGTCACTAATAACTCCCTGTACACACCCTCCCGGACATCCGGCACTCCTATCCCTTCCAATCTTATGTTGTTGTTCTTATTACAATAGGCGTTGTGTTTCAACAAAGACAGGGTTAGTAATTTAATAACAAAATTCAAGTTATTATAGTTAGTGGTGCATGCATTTCCCCCATAAAGGAATGGATCAAAGTGAGAAACTATTTAAAAATGGGATGTGGGTGGGTGGGTGGGGTGGGGTAGGCCAGCTTACACCCCTCTCTCTTTACTTCTGTACCCTTCGCGAGCTGCTGCTGCTTCTTACCATCCTCTCGCCAGATGACTGATGTGAAGAAGATGATCTCCTGACCTCACCTTCAGCTCTTTTGGATGGTGATCTTGACCCTGATCTCCTTGCTTCCCCTCCTTCAGTGGTCCTCTTGGTGGGAGAGGACGAAGTTGAAGATGGGCGCCGGTGGCCACTGGAGGAAGATGATCTATGCTGCCCTGGTTGCTGATGCAATTGTTGTTGTTGTTGCGACCTCTTCCTTGCCATGTATAATTCATATTCTTCTTGAGTCATCTGTTGACCTCTTCTACTTGGAGAGCGGGAGGGGGAAGCACCTTCGGGGCCAGGTTGTCTGGGAGCGCCGTTGCTGCTGCTCCGGTGTTGAGAAGATGAACGTGATCTGGATGGTTGTTGTTGTGCTGCTGATGGTTGTTGAGATCTGCTTGGGCTTTGGATCATTTGTTGGGAAGAAGAAGATACACGGACTGCCTGGGGTGCAGAAACTTCAGGCATCATTCCTCCCATTTCCGGAGGAATGGACTGACTTCTCTTGGTGGGGGAACGCTCTGGTGAGCGGCTTGGGGATCTGCTGTGGCTGGTGGACTTGTTCTTTCCAGCTGGATGGCTTCCTAGTGGTACAGATATATGACTGCCACTGCTACGTTGGGGAGAATAGCGGCCATTGCTCATGAAGCTTCCCCCCTTTTTCATGGACTGGCTGCCGCCACCCTTAACTGTGAAAGTGGCAGATGCACCAATGGTGGCAATTTTGTGGCCAATAACGTCTCTTGGAATCCACCTCTCCAAGAAACTCAATCCCTGACCTGGAATCTTGCAATCTTTGTAAGAATACCAGGTAGAGACTATCCAAAGGAACCAAGAAAGCCAGGCAAAAGCGCAGGCTATTTGCAGGTCTTTGCGTTGATAATCGGTGGACAACAAGGCACGGCCTGCAAGCAACTTGCGGCCAATTGATGGAGGTTGATTGTTATAAACCTCCACTTTAGCCACAATATCTGCAATCTTTCCTGCTTCTTCATTGGTCAGTCCTATGGCAGCAAAGTTGAACATTGTGTCAGTCCAACCGGAGGTTTCATCAACAAGGTGGGCACCACAAGCTGCTGCAGACAACCAAAAGATGCACCAAACAACATTGATGATGAGCTCTATTGCTCCAAATGATTTATGGTAGTCAATTATGTAAAGAACACAATATATCAGTGTGATAAGCATTGCAGAAACACCAGTGAAAATCTGTAAATATCAGGGGGGGGGGATATGGGAGGAGTTGGGCAAAGGCGGTAGATAAATTGGGCTGGTTGGAGTGTGAGGAAGTTGGCTGGTTGACGATGAATAATGAGACTTACGATGAACAAGATTTCACTTGGCCATGCCCAATCGGTCCATGATGACAAACTAGCGAATACAACGATAGCAAAAATGAACTGCAGAGATGAAGTGTAATGCTTTTAGATTTAGGGAGGGGTAGGACCGAGTCGTGACATTTTGATAAGATATAATGAGATAAATACCTCAATTCCTTTCAACCAAAACCTGGGCTTCCTCCAGAAGTCACTGTCAATGTGCATCAGAGGTGGTTTGTTTTCTGTTAATCCTGACATGTTATTGTCTGCGTATCCGTCCTTAATAGGCTGTATGTAGCCTGGATATGGTATATTCCAAAGAGGGGAATCCAAAATAAAGATGGAAATGGTGTAACTCACGCGCTGGCAAAGTTCTTATACTCCCCCGACTGATTTCGGCAAAGCGAAAAACGACAGCATGGTGATGATGAGGGTCACGAGATTACAATCCAAACTCTGTACTAAAATAACCAAATGTACCATCAACTGAAACATATGGATCTATATGTATAATAACAGTGGAAAGAAGGGGTATTTCTCTCTGTTCTAAGGTTGAGTTTTTAAATTGACTTGGAGACCAGATGGGAAAACTAAAGAGGTTACTCAGTAGAAAGAAAAGCAGCAAGGCTGATGACCAAGTTACGGACACATTACATGCACATGAAGCTAAAAAACAAGAATTGGAAGTGTTTCCGGAAACTGACCCAGAACAAGCATCCCCGTCTTTAACAATAGCGACAATCACCGACGATGAGCAAGAGGATGAGAAGCCAGCACAAGGAGAGGCAACCTCTGCCAATCCAGACTCTGATGTCTCTGCAAAGCTATCAGATAGTATCGATCATGACATTCTCTTAATCAGACGGAATCTCAGTTCAGACCTTGAGAAGGAAGCAGACGGCACAGCACAGCACTCGGCCACTTCCGTCACTACTATCAAGAGCCACAGAAACCAAAATAAGACCCAAAATACAGCCCATTCCAATGAGTGCATGGCCCCTGTAGAACCTCCACCATGGTCAACAGGTAACTCTTCAATCTCTGCTGGCATCGACCGAGGAATTCCTTTCACAGTAAGACCAACAGGTACACTGAAAGTTATGGGCACCCAACAGCAGCAACAACAGCAAAGAAGAAGATTTGCCAGGTCTTCAACGCCGCCAGACGAATTACAAAGGAAGCCTTCGCGAGGAGAAGGACAAGAAGAAGAAGGGAAAGGTTCTACCAGCCGATTTGGTAGTAGTAATGGAGTAATGAGTGGTCAAGGAGGAGGGAGTGAAAATAGTGTCTCTATTGCCGCATTGGATAGACATACACACAACCTGGAGGAAAGAAGCCAGTTGTCAGCAGCAGGGGGAGGAGGAATCCCGCCATCCCCCAGAAATTTATCAATGGCAGCAGGAGAAACGGTGGATACTACCCAGTTTGTTAACGCACAAGTAGTGGAGACGTTGTTAAAAGAACTTCGACTTGCAGCAGCGATGGAGATGTCAGTCTACAGAGCGCACATTAGCTCTACCAAAGGTACTGGCAATACTAACAATCTAAAGAGCAGCTCTAGCAGTAACACGCACAGCAATAGCAACAAGATGCAACAGCCATTCACACCAGCCAGGCGCATTACAAGGACAATAATGGCACTCGGATGGCCTCACATAGAGGGCATTATGTTTGGTGCCAAAGTGGTACAAGCCCTTGACCAGGTGACTACAAATTATCCTGAAAGTTTCAGTAGTTTATCAACTTGGTGGGGCAATGTTGTGTGTATAAGAAGCTGGTTGTGGGTCTTAACCGATCATGATATTACACATGGCCACAACAATAAGAATGCTACAGAAACAACAGCAGCTGTTGGCGGGGAGAAGGGAGGGGTGGCTGCTGTTGCTATCAAGAATGTCGAACAGTTAGAAGCTGCTATTGCAGTATTGGAAAAAAAGATATTTGACCTACTGGTGGATTATATGTGGACGACAACAAGGCAATATGCAACTTGTATAATAAACCATGCACAGTCATCATTGCCAACGGCATCATCCACTTCACTTCCCTCTCTCACTATGGAAGAAGGAGCTACACACACATGGATTGCAGCGTTAACACATACCATGACATTGATCAAACATGTGCTGACTGGTGACCCACTGTTTGGTATATTAAAAGGCCAGCTGATCAAAGCAGTCCTTGGGGCTTTGGATAATGCAATTGTCGATAGTCTGCTACGCCCTCCTACTCTTCCTGCTCCTTCCATATCATCATCACCGCTTGGCGCCAAGATCAAGTCTGCTGGCAAGCACCACAAAAGCAGTAATAACAATACTCAGATTTTGAGTGAAAATCTGCTGCCATATCAAAGGGATCAAGGCAATGTAGCAACTGGGGTGTCAATCAAGGTGTTTTCTCAAACAATAGAAACATGGCTGACATCATCAGCAGCAGCAACGCCTGTACAACACAGCAATCGTGTACTACTACCGCTATTATCCTCCACAGCAAACCTACTCACCATTCCCAAGCAAGCTTTATTAGACCCAGAAGTTAGAAAAGAAGCTCTCCCCGACCTTCCGCCCAGCCTCATTTACCAACTTCTCTCTCTCCCAGTCGAAGAAGAAGAAGAGGAGGAGAAGGTTCCCTCTGGTTTGATGAAGGCTCTCAAAGAAGAAATGAAACAACAAAAAAGTGAATCCAATGCGGCACCACATTCTCCTTGTTATTATTATCGGTATCAGTACCAATATATGGACGAAAAACACCTGCTTTCAGAGGGTTATGTTTCCTCCGTCAATCTGAGACTATCAGCAGAATCAGATGATGAGCTGGAGGAGATGGCTACCAAGTTTAGTAGTGATGGAGATGGGGATGGAGATGGAGATTTGTGTCATAGGTTCCATTTGTTGAAGGAGTTGTGGTCTTGAGATAGATAGAGAGAGTAAAGATACTACTGCAATATTTGAATCACAGATTAGTCACAGCCATTTGACTCTGTACTTCCTATTACTACTAAGTAGTATTATACATTTAATTTGACAAGTTTTCTATATCTCTTAATTCAAACCTAGCCTTCTGTTCATCTTTACTCAACCCAACGCACCCTCTCCACCACTTCCTCAACCCAGACGACTCCACGGTCGCCTCTTTGCCTCCATCTTCCACCATTATGACCTTGTTCAACTCTGTTAAAAACTCCTCCCCATCCCCTTCCTCAAGTCCACCAAACCAATGCCCTCCAGTAGGACCTATTAATCCATAAACCAATACATTAGCTGCGTATTTATGTCCTCCAACGTGAGAACTGGCTACAATTGTGGCTTGGATGCCTTTATTTAGAGCCACTTGGTGGAGCTTATGGGCCAGGGCAGGACCTCTTTGACCACACCGAGCATCTCTCTTGGTGTGGCAACATACTATAAGCAATAATTCATTTATATCACTAGCTGTATTACTTGTATTAGTAGTAGTAACAGATGAGAGTTGGTGTATGAGGGCAGTTGGGGCAGTAGCATCTGTGAGGTTGGAATACCGTTTGGCGAGTGATGTGCCAAGGACAAGCATCTCCATCCCTTCTCCTTCTCGATCTTGATCTCGATCTTGATCTTGTGTAGTGGTGTTGATATAATCAAAAGCTGTCACTTTAACTTTGCCATCTATTGAGTCTGCATTTGTCTTAAGGGCAGAGTTGATGGCTACAATGGCAGGGTGGGTGTCGACTGACTCAGGCCACCAGTCGGGCCCATGTCGCGCCATTGTCGTTGGGGATGTGTTTCCGGGGGGTGGGAGTCGCAATAGGACGTGGTACTTATGTGGATTGACGGTGGCAGGTTCGGCTGGGAAACATGGATCTGTGCAGGTGTTGCAGGGTGAGTCCTGAGCACCAACTCCACTGATATAGCCTCTAATCTTTGCAAACATCAAGGTCTTGGTTTGACGACTGAAAATACGACTGTTTGCTATAGATTGCCGTGTTATGGGAAGATTCAGTTGCATTGGGACTGTGGATATGAAGAAATGTGCACTGCATTGGGAATAGAGTGCAATTAGAAGGCAGAACCAGGTACCCCACTCTTCCCTCTCCCCCCTGCTGACTGGCCCTGTCTCTCTCTCAAGAGGGCTTTATACATGAAGTACTCTCCTTTTCTCAGCAATCGATATCTTGTGTGTAGCAATACTAGGATTCCATACCAGTGAAACAGAGAAGAGAGAGTGGATGAATGAGTGAACAAGCTTCTAAGTTGCAGGTGGGTTCATGATGATGAAAGCCCTCTCCAGAGATGAGACTCATCATTTACCCCCCCCATCGACGTTTAAACTATCTGCCAGGAGAGTCATGACGGAATTGTTAAAATTTGACATACTTAAATAGGTAAAGTTGTTCATCAACACGCCTATAGCTAAAATGGATACAACAGAGGTACGACTCGAGCTGAAACGAGAATTTACAGAATTTCTTGATCAAGACTTCGGTGCAGAAACCGGAGAGGGCAAGTATGTCCAACGTATAGAGACTTTAGTGAAGCAGTATGAATCTACAAAGCGTATTCGCCTAGAAGTAGACTTGCAAGGTGGGTAAAGATCGGTAATTTTGTTGTTTTTTCTGAGAAATTGCAAGACTCAGTTGGCCAGGGTTGTTTGAATTACCAACAACGCTTTACATCATTCCAACTAATACACATCCTCTTCTAATACAGATCTACAAGACTTCAACGAAGAGCTACACCGCAGAGTGTTGCTTCACCCAGTTGAATGCATACCTGCCTTCCAAGAAGCTTTAGACGAAACAATCCGCAACCAACACCCCAAACTACTCCTTGACGGCCAGGCCTGCCACATAACATTCACGGGCGAGTATGGCCACAGCAAGGTCTCCCCTCGGTCCCTCTCCGCCTCCCTCCTCAACACCCTCGTCTCTGTCACCGGCATTGTCACCCGCGCAACCCTCGTCCGCCCCAAGATAGTCCGCTCTGTCCACTACGCAGAGAAGTCACAAGTATGGGTCAACAGAGAGTACAGGGATGAGGCTTCATTTGACGGCCTCCCTACTCCAGTTACCTACCCCACAAGGGATGACAATGACAATCTCCTCACCACCCAATTTGGACTGTCACAGTACGTTGACAGACAGAGCATCACACTGCAAGAGCTCCCAGAGACCTCCCCACCAGGCCAGCTCCCAAGATCAGTAGAAGTCGTGTTGGAAGACGATCTCAGAGATTGCTGCAAACCAGGAGACAGAGTCTCAGTGGTGGGCGTGTACAAGCCCATTGCGCCCGGCATGGGGAACGGAGCTGTTTCTGGCATCTTTTATGCTAAAATCATTGCTACTGGCATCACCAGGCTCACAAGAGATGCAGGTGGACCCACCTTCACAGAGGAAGATTACGACAACATCACGGACCTGGCTGGAGAAGAGGATTTGATGGACCAGCTGGGCAGCAGCCTGGCTCCCTCCATCTACGGCTATGGCTGGATTAAAAAAGCACTGGTGCTGCTGTTGGCTGGAGGAAGAGAGCGCACCCTTCCCAATGGTACTCACCTCCGTGGTGACATCAATTGCTTGTTAGTTGGCGACCCTGGTGTTGCCAAGTCCCAGTTGCTTCGTGCCATTATGAGTATTGCTCCTTTGTCGGTGTCCACCACAGGGCGAGGATCTTCAGGTGTTGGTCTGACTGCAGCAGTCACAATGGATGGAGACTCTGGAGAGAGAAGACTGGAAGCAGGTGCCATGGTGCTTGCAGATCGTGGAGTAGTGTGTATCGATGAGTTTGACAAGATGAATGACGCTGATCGTGTTGCCATTCACGAAGTCATGGAACAACAGACGGTAACCATTGCTAAAGCTGGTATTCTGTGTTCATTAAATGCCCGTTGCTCTGTGGTGGCAGCTGCCAACCCTATCTACGGTCACTATGACAGGCACATCTCCATCACCAGAAACATTGGACTCCCAGATTCCCTGTTGTCCCGTTTTGATCTGTTATTTGTGGTACTTGATAACAACGACGCGGCCAGAGATAGAGAAATTGCTGAACATGTACTGGGTCAACACAGATATAAACCTGCTGGAGCGGAAACTGTGGCTGATGAAGACAAGCAGCTGGATAGCTTGGAAGAAGAGGAGCAGAGAGAGACAGGGAGCGTTCCTATGAGAGTGAAATACGATGCCCGCCTGTATGGTCCACGCCAGCCAGCTCAAGGAGGACCAAAGAGAGGAGCCTCAAAAGACCCACTGACCCTCCAATTCTTAAGGAAATACATTGCATTTGCCAAGCAACGCTTTTCAGCCCCAGAACTGACCCCAGAAGCATCAGAAACCATCTCGGAATACTATGCAGATTTGCGCAACTCTGCAGAAGTCAAAGCCCTCCCTGTGACGGTACGTACCCTGGAGACGGTGATTCGTCTGTCGTGTGCTCATGCCAAGATCCGTCTCAGTGCTTGGGTGGAGAAGGAAGATGTAGATGCTGTCACTGAGGTGTTAGATATGGTTCTGAAGAGCGATCCATCTGCTACTAATATTGCGCAGAAGGATAAAAAGGAGAAGAAGAGTGCAGCAGCTAATGGCAGTGGTGCCAAGCGGGAACGTGAAGGTGACGATGATGAGAATGATGATGTCAATGCTGCTGCTGCTGGTGGTGGTGGTGGTGTAAACGCTACCACTAATAATGATGATGCACCGGCACCAGCATCTATTGGTATTAATAATAAAAAGAATACTAATGACGATGCAGATATGACTGATATCAAGACAGCCATCAGAGAAAAGGTCAACGAACTGGGTGCCCTGAATAATGGCGCTTGTAGTGCTACGGGTATCAAGGCAGTGCTTGCTGCAGAGGGAGTGGAGGTGACTAGAGAGCAAGTGATGACTGTGTTGCAAGAGATGGACAAGGCTGAGACGATCTTCTTGGACGGAGAGGACTTTTACTTGGCTGTTTAAGGGCTATAAACGTGTGTTTGTGTGTTTTAGGATTGATATTTTGACCTCTATCATGATGATTTTTTAATTTTAAAATGTTTGTGTTCCTCTGCTGAGTAGTTATTAATTAGGAACATGTAAAGCAGAAGAGGAAAGTCAAAAGTATAGACGATGATGAAGGTGAGATTGCAGCAAGGGATGATCCAGCTCTGGTGTCGGGAGAAACAGGTGTGGTGAACCATTGTGAATTAGGGCATAAAACTGGCACCTAGAGCATTCTGTTGAACCTCAAGTCGATAAAAAGTTGGTACAATGGACAGAGCAGCAACAACACGTCGTGTAGAACGACTAGCAAGTCATCTTAAAAGAAATCCAACATCATCTGCCAGCCACTGGCACCAACAACAGTGTTTTAATTTCAATCCAGGGCAGCTATTGCTTGATCAGGTACGTTGATGTACCCAAATACGACTTCAAATCTCGGTAGTTCAAACTTACTACTCGTTCATTTCCCCAACTGATCCCTCCCACCGACGTACTCCATAGGTCGCAATAATCACGGGAGCAGGCCAAGGAGTCGGCAAATCAGCAGCTCTCCTCTTCGCCCACCACGGAGCCAAAGTAGTCCTCTCAGACATAGATGACACTAAAGCTCAAGCCACTGCCGATTTTATCCGGAACTCTTCTGGCACATGTCTCCTCGTCCCCAACGGTGATGTCACCCTCTCAGATTTCCCTTCCAGAGTAGTATCAGCTGCAATATCCACCTTTGGCACCATCGACATCATAGTAAACAACGCTGGTTTCACTTGGGATGGAGTAATTCATAAAATGACCGATCGGCAATGGTCAACAATGTTGGATGTGCACCTCACTGCTCCATACAGACTGATCCAGGCCGCTGCGCCCTACATGAGAGAAGCTGCAAAAAAAGAGATGCAAAGTACATCTAGCAGTAGTAGTGGTAGTGGTCAAGCGAGATGTAGAAGCATCATCAATGTTTCATCAGTTTCTGGAACCCACGGCTCAGCAGGTCAAGTCAACTATGCAACAGCCAAGAGTGGTGTTTGTGGTTTTACTAAAAGTGTAGCCAGGGAATGGGGGCCTTTTAATATAAGATGCAATGCAGTTGCACTGGGTTACATTAATACAAGACTGACGCAGCCAAAAGAAAAAGGAAATAAAATAAAGCTAGGTGGTGGTGAGAAGATAGAATTGGGGATTCCGGGGGAAGGTGGGGTTGGGACGTCTAGTTTAGAGGTGACAAAGGCGTTGATTCCACTGGGAAGGATTGGACAGCCGGAAGAAGCGGCAGCTGCAATGTTGTTGTTAGCTAGCCCCTATGCTTCGTATATCTCTGGACAAGTTATTGAAGTTACCGGAGGTGGATGGTTGTAAGATATACATCTCAGCCCAAGACATATCAGTCCCTATGCTTGATGTCACCACTATGCCATACATAGATCATTGCCGTGTGTAGTCCTCCTTCCAATCATGTAAGATATATATATATATGTGTAGAATAAAATTTACCAAAGATACCTCTCTAGGAGAAGAGAAGAGGGCTCCTCCTTTCCAGGCAAAATATATCAAGTGGACCTTCAAATCATGCAGGCGAGTAGATGATACCTTCTCTTATGAAGACCGGACAAACAGTATGTATGTAAATTCCTTTAAAGCACCTGAAGTATTTTTTACATGTTTGGGTTTTTATATTTCAAGAATGTTAATCAACCTTCCATTTAGCAAGACAATAATGTTTACACATGGTCATTTTCTGAAATACTCTAAAACTAGAAAGACATCATGACCTCCATACTCCTACTTCTCATTGACTTCTCATCTTCATGACAATCTGTTTAATCAAATTGCTAATCTTCCCCTTCTCCTCAGCATTCAAAAACTCCTCCCCAGCCTTCATTTGCCCCTTTTCATATACAACATTAAGTGTTCTGTGCATGGCTGCCTTGTACTCAGGTTTTGATATCTTCCTCTCATTATAAGACTTCTGGAGCACTGCTGCAATGTATTCTTTAATCTTCTTCCTGGTAATTGGATCAAATATACCTCCTACTCCTGCTCCTGCTGTTGCAGTACCCCCAGTAGCAGTAGCAGTAGCAGTAGCAGTAGCATCATCGCTGCCTCCATAGGATTCAGCCTCCGTCCTCTTGCGCTCTAATTTAGGTTTGGCTTTACGTCTCATACTTTCTTTGAATGCATCAAATGAGGTGAGCTTGGTTTCAAATTGGCCTTCTCCTCGACCAGCTGCCTGAGATTCATAGGCAGCTGCTTGCTGGGCTTGGGATGCAAGCTCTTCTTCAAGCTCTTTCAGCCGGGCTTCTGCATCTTGCAGCTCTTGTTGCTTAATTGCATCATTAATTGCAGCTGTGGGTGCTGGAAGAAGAAGCTGGCCCTTCTGAGGGTCTGCTTCCCCCATGAACACATCATCGTCATCATCATCATCATCATCATCATTATTAACCTTCTCTTTAACATTAGGAAGTGCAGTAGGCAGCCTGGTGACCTCTACTTTGGGACGCTTATTGCCACCGTCTTGGTTCTTCATTTTATCCACTCCTCCTCCTCCATTATTAACAGGAGCAGTGATTTTCCAACATTTGACCAATGCAATAGCAGCCTTGCTCACTGCTGGATCTGAATGCCTGGTACTCTTCCTGATCAACAGCTCCAAGGTCATATTAACACCACTCAATTTAATAGGAAAAGGAGGCGGAGATGCAGGGAACAGCTGCTTCAACACCAACAACACTCCTTCTCCAAGGGTTGAGGCCAAGTGGCCATGTTGCTGCCCTCCTCCGCTGCTGCTTTCTTCTAAGATCTTGGCAAGAGCGACAATTGCCGGCTGGTGACAAGCTATTGCTTTGCATGCTGATGCGTCTGCCATTCTGAGTGCCGATAAGAGAGCGTCTTTTTCTGTGGATGTTTCAGCAGCGATCAATTGTTCTCCGACGTGAGTTGCTTTGCCAGTGGCTGAAGCTTCCATCAGGGCTCTGGCCATGAGTTTCATATCATGTCTTACCGCTTCTCTGGCTTTGAATTCTTCTGCACGACGAGCTACATCTACCCCCATGACTTGATTCATTCTTCTCTCTAATCTCTCTCCTTTATCCTCATCTTCATCATCATGATCAGACCTTCCTCTTTTGCTGCTCTTACCACTTCTGCTTCTATCCTCGGCTTCATCATCATCGTCATTATTATCTTCACTATCAAACCCATCAGTAGCATCATAGTGCTTCCTTTTCTTCTGAGCAGAATGCAAAACAGCTCCCTTTGCTTCAGCAGCAACCATGGCGGCTCTAACATTAGCAGCCGCCTCAGTGCCACTCTCAATCAGCAGCTCAATGGCCCGTGAAGCTTCCCTGAACCCAGACAACATGGCTCCACCCACTGTATCCGGGTGCTCTTTTACTGTGTGTTCGCCAGCAAACAACACTCTACGTCTTACAGGTAGTGCCAGCTGGTCATACTCCTTTGCACTGCCTTGGACTGCAATAAAAGAGTAGGAGCCTTTAGAGTACTCTTCTGAAGCCCATTGACTGGTGGTGATGGCGATGGGGTCCGGGATGGTTTTGTCTGGGTGCACAGAGCGCAAAGCTACCATGGCCTTTTCGGTAAACCTCTTGGGGCTGGCTCCTTCAAATGCTCGGGCTGCTTTTCCTGAAATCAAAGCAGCAAGGATAGGGGCTTTGCTGAATCTATGCAAGTTCCAAAACATGAAACACTCTCCTCTATTTTCTTCAGTGGTACTATCATCACCAGGAGGAGTCACACCAAAAAAGTCAACTGAATCATCCCAAAACACATGATCAAACTGCAACACCAACTTATTCAGATCCCCAAACCCTAGTTTCTCTATAGCTTCTTGTTTCCAAGCAGGTAGCGCAGGAGTAAACTCAATCGCTCCCGCTTTCAACACCCCTAGTGGTACCGTCACCACAACGGCATCAGCCCTCAGGGCCTGGCCATCTGCAGTGATCACCGTTACTCCTGTATTATCATCCCTGATTTTTTTTACTGCAGTGTTGAGCTTGACATCTAGCAATTGTGATAATTTCGTGAATGGTTGGGTGTAGCCACCTACTACCATGCAATGAGGACCGCCAAATCCTCCGAAATCTTCATCTTGGTTCCAGTGGAGGCCGCTGATTTCAGAGAGGGGGGCGGAGCAGCCATATTCTAGGTTGGCCCAGTGCCAGTGAAGCAGACGGAGGTGGTCTTTTGTGATGACCTCTGGGAGAGGTCTGGGTTTATCCTCATCATCTTCTTCTTCTTCTTCCTCTTCTTGATTTGTTGTTTGTGTTGTTGATGGTGGTGGTGGTTGCGATGAAGCTGGGTTGTCTGTCTCGGTATTGTCTACAGGAGCAGCTATTTCAACAACAGCTACAGCTGTAGCAGTGGTGGTAGTCTTCTCCCCTTCTACCTCTACTGTAACAACAGCAGCAGCAGCTGCTGCTGGATTAGTAGTAGTGGGGGCAGTATCAACTGCATGTTGACCATTATCACCACCATCGCCATGAACAGCTTCTTTCTTCTTGTCATTCTCCTCCACCACGAGGACACCCTCCCCAGTCTTGGCCAAGTGCCTATCCAGAGCCCTGGTCAACATCTCCCCATAACTCTTTGTCTCAGCTTCCGGCAACTCCATCACCTCCTCCAATTCCTCTGCTGCATCATCCATCACCTGATCCCTCAGCATTTCAACCTCTTTATCAAGGGCCGGATCAACTGGCTTCCCCGTTGTAATGTCAAACAGCGGCAGTGCCTCAGATTCTAGTGGGTGCAGCTCAATTCCTAATTGCCTGCACAGCAGAGCAGATGGATCTGGCCTTAACGACTTTCTTGAATCTGCTTTGGTTCCGGTGATGATGGATGCACCCAGGTCGATGGGGGTGGAGAAACCTGGAGCAGAGTGTGAGTTGACACGGCCACCCACGCGGGATCTTGCTTCCAAGACAACAACATCTACATTGTTGCGTTTAAGATGCAGAGCGGCAGATAGCCCTGCTGGTCCAGCACCAATGACCACCACTCTTCCTCTTGTAATTGGTATGTTTGCCATTTCTTCTCTACGAGCAGCTCTCTCTGCTTCCTTGGCTTCTCTCTTCTTACGATCTTTGTACGATTTAGGGGGGCCCCCTCCTTCTAGATATGCGGTGACGTATTCTCTGATGATCCCCTTGTGAGGCTTCATGTCTTGCTGAAAATACTCTCCTAGCTCTGCTCTCAGATGCTTTTCAGTAGTGGTTTCTAAGTCTGCATCTTTGAGGATTTCATACAGTTTTTCTTCTATTGCATTATCTGTAACCTGTGGTGGGGGCTTATTGTTAACTGCCTCTTTCTCGTTACCGGCAATAGGGTCTTGTTTGCCTTTTCCTCCTCCCTCTCCATTGTTATCCTTATCACCATCATCATCACCATCGCCGTCTTCTTCTCCTTTCTTCTTGTTAATATCTGTGGATGGGAGGCCAAAGTCTGGAGGCACAGGCACCAAAGGATCACCCTTGAGAATCCCAATGTTGATGTATCCTTGCTGGTGCAAAAAAGCATACGCCGCTTTGACAGCTTTCTGGGAGACGCCACCAGGAGGAGCGGTAGAAATGCATTCCTCCAAAGTGAGAAAACGCATTTGATCCTTGTACCACTGGACTAGTATGTGGTTTCTGGCGTCTAAATACTCATTGGTGTTGGATTTGAAACGGAGGAGTTCTGGTTTGGTGAGGACTTTAGGGCGGAGGCCTGCGTCGATGGTTGCCTCGACAGACTCCACAAAGGCGTCGTAGGTGGTGGAGACATCCTCGCCGGTGGGCTTTTGGCCATCTGATCCTGCTCGTCTTAATCTAAGGTTGCGGCTAGCTGCTTGCTGCACCATGATATACGAGTGGTTTAATCAAGAGCAATTGGATCTTCTTGAAAACGAAATAATGAAGAAAATTGCAGATTTTAGATTACACCACCAAAACTCGGTACAGATTGAGCACTAGCTTCAACTTTTGATCAATGTATGGTGTGCATATATATTACGATACTGTGTGAATAAATTTACTTAGACGAATTATGCATTGGAAGGCGATTTCTAGCCCTCTTTTGTAAGTGATGCTGCTTCCTGCTTCCCCATGTTTTTTAGCTCAGAGTCTGCAACGTTGAGATGAGTCTGTATGTTTGGATAAGAGCACGATTTGCGTGCCAAGGTATCACACGTTTTATGCATTACAACAAGCTACAAATTAATCACTTGATCAGGACTTCAACGATACCCAGCTCTGGACGATCACGGTTTTGAAATATGAGTGCAGACCCCGACCAAGTCGCCAAAGTGAGTTTTGCTTCAGTATACAATGTCCAAACTGCATCATGCAATCAGTGCAGCAACGATATACACCGCACATTCCTTGAATTACTGCCAATTTGCTTTCCCCATTCCCTCATCGCTCTGTCCCCCACTCACTGCCTGTCTCGCAGGCCTTCACCGACCACTATTATGCCACCTTTGACAACAACCGGCCTGCATTAGCAGCACTCTACTCAGAGCAATCCATGTTGACATTTGAAGGACAGAAATTCATGGGATCTCAACAGGTAAGAAACACAGTGAATGAATAATGGAACGACGGAGAAGGTAGATTTCCAAACTCTTTCCTAGACTTCCTCTCTCTTCCTCTCTCTCTCTCTCTCTCTCTCTCTTTCTTACCCCACTGCAAACACCCCTCACATCCAAATACACATAGATTGTTCAAAAGCTGACTGGACTCCCTTTCCAGAAATGCCAGCACCATATCTCTTCTCTGGATGCTCAACCGTCCCTCTCGAGTGGCGTCTTGGTATTTGTTACAGGTCAACTGTTACCAGAGGGAGAATCTAATCCATTGAAATTTAGCCAAACTTTCCACCTGGTACCTGTAGGATCCAGTTTTGTGGTATCAAATGACCTCTTTAGATTGAATTATGGATAAAAAAGGAGAGATTGTGTGTACGATCTGTTTTTAAATCATATAAATCTTAGGCGGGGCGAAAACATATACATGTGA
>Ga0209986_10001416_pt1 | contig 22893 bp, 19 predicted proteins | sample BlataG_FD_183168 | JGI IMG/M metagenome (GOLD analysis project Ga0209986, IMG submission 183168) | Deep subsurface microbial communities from Black Sea to uncover new lineages of life (NeLLi) - Black_00105 metaG (SPAdes) (version 2) | ecosystem: Environmental > Aquatic > Marine > Oceanic >... | reverse complement strand
ATCCAGAGTTCGGTCAACTCGCTTCCTCACTATGTTTTGAGCTTGCCAAACAACTAGGCAAAAAACCCCTTGCACTAGCTAAACGCTTAGTTGAAACCCTGGACAAGTCAAAGTTTTCCTTAATTGAGCACGTTACAACCGCTGGAGGAGGCTACGTAAACTTTCATGTAGACTTTGCGAAGTTTTCAGCCTTAACCATTGATTCCGTTAGACATTTTGACACAGAATATGGCTTCGTCAAAACCGATAACCCCTTAAAAATCATTGTTGAACACACAAGCGCAAACCCGCTTCATCCAATACACATAGGACAAGCTAGAAACCCTATGCTTGGTGATGCCATAGCCCGAACGCTTAAAGCGAGAGGACACAACGTGTACCGCCATTATTACATAGATGATGTGGGTCGCCAATCAGCAGTATTAGCCTACGGATACGAAAAGCTTGGCAGACCCAAACCAGAAGGAAAACCAGACCACTTCTTCGGAAAAATATACACAGCAACAAGTTGCCTTGTCGAGATCAATCGTTTGAAAAAGGAACTTGAACGAGCAAAAGCAGTTTCAGCAACAGAAGAAATTATGAAACTGAACAGGGAACTGGACGATTGGATATCTGTAGCTGCTGAACTTAAAGAGAAGTACCAAGAGCTTTTCGAAGCACTTTTGGAAAAAATAGGCAAAGACAAAGACCCCGAAACTACAATTAACGAATTAAATAAAGCATACGAACGCGGAGATAAGCACGCTAAGCAACTAATAAGAGAAGTCAGTGAACTCTGCTTACAAGGTTTCAAGGAAACCCTAAGCTGCGCAGAAGTATTCTATGACTCATGGGACTGGGAAAGCGAAATAGTATGGAGCAACCGAGTGCAAACTGTTCTGGAAAAACTGAAGAGAACACCATACGTTTCCGCTCCGAGCGGAGTCTTAGAATTCGACGCAGAAAAAGCAACTCAAGAACTCAAGCTAAAGAAAGAACTCGGCTTGAGAGAATCTTATGAAGTTCCCTCCCTAACACTTGTCCGTGCAGACGGCACCACGCTTTATCCCACACGAGACATCGCCTACACCTTGTGGAAATTTGAAAGAGCCGAAAAAATCATTAATGTAATTGGGATGGAGCAAAAGCTAGCTCAACTACAATTGAAAATAGCCCTACACGCCTTAGGCTATAACAATTACGCAGACAACCTAATTCACTTCGCTTACAACCTCGTAAATCTTCCAGGCTACAAAATGTCAAGCCGGACTGGACGCTACATCACATTCGACGAAGTCATGGACGAAGCAGTAAAACGAGCATACGAAGAAGTTTCGAAGCGTTCCCCACAACTATCAGAAGAACAAAAACAGAAAATTGCAAACTTCGTTGGCATGGGTGCAGTACGATACGCCCTCGTAGAAGTTGACCCCTCCAAATCCGTCGTGTTCACATGGGACAGAGTACTAAACTTCGAAACAAACAGCGCACCCTACATTCAATACTCCCATGCAAGGGCATGTAGCATCCTAAGAAAAGCCCAAAGAAAACCAGAAAAACCAGCGTACAATCTACTGAAAGAAAAATTGGAGCATGAAATAATCCTAGCCATATCAAGTTTCCCAGACGTTTTCATTGAAGCCGCAGAACTTCTTAAGCCCAACCTAATCGCTGACTTCGCTAACGTTTTAGCCGACAAATTCAACACGTTCTACAATGCTCTACCAGTCATAAAAGCCAAGCCGCAGGAACTCAGCGCCGCGAGACTCGCCTTAGTTGACGCTGCAAGAATAGTGCTGAGAAACGCGCTTAACCTAATTGGTATAGTGGCACCTGAAAGAATGTAAGGTTATGGAGCAGCCTCAGTTATTGCGACTGCCGTGCTTGTTCCAATTCTGTTCGCTCCAGCCTCTATCATAGCCGCTGCATCAGCGTACGTTCTTATGCCTCCCGCTGCCTTAACACCAAAATCACTGCCCACAGTCTGCCGCATCAACCTAACATCTTCAACAGTTGCTCCCTTGCCAAAAAATCCAGTTGAAGTTTTCACAAAATCTGCGCCAGCCTCTTTAACAAGCCTACAAGCTATTACTTTCTCCTCTTTTGTTAAACATGCTGTTTCAATAATAACCTTGACAACTATTTCCTTCGACAACCGTTTAACATCAACAACAGCCGTAACATCCCGCTTCACAACTTCGTAATCACCCGATTTCAACGCACTCAAATTAATAACCATATCCAGTTCCTCTGCTCCATTCTCCACGACTTTAACAGCCTCCAAAGCCTTTATCTCCGAAAGCGTAACCCCAAATGGAAATCCTATCGTTGAGCAAACCTTAACTTTTGAGTCTTTCAAAAGCGTGGCAGCCAACTTCACATAAATCGGATTAACACACACACATCCAAAACCATATTCCATCGCTTCTTTACACAATTTTTCAATATCGCCTTTGGTTGCAGTAGCCTTAACATTCGTAGAATCTATAATCCTTGCCAGTTCTTCCCTTGAAACAGCCAATTTTCCACACCTTTTAACGCTTACACTAAGGTTACAGTCTTATTATCCGTTTCTGCTACACAGGGCACGCGCTTTTTGCCTATTTCGGATGTTTGGCTGCTTTAATGATTAGTGCTGGAGAAGTTTCACCACATTTCGTAATCATGTCAACGGCTGCATTCATGCGCTAAGTGTTCACCAGATTGCCATAAGGACTACAAGCCTAACAATAACAAAAGCAAAAATGCGAAAAAACGAACAACATACATGAAAAGATAATGTTGCAGCTGAGCTAAATTAGGCATGAGTGAAAAATCGTAGCGAGAAATTATTGCCTGACATTTAGAGAACGTGAAGGAAATCACTTCAATATCCGAGTCCAACTGGTACAGTTTACGGTGGCTGATGTTCAAGTTGAATTGGTAACATTCTATTCTAGTGTGTTTTATTCTCTACTTGCAAGTATCACAATATAATCTGCTGTATCAGCGCACATGTCTGCAGCATGTTCAATGAACTCAATTAAATCGTCAAATATTACCATGGTGCCACTGTTTATCTGATCGCCATATTTGACGAATAAAGATTTGGTTTCAAGGTATTCTTCGTCAATTTTGCCTTCAATTTGTTCAACTTTTTTGGCTCCTTTTACGGCTGCTGCTGAATCTACAGCGATTTTTTCAATACTCCCCCGAAGAGCCCGAGCACATTCCACGAGGGTGGAAACCATGTGGACGGTTTTTTCCCACAGTTCTTCAGGTATTTGGGCATCCATAAGCATTATCGCGCATCTCGCCGCATCCTTTACATGATCTGCAAGTGTATCAAGCCGCTTCACAAGATGCATCAAGTCCTCACGGTATTCCGCAAATAAGGCTGCGCCCTTCGATAACTCTCTAAAAACTTCTGTTCGAAGTTTGTCAACTTCTTTTTCTGTTTTAAAGATGTTATCAACATGTCGCATCGCTTCTTTTTTCTTTGCTTTTGACATGTTTTGTACTGCGTCGTGAAGTAGGGTGACTGTGTCTAGGGCTTTTGTTATTTGGTTTTGAGCTAAATCCAACGCTTTTGTTCTTCTTCGTCTTTCAAACCATGTATAGCTTTTCTTTTCCAAGCTTTTCAGCTCCTTCCTATCTTATTTTCATAGAATACTTAATAACACTTTGCAGATTGTAACATAAAGTCTTTAATTAAGTTACTATGTTTTCTGTTTTGCTCTAAGCAGTTGGGTGGATTTCCAATCAATCTTCATGGTGACAGGGTCTATCGCTACTCCATAATCTTTTTTAGCTGCATCCAAGGGAACAAGTCCATTTAACACATCGTGAAGCACAATTTCTGGTTGCCGTTCTAACGCGTTTCCGTAGCCTCCTCCGCCAGGTGTTCTTACAACGAAAATGTCGCCTTTCTGAATTTTGACTGTGCATTTGGACTTTAGTTTTATTCGTTTTCCGTTCGGCTTTATGATGTAGTATTCACCTTTGGCTCCTTTTTTTCCTCCGTACAATCCCCATGGCGACATCTTTGTTCTCTCAGCAAGCACTGAAAGAGTAGCTGAAGAAGCCAGCAACATCCAACTTCTTTCTAAGCCCACTCCGCCTCTCCATTTTCCTGCGCCTCCGCTGTTTTCGCGTAATTCATATTTGAGAAAGCGTATCGGATGGATGGTTTCTATTGCCTCGATAGGTGTGTTCATAGTATTCGTCATGTGAGTGTGTATTGCGTCTACTCCATCAATTCCTTTTCTACCTCCGAACCCTCCAGCTATTGTTTCATAAAACGTCCAAGGTTTACCGTTTTCAGGGTTTATTCCGCCCACCGCAATGTTATTCATTGTTCCCTGGCATGCAGCGCAAACTTTTTCTGGAAGTATCCGAGCAAAAGCTTTCAGCAGTACGTCCACGTTTCTTTGAGAAGTTTCCACGTTGCCTCCAGCCACTGGTGCTGGTGAAGTAGGGTTCATTAATGTTCCTTCAGGTACGCGGATTTCTACTGGTCTGTAGCATCCGTCGTTCATTGGTATGGTCGGATCTGTCAAACATCTTAGAGCATAGTGTACTCCAGATAAGGTTACGCCCAGAACAGCGTTGACTGGACCGTTTACTTGATTGTCGGTTCCCGTGTAGTCAATGATCAACTGGTTTTTCTTGATGGTTATTGTGACTTTTATCTTGACTTTTTTGTTGCTTGTTCCTGTGTTTTCAAGGTAGTCTTCTGCTGAATAAGTTCCCCTAGGCATTTTGCTTACTTCAATTCGCATTCGCCGTTCAGAATAATTCATGATTTCTTCCATGGCTTTATGCAAAGTTTCCACGCCATATCTATTGACGAGTTCTAGAACACGTTTTTTGCCGAGGAGATTTGCAGCCATTTGTGCTCTTAAGTCGCCTAATCTGATTTCAGGCGTCCTGATATTGCTTAGAAGTATGCTTGCGATTTCCTTGTCAATGTTTTCTCTTTTAACGAATTTTACTGGCGGAATGATGATGCCTTCTTGATATATTTCGGTGGAGTCTCCAGCCATGCTTCCAGGAGCCTTTCCACCAACATCTGAATGATGAGCTTTGTTCGCTGAATACGCGATGATTTTTTGTTTATGGAAGATTGGGCAGATTAGGGTTATGTCTGGTAGGTGGGTTCCGCTGATGTATGGATCGTTGAAAAGTATCATGTCACCGTTTTCAAGTTTTCCTTTGAACTTTTCTAGGCCTTTTTGGGCGGCTAGTTGCATTGAACCTAAGTGTACTGGTATGTGTTCTGCTTGCGCTGCTAAACGTTTTTTGTGGTCGAAGAGGGTGCATGAAAAGTCCATTCGCTCCTTAATGTTAGGCGAGTATGCTGAATTTCGCAGAACTATTCCCATTTCTTCTGCCGCATAGGTCAAAGCTCCCTTTATAACCTCAACCGTTATTGAATCTAATGACAATTCTAATCCCCTCTGTTCCTAATTGAAAGAACAATGTTTCCAAATCTATCCACAGAAGCAGTCCAACCTGGATAAACAACCGTCGTAGCATCGTACTGCTCAATAACCGCTGGACCGTTAATCACGTTTCCAGCTTTCAGTCTTTCCCGCCTATAAACTGAAGTTTCAACGTAACCGTTATCTTGATCAAAAAAGACTGTTCGCTTTGAAATTACCGCCTGTTTTGACGGCTTTTTTCCATGTAGAGGTTTCTCCTTAAGTTTTGGTTTTTCAACAAGGCCAACTGCGATGAGCTTAACACTTACTAATTCCACTAGTTCATCCTTTACTGCGTAACCATAAATTGCCCGGTGCTTTTTATGGAAGTTTTCAACTGTTTGATGAAGAACTTTTTCGGTAAATGGCTTAGATGTTGGAATTGTTAGTTCATAGCTCTGGCCAAAATATCTTAAATCCATCTGACGGATAAAATGCATTTTCACTTTTGGAACACGTTGCTTTTCCAGTAATTTGGCTCCTTGAAGCTCTAGCTTCTGAAAAACGGCTTCAACCTTCTTTACTTCAACTTCATCCGTTAACTTCATGATTGCCTTTACAAGGTTGTTTCTGAAATCAGCGGCTAATAACCCGTGAGCAGAGAACAAACCTGGATTATGGGGAACAACTATTTTCGCAATTTTTAGCTCTTCGGCTAGTGCGCAACTATGCATTGGGCCGGCTCCGCCAAAACACATCAAAACGAAATCTCTTGGGTCGTGGCCTCGCTCTACGGACACAATTCTCAAAATTTTCGCCATGGCTGAGTTCGCGATTTTGATTATGCCAGATGCTGCTTCAGTCAATTCTAACTGGATTTTTCTGCAAATCTCTTTTGAAATAGCTTTTTCTGAAAGTTTTGGATAAATTTTCATTGTGCCTCCAAGCATGTATTTGGGGTTAAGTCTTCCCAGAACAATGTTGGCGTCTGTTATAGTTGGTTGTTTTCCGCTTCTGCCGTAGCATGCTGGGCCCGGTTCTGCACCTGCACTAATGGGGCCAACTTGTAGTGCTTTGCCTTGATCTACCCAAGCTATTGTTCCTCCACCGGCGCTGCATTCCGCTAGGTCTATGAAGGGGTATCTTACTGGGTAGCCGCTTCCTTTCACTATTCTTCCACTGTGAACTTTTCCGGCGACTTCGTATTCACTTACAACTTCTGGCGTGGCTTCTTTTATGGCTCCGGCTTTGGCTGTGGTTCCACCCATGTCAAAACTTAAGATGTTCTCTATTCCAAGGAGTTTTCTATAAAAGGCTGAGGCTATGACACCTGCTGCTGGGCCGGATTCAACCATGCTTACGGGCTTTTTTGAAACAACGTTTTTTGTGGCTATTCCTCCGTCTGATTGCATCATGCACAGTGGAGCCTTCACCCTTAGTTTTCTGATTTTTCGTTGCAAATCATCGAGGTAACTGGATACTATGGGCATCAAAACTGCATTAACAACCGCTGTGCTTGTTCGCTCGTATTCTCTGTATTCTGGCGCGATTTCCGATGAAAGAGAGACGTAAGTTTTCGGCAATGTTTTCTTCAGTATTTTTCCGATTTCGCGTTCGTGTTTTTGGTTTATGTAAGAGAAAAGTAGAGCAACCGCGACAGACTCGACATTTTCGTTTTCTAGTTGTTTCGCCAAACTTTCCAGTTGATTCTTGTTGAGCGGTGTCAGAATTTCACCTTTCGGTCCTGTGCGTTCTTCAACTTCAAAGCGGAGTCTTCGTGGGATGAGTGTTCGTGGTTTTTGTATGAAGAGGTTGTAGAGTTCGTGGCGGCGTTGTCTGCCGATCTCAATTACGTCACGGAAACCTTTCGTTGCTATGAGCGCTGTTTTCGGTAATTCTAAGTTTAGTTGACCTAGTAAGGCGTTCGTAGCGATGGTTGTGGCGTGGATGATAACTGAAACTTCTGTGTTGTTTGTTTTTCTTAGAAATTCTTGGAATGCTTTGATGACGGCTTTTGCTGGTTCCTTTGGAGTTGAAGGCAATTTTATGTTTAGAATTTCTCCGCTTTTCTCATTTAGGGCAACTAGGTCTGTGAATGTTCCGCCAATGTCTATGGCTATGCGATATTTTGTCAATTGTTAACACGCCACGCGAGCGTTTTCATGTTTTTACGTATTTACGCATGTCTTCTAAGGTTGCTGATGGAACTGGCAAATCTTTCATTGTAAGTAAGCCTGCTGGAGCTTTGATCACTTTTGGGATCGAGTTAACAATCATTGCTACTGTGCCTTTGTCACCGTGCACGCATGGCTGAATCCTCTGCTTAACATTTGGAACACCTTCAATCGTTACAGCGTCATATTCTTCTTCTGCACCAATGTATGCTTGAAAATCTAAAACAATGACTTCTTTATTTTTCATTATTCCTTTGGCTTTCTGTCTTAAACCCGCAACTTCTCCAGCTCTAACTTTTATACTTGTGCTTTCAACTGTTTTCTTGGCAACCACAGGCTCAACGTTTTCAGCCATTATTTTGTCAAGATTCCATTTTAAAGCATCAGCAATCATCGCAATAGACTGTTTGAGTCCCACATGCCCAGTAATTTGTTTAGTTTCAATTCTCCTTTTGAATTCTTCAACCGTCAAACCAGCACCTATTTTCTTCTGGAATGGTAAACGTCTCGTCGCAGCGTTCATAACCCTTACAGCCTTAATTTTTTCGGTTTTTTGGCAAACCGCAGTAAGTGTGATTACAAGAGTGTCCATTAAGAAGCCTGGGTTTATGCCTGTTCCTAAGACTGTTACGTTGTGTTTTTTGGCAAGTGAGTCAAGCTCAGTTGCAAGTTTAGGTTCAGTAAGATATGGATACGAGAGTTCTTCGCATGTGGATACAACGTTTACGCCGTGTTTCACGATTGAGGCTATCTGCGGATATGTGTCTTTAAGAAAGGATGAAGTTGCATGAACAGCGATGTCCGGCTTCACCTTTGAAAGTATGGAGCCAATGTTGTCTGAAACTTTTGCTCCGAGTTCTCTGTTTAAGCCTAAGACTTCACCTAAATCTTTGCCAACTTTGTCTTTAGCTATGTCAATCGCGCCGACTATGCTTATTCCTTCTTTTTCCAATAGGAACTTAGCAATTAAACTGCCAACAGCGCCAACACCATATAACGCAACCTTTACTTTTCTCATTCTAGGTCTTTCCTTTAACTTTCATCTCTATTGTACTTGGCTTTATTAAAACGTCTTTTGGAATGTTGCTTACAAACACGAAAAACGATAATGGCAGATACAAAAAAAGCTATAGCTAGCATGAGCATAGATTCATGTATGTCTTGGGATAGGTGAACGGGTTGACTGCTAAACGGTTACTTCTTGTATATTACACTGGAACTGGCAACACTAAAAGGATGGCTGAGGAAATCAGTAAAGGAGCTGAACAGTTAGGAGTTAATGTGCAAGTAAAAAGCGTTGAGGAATGTGAGCTTAGTGACTTGGCCGAGGCTGACGGAATTGTGATAGGTTCTCCCACGTATTTCAGCAATGTATCGTGGCAGGTGAAGAAGCTCATAGACGAGTCAATAACCCTCTACAGAAAGGGACATAAACTGAGGGGCAAAGTTGGTGGATGCTTTACATCTGCAGGAACACGCAGGGATGGCAAAGACTGCCTTAGAATGTTGGAGTTAACGCTTGGCTTGCATCACAAGCTAAAGATGGTTGGCGGAATCATAAGGGCATCAAGTGACAGAGAGGAAGAAATCAGCAAAATGTGTCAGCAATACGGAACGAAAATCGCCAAACAAATCCTCACATAAGTACTATTCTTGCTCGCCTACTGCGGGAACGGGGGTTTTCGAACTCATGAACCCCTGCGGAACAGGTGCCGTTAGAAATGGCTTTGAAATTGTTTGGGAAAACCCTGAGATTGCATTTTTGGTTTTTCTGGTTTCTGAAAAGGTTTTCAGATTTCAGTCGTGAAAAATAGAGAAAAGACTGTGTTTAGAAAATGTTTAGTGCTCTTGAGAGTACTTTTTCTTCCCTATACTCTGGCAACAGAATCGGTGCCTTTCTGTCGGTTTCTACTCCTGCTTCTTTAAGCATTTTTTCGTATTTTGTTACGTGATCTAACGTTAGTTTGCCGGTTTTAGCGTTTTTAGCATGTTTTGCCGCGCTTATTCCTGCTATTCTTCCGAAGACACTGTAGTCAAGTATTGAATTTCCCATCAGTCTGTTCTTTCCGTGGGTTCCGCCTGTTACTTCTCCTGCTGCGAATAATCCTTGAACAGATGTCTTCGTGTTTTCTTTTATTATTACTCCGCCGTTTTGGAAGTGCAATGTTGGAAATACTAGAATTGGGTCTTGGGTCATGTCAATGTCGAATCGTTTATACTGCCTAAGCATGGCTGGAAGCTTCTTTGCTATTGTTCCTTCGCCTTGAAGTATTTCTATCATTGGTGAATCCAACCAGACTCCTCTCATTCCTGTGGGGGTTTCTATGCCGTTGTTTCTCTCGTAGCATTCTCTGATTATTGCTGACGCTTCTACGTCTCTTGGTTCGCGTGGATAAACAAATTGCTCGCCATTCTTGTTTACTGGTTGTGCTCCTAATCCCCTCACTTTTTCTGTAACCAGCAACCCCACTATCTGCTCTGGATATGCCGCACCCGTCGGATGATATTGTACAGAGTCTAGATCTCTTAATTTTGCACCTACGCGGTAGGCAAGAACGATTCCGTCGGCTGTTGCTCCGTAATGGTTTGTTGTTTGAAAGCCCTGTATGTGAAGTCTGCCGAATCCGCCAGTAGTCAATACTGTGGATTTTGCTTTTGCAACGTGGTATTCTTGTGTCTCCATGTTGTATAAGACGGCTCCAGCAACTTGCCCTTGTTCATCTGTGAGCAGTTCCACAACGGAAGTGAATTCTAAAATCGGAATGTTTTTGTTTATAACTTCGTCTTCAAGATTTCTCACTATTTCTAAACCAGTATAGTCTCTTGCGGAATGCATTCTTTTTCTACAAGTTCCGCCACCATGTATCGTAACCATTGTGCCATCGGATTCTCTATCGTACATGACTCCGAGGTCTTCATGCCACTTAATTATTTGCGGAGCGTCCAACACAAGTCTTCCAGCAAGTTTCGGGTCATTAGTGAAGTGCCCACCACCTAAGACGTCAAGATAATGAAGAGCTGGAGTGTCATTAGATTTGTCTGCGGCTTGTATACCTCCTTGAGACATTATGGAATTAGAGTCACCAAGCCTTAGCTTCTGTACAATAAGTACGCTTTCCGCATCCATCCCGCTGTAATTCGCCCACAAAGCCGCTGTCATTCCAGCTCCTCCGCCGCCGATAATAAGAACGTCAATGTCAAAATCTGGCTTTGACAGGTCTATATCTTCGGGTTTTATTAGTGGGTGAGCTTCAAGTAGGTTTGCAACTTCATGAGGCATTAAATCCCCTTTGTTAGGTCCAATTTTGATGGGTCTTTTTGCTTCTTTTTTGTAGTCTGGATGAAACTTCTTCAGTATTTCCTCCCTTTCTTGAAGTCTCATGAGGTGAAAAGTCTCTTTTAGTCTTCTGTCCCTAGTGTTCTCAACAGTTTCTATGGTTTCAAGCATGTATTCGGGATATCCTCTTACTATCTTTAACTTGCTCATTCGGGTTCAATCTCCCTTTTTTCGTAAATTTCCTTAAGATCACGCAGACCTGTGTCCATGAGCTTCTGGATTTCTTCGTTGAACTTGCCCGACTCTATTTCCTTTATTCTTTCTTCAACGTGTTTTGCTTTAGGCATAACGTATTTGCCGTAGAGTCTTCTTGCAAGTAAAGCCATGTTGTAAGGTACGATTTCTGCGGGGCATCTTGTAGCGCATAGTCCGCACGCGATGCAGTCAAAAGAGAGGCTTACCACTTCTTGAAAATCTCCTCTCAAGGCGGCTTGAACGTAATCCATTACCTCTAAGTCTTGGGGGCATGCTTTCGTGCAGGTGTTGCAACTGACGCATTTTGCGATTTCTGGATAATACTCTAAAAAGACGTTTGCTGATGGGCTTAATTCTTCAAGGTTGTAAATGGGTTTTTCTGCTGGTGTGAATGGAATTTGGCTTATGTACATTCCGTCTTCAACGGTTTCTTGACAAGCTAAAGCCATTCTTAGCTTGTAGTCTCCTTTGACTCTGTAAATCGTGGCGCATGCTCCGCAGAAGCCTCCTCGGCAACCGGAACTTCTTATAAATCTGTACCCTGCGTATTCCATGGCTTTCATGATGGTTAAGCCCGCTGGAACTTTGTACTCGCGTCCCATAATGTATATTCGAACTTTCTCCTTTTTTTCTGCTTCAGCCATTTTTCACACCAAATTCAAGTAATCATGAGAAGATAGCATTTTTCTCAGCCTTCTAATAAAGATTTTTAGCTTCAAGCAACGGTTTCGGATCAACATAATGTAAACCAAGGTCAACACCCCAAAATTGCTTGTCCAACCCGAAGGCTATTGCCATAAGTTGCGTGTAATACATCACTGGTATCTCTTGTAAGTCTCTTCTGAGTTTTCTTGCTTCTCTTTGTCTGTGATCTAAATTGAAAGTGCAAAGTGGACAACAAGTAACGATGACTTCTGCGCCGTTTCTTATCGGATAGACTAGGTTGTCGTAAGTTAGCTTTGCAACTATGTCTTTTCTGTCAACCGTGTGATAACTGCCGCAACACTGCGTTCTATTCGGGTTATCAATAACCTCAGCACCTAAAGCTTCCAAGATGTCTTCCAAAACTGTTGGGTTTTCCGGGTCATCTATGCCTATTTCTCTCGGTCTCAAAACGAGGCAACCATAATAGGGTGCCACTTTCAAATCTTTAAGCGGCTTTTTCACTTCTTTTGTAATTCTGTCATACCCTACAATGTCTCTTAGAACTTCAAGAAAGTCTAAAGCTTCTACTCCGCCTTTGTAGCCTTCTTTAACTCCGCCGACGAATTCTTTTTCCCTTTCAAGAAAAGTGTTTATTTTTTCCATTTTTTCCGCGTCTTTCAAGAATAGGTTAACTTCTTTAAGAGTGTGATAACACATGGAGCAAAATGTGATAACGCGGTTTTCGTTTTGCACAATCCCATTTTCGTTCATTTCTTGCACATGTATGAGATTTCTTATTGGAGCCAAGTGCCGCATCAGATCATCAGTTGCCAGAAACGGAAAAACTCCACAGCAATTCCATTTAGGCAGTTCAACCAGTTCTATTCCCAATTTTTTGGCAACTGCTATGCCTGAAATTGAATAGTTTGTGGCTGTTGTTTGGACAGCACAGCCCGGATAGTATGGTATCTTAACCATTTATATGCCTTCTAGGCTGTTGTTTTACGGAAATTACTAACCAAAGCGATTGGCGGAAGTATCTTTAATTCTTCTCTAGGGATTTCGTTAACTGAGATTTTGTCCTGATCTCTTCTCAGCCTTATCTGCCTCAAAGCTTCCATGATTCTTGTTATGTTAATTTCTCTGGGGCATCTTGCATGACAAGCAAAACACGTGCTGCAAATCCAGAACGTGTTTGATTCGAAAATCTTCTCTATATTGCCTACTTGAACAAGCCTGATTACCTGCGTAGGTGATAAATCCATAGCGAATCTTACGGGGCATGAGCCACTGCATAAACCACACTGGTAACATGAAAGCACATCTTCGCCACTTATGCTTTTGACTTTTTCTGCAAGATCCATCAGATGCTCTTCCTAGTGTTTAGGAAACTCGTTAATCAAACATTTTAAACTTATCGTTCAAAAATCTCAGCTTCCAATAGAAAGATTATATAACACGGATTAACTCAACATCTTCTACCGCCTGCAAAATCTGTGAATTGATGGATGTGAACGTGTTTGGACTCTGCAGTACGCATCGGCGTTTACATTTGCCATTGCGGAGGTAACATCAGCGACACGATGGATGTTGAAAAGGTTAAAGAAGCCATATCCAAGCTTGAAGGAGTAAAAATTGTTGAAACCGTGGATTATCTCTGCAGCACTCAGGGGCAAGGCAAGATTAAAAGCGGGATAAAGGAGTATGGAATCAACCGTGTTGTTGTTGCTTCCTGTTCTCCGCAATTGCATTTGGTAACTTTTAGGAGAGCTGTTTCTGAAGCTGGTTTAAACCCGTACCTTCTTGAAATGGCGAACATACGTGAGCATTGCAGTTGGGTTCATGACAATGTAGATGAAGCCACAGCAAAAGCCACAGATATTATACGTGGCGCGGTTAACCGAGTGAAGTATCTGGAAGAACTGCATCCCATCAAGACCAAAGTGAAAAGAGAGGTTCTAGTTATTGGAGGGGGCATCACTGGCATTCAATCGGCACTTGAAATGGCAGATAAAGGCTATCAAGTGCATTTAGTGGAGCGTGATCCATGCATAGGGGGGCACATGGCTCAACTGAGCGAAACCTTTCCAACCCTTGACTGTTCATACTGCATTTTGGCACCGAGAATGGTAAGTGTGTCGCAGCATCCGAAAATTAAAATTTATACAATGGCTGAGCCTGTAGCCTTGAAGGGGTTTCCGGGAGACTACGTTGTCACTTTAAGGGTGAAACCACGGTTTGTGGATGTTGACAAGTGTACAGGGTGCGACGATTGCACAGACGTGTGTCCAGTCGAAGTTCCAGACGAGTTCAATATGGGTTTGACGTGGCGTAAAGCCATCTATATCCCGTTTCCTCAAGGTGTTCCTAGAGCTTACGCTTTGGACCTGGACAATTGTTTGGGGTTGGAACCTATTGCTTGTGGTAAATGCATTGAAGTTTGTGAACCTGAAGCCATAAACTATGATATGCAGCCTGAAGAAATCGAACTTAACGTTGGTGCAATAATTGTTGCCACTGGTTACGACCAGATAAGCCCAAACGATTTCGGCGAATACTCTTATGGAATGCATCCAGACATTGTTACTAATCTGCAGTTTGAACGCATAATGCATTTTGGTTTTCACAAGCCATCTGACGGAAAAATCCCCAGAAAAGTCGCTTTCATTCTATGTGTTGGAAGCCGCGCTCTTCAAGAAAGAGCGAAGGAATACTGTTGTAAAATAGGGTGTATGGTAGCTATTAAACAAGCCATTCTGCTTAAGAAGGCAGTGCCAAACGTGGAACCTTGGATTTTCTATCAAGATGTACGAGCGGATGGCAAGGGCTACGAAGAATTCTATGCTAGAGCCAGAGAACAAGGCACAAGATTTGTCAGAGGGTTAGCGGCTAAGGTTTTACCAGCAAATGACGGATTAATCGTTAAAGCTGAGGACACAATTGCTGGAACACCAGTAGAAGAAAGATTCGACATGGTAGTTCTTAGCATGGGCATCACCCCAAGACCAGACACAGAAGAAGTATCCAAGATCTTCGGCTTACACACAGGACCCGACGACTTCTTCATAGAAAAACACTACAAACTCAACCCTGTGGACAGCGCCAAAGAAGGGATTTTCGTTTGTGGATGCGCCTTAGGACCGAAGGACATCCGTGAGTCTGTTGAGGAAGGTATGGCTGCGGCATCAAGGGCTGCGACCTTTATAGGATTAGGCGAACTGGCCACATCACCAGAAGTTCCCATAATAGACCGTGCGAAATGCGACCTCTGCGGTGAATGCGTTGCCATCTGTCCGACTGCTGCAATAACAATAGCAAATTCAACAATAACCGTTACGCCTGTTGCATGCATTACTTGTGGGGCATGTGTTCCAGCATGTCCAAGGGAAGCCATAGATCAGAGTAATGTTACGGAAAAGCAACTGATTGCGCAAATCCAAGGTGCCAGTGCCGGGGAGACAAAAGAACCGAAGATAATTGCGTTTATTGAACGTAAAACGGCTTATGCCTCCTTGGATTTGGCTGGAACCAGAAGATTGGGCTATGTCGCGAACATAAGACCGATAACGGTGCCCAGTTGCATGCGGATAGGTATAAAACATTTGATAAATGCGTTTGCTTATGGAGCTGATGGTGTGGTGTTCGTTGAGGGTGATGACAGTCCCTTTGCTGGGGAAAAACTGTTGAAACATGTTGGTAACCTCAAAAAGGAGTTGCGGGAATTCGAAGTTTCACCCCTTCGTTTGCAGTCGATGACAACGACAATACCGCAGTATGATAAGACCGTGAAGCTTTTCGAAACGGTCAGTGCGAGGATTGCACGCTTGGGCAAAATAACACCAGAAGAACGCGGCAAGATAAAACAGAAACTGAAAACCTAAAACATAGGTGGAAACCTTTACGTTTGTAAACCTTTATATCTTTGGTGTTTTCTCTATCCCAAAAAGAACAACCGCAACCAGCCGAGATGGAAAACATGAGTAGACGTAGACTGGCGGCACCAGTCGTAAAGAGAAAGAAACTTGCAGAAGTTGAATGGAAGGTTATTGAAGATTTTTGCAAGGGATGCGGCTTCTGCATAGAATTCTGTCCAGTCGATGCTCTCGAAGAATCAGAAAAACTAAATGCGAAAGGAGTGCACCCTCCGAAACTGAAAAGTGAAGATGCGTGCATTGGTTGTGGTCTCTGCGAAAGGATATGCCCAGATTTTGCAGTTCACTTAGAGAAAAAAGTAAGTGAAGGCGAGGAAGAACAATGACCATGCATAGGGAAGTATTAACAGGAAAACATCTAATGCAGGGAGACATCGCATGTGCGGAAGGTGCAATAGCTGCTGGATGCAAATTCTTCGCGGGCTACCCCATCACACCAGCCACTGAAATAGCTGAACGAATGGCTCGGAGGATGATTGAAGTTGATGGAATGTTTGTTCAGATGGAAGACGAGTTAGCCTCCATGGCTGCAATAATCGGTGCAAGCTGGGCAGGAGCCAAAGCTATGACAGCCACTTCTGGACCGGGATTCAGCCTAATGCAAGAAAACATTGGTTTGGCAGTTATGACTGAAACACCATGCGTTGTAGTAAATATTATGCGAGGTGCCCCAAGCACTGGTCAGCCAACCGAAGGAGCCCAACAAGATGTCATGCAGTCTAAATGGGGTTCCCACGGAGACTACGAGATAATTGCTTTAGCCCCAGCCTCTGTTCAGGAAATGTTCGACTTGACAATTGAATGTTTTAACTTTGCGGAAACTTATCGCGCTCCAACTTTTCTCTTAGCAGATGGCTTTACAGGACACTTATGGGAACGCGTTGTGATTCCGCCACCTGAAGAGATTAAAACTGTTGAACGTAAAAAACCCGTAGTTCCCGCAGACAAGTATCTCCCATTCAAACCAGATGAAGATTTGGTTCCTCCCATGGCATGTTTTGGAGAAGGCTATAGTGTTCATGTTACCGGCTTAACTCATGACGAGCTTGGTTACCCAAGAACCACCGATCCCAAGATACAACATGAGCTTGTGAATAGGCTTTGCGAAAAGATAAGAAAAAACTCTGATAAAATAATTAGGACTTACGAGTTCATGCTTGAAGACGCGGACATAGCAGTTATTGCCTACGGTATTCCCTCAAGATCCTCGTTGAGCGCTGTGAAAATGGCCCGCGAAGCTGGAATAAAAGCTGGACTGCTGAGGCTTATAACAGTTTGGCCTTTCCCAGAAAAACAGGTTGAAGAGTTATCCAACAATGTGAAGGCTATAGTTGTTCCAGAAATGAATTGTGGACAAGTTGTGAGAGAAGTTGAAAGAGTAGCCAAAGAAACACCAGTGCATTTCTCATCTAAAATTGGCGGAGAACCTCATAGTCCCTCTGAAATCTTTGAAGTTATAAGGAGAGCTGCAAAAGCATGACTGTCATACAAGAATTTGAAAAGCATCTACTAGCCAAATATCTTCGCCTAGAAAGATTTCCACACATATGGTGTGAAGGCTGTGGAGACGGAATAATCCTTAACTGTTTTGTAAAGGCCCTTGACGATTTAGGTATAAACATGGACAAGCTTGTGGTTGTTTCAGGCATAGGCTGCATAGGACGAGTTGCAGGCTACATAAAATGTGATTCTTTCCACACGACCCATGGTCGCCCCATAGCTTTGGCAACTGGAATAAAACTTGCAAATCCGAAATTAACAATCGCTGTTATCAGCGGCGACGGAGACTTATTTGCAATCGGTGGAAACCACTTCATCCATGCTGCCAGACGAAATGTGGACATGACGGTGATATGCTCAAACAACTTCAACTATGGAATGACTGGTGGCCAGTTTGGACCAACAACTCCCTTAGATTCTTACACAACAACAACGCCCTACGGCAATATTGAACACCCATTTAATCTTGTGCATTTAGCCGCTGCTGCAGGTGCAGTTTACGTGGCTAGATGGACTGCGCTACACGTTAAAAGACTTACAGAATCCATTAAGAAGGCCCTCCAAAAGAAAGGTTTCAAATTTATCGAAGTCATTTCACCATGTCCAGAAATTTACGGGAGACGAAACAAGCTTGGAAAATCTATTGACATAATGAAACAGTATAGACAAATATCGCAGATAAGACATGGCTATGACCCAGCAAAGGCTGAAATCACAAAAGAAAAAATAATAGTTGGCGAATTCATCGACATTGAAAAACCAACGTATGGAGAACTACTTCAGAAACAATTCTTAAAGATTCAAAAAAAGGTGATGGGAGGCTAAAATTACGCGAGTGGAAATACGTATTGGCGGTTTCGGCGGACAAGGAATCATAAGAACCGGCTTGATTTTGGCTACAGCTTCATGCGTCTACGGAGACAAAAACGCCATCCAAACAGCATCGTATGGTCCAGAATCAAGAGGAGGTCGCTGCAGATCAGAAGTAATAATTTCTGATGAAGACATAGATTTTCCAAAGGTTGAGCATCCCGACATTCTGGTTGCCATGTCTCAGGAAGCATACCTACAATATGTTGACGACTTGAAAGAAAACGGCGTACTCATAGTGGATCCAGACTTGGTTCCAAACCAAAGGGAGAACCTAAAAGTCAGGATGTACGAGGTTCCGGCAACAAAAATTGCTGAAGGACTTGGCAAAAAAATAGTTGCAAATGTTGTAATGATAGGGGCTTTTGCAGCAATAACAAATCTGCTTGGTGTAGAGCATTTGAAAGAATCGATAAGGCGTAATGTTCCCAAAGCGTTTATAGAATTAAACCTTACAGGCTTCGAAAAAGGTTACGAATACGGGAAAAGCCTTGCGAAAAGCTAGAGCTTCTTTAAGTCTTCTGTGTTTGCACCTGCACTTGCAACTGTAACAACTGCTCTAACGGATTTAGAAGCTTGGATTTGCTAACTCCCACATGGCGTAGTGGAGCTATTTTTTTAGCTTCATTGTAAATGTCTGACGCTACTTTTCCAAGAACCATTTCTTGGGCAAGCTGATCCAGTCTAAGCGTTGAAGCCTTCTCTCTAATGATTTTCTCCATTATGGTGCGCATGGCATGCTCCTGTGTTGTCTTAATCCTTGAAAGCGTAAAGGCACAAATAGCCACCCGTAGTTTGTATCCATCTTTCGTAGCGACCTCGAATATCCCGTCAACTTTGGTTGTTCTTCTTCTGACAAGGCTTCGCAAATAGTCATGTGAGTATTCATGTCCCTTAAACATTGTGTGGGCAGTTTTACCATCAACTTCGATTATTTGGAATCGCATTTTCAAATATTGGTGGGCAAAATCGTTTGTAACCTCATACAATGTGGACTCGATCACTCTACCTGCTAATTTTTCCGGTTCGGAGGCTGGCACCGCTCCTAACTCAACGTTTCCAAAGCATGATGGAGCCAGCACTGTGTACCATGATTTGCCGCGCCATTTATCCCTTACACTTCTTCTTCGAGACAAGTCTAGCCTCCAAATGTAGCTTGAAAATTCACATCATAGTATTAAAAGCTTTACCGTTTCGGCTCTATCTTTTCCATGCCACCCATGTATTTCCTTAAGACTTCCGGGACAATAACAGAGCCGTCCTCTTGCTGGTAATTCTCAAGTATTGCAACAATCGTTCTGCCAGTGGCTAAAGCCGTCGAATTCAGAGTATGCACAAACCCTTTTGGGGGTGCGCCCTCTTTTTCCCTAAACTTTACGTTCAGTCTTCTGGCTTGGTAATCTGTGCAGTTACTGCAGGAGATTATTTCTCGGTAACCGTTTTGAGCAGGCATCCAAGCTTCGATATCATATTTTTTGGCGGCAACCGTTCCAATGTCGCCCGTGCAGACATTTACAACGCGGTAGGCTAGACCAAGTTTTTGAACAAGTTCTTCAGCGTTCTGTATGAGTTCTTCATGAATTCTCCAAGAGTCTTTCGGTTTGCAGAAAACAAACTGTTCAACTTTATTGAATTGGTGCGTGCGGAAGATCCCCCGCGTGTCTTTACCGTGCGCCCCAGCTTCCCTTCTAAAGTTTGCACTTACCCCAACAAGTTTAAGCGGTAGATCTTTTGCTTTCACCACTTCGTTCATATACATTGCTGCCATAGGATGCTCCGAAGTCGCAATCAAGTACAAATCTTCATTTTCAACCTTATACAGGTCGCTTTCGAAATCACTTAATGCCACGACACCTTCATAGGGCTTGCGTCTCATGAGAAAGGGCGGCTCTACAGGCGTGTAGCCTTTCTTGATCATTTCTTCTAGAGCAAAGCTCATTAAAGCCATATCCAGCAAGACGCCTTCTCTTTTTAAGTAGAAAAATCTGGATCCAGCGACTTTTGCAGCTCTTTCAATATCCACTACGTCTAGGCTTAAACCTAAATCTATGTGGTCTTTGACGGGAAAGCCGAACTTGGGTATTTTACCCCATGTCCTTATTGGAATGTTATCATGTTCATCTTTGCCTGTTGGGACTGATTCGTGCAAGAGGTTTGGGATTCGCATGAGATAATAATGCGTTTTCTCTTCGTACGCATTTACTTGCTTTTCTAAAGCTGTGATTTCTTTGTCGATTTCTCTTGCCTTCGAGATTTTGTCGCTGGCATCTTCTCTTTTCTTTTTTGATGTCGCAATGTCTGTCGTTATCAGTTTTCTATCGTGTCTAAGCTCATTCAATTTTGTTAGGAGTTGTCGCCATCTCTCGTCATACTCGATAAGCTGATCTAGCATCTTCAGGTTTTCAGGGTCTCCCCTCTTCTCTAGATTGTTCCTTACGAGTTCCGGATTTGTACGGATAAGTTTAATGTCGAGCATTTTATCACTTATTTTCTGCTTGTTTGTGGGTTAGCCTTCTAAGCTTACAATAAATTGTCTATTTAATCTTACGATTAAGCTTGAAAAAGAGTGGTTTTTCACTTGAGTTTCTTTGCTGTTTGAAGGGTTTTTTCAGCTATTGAGACGCAGAATAGTAGGTCGTCGATTGTGGCGATGAATGTTGGAATCTTCCTTTTACATCTTATGTATGTGACAACATTGTTTCCTTTACTCGTTGTTTCAATGGATAAACTAGGTGGTACTTTGAAGTTGTCTGGCGAAACGGCTTTTGCAACGGCTTCCGCGTCTTTAGCGTCACTATACTCCAATGTGATTTCAGCTTCCATTTTTCTCGCCTTTCAGCTGTTTTCCAACAAGTTCATCAACAAGTTTTATGAAGGGGTTGATGTTTTTTATGGGAACTTGTGCTCCTGCTGCTATATTGTGTCCTCCGCCTTTTCCTAGAAATTTTTCAGCAGCAACCTGCATGACTTCTCCAAGGTTAACTCCCTTGTGGGTTACCATATCTACTGTTCTTGCCGAAAACTTCGCTATTTCTTCCTCTTTCACATTGGCGTATATAATCAACGGTTTTTCAGGATTTGGAAGACTTGATGAAAGAATAGATGAGATTGCCCCTACTATTTTATCTTCTAGGAAGTCTTCACCGTGAACAACATAAATGTTTTGTAACTCTTCCATTCTTTCAGGTTTCTCCATAACCCATCCAAGATACTTGCCGAGTGTTCTTCTGTACTCTCTCAACACATTGTTTGCTTCCTCGAGGGCTAAGCCTCTGTCACCCATACACACGGCTACGCCGAGACTCGGCTTATCCATGCGCCCAGTTCCATTAAGCAAAACAGAGAATTCCCTTGCGTCTCTAAGAGGAGTCCAAGGTTCCTCACGGTTAAAAATGTAAACGTGTCCAATAAGATTTGAAACTTCATAGTGCAAACCTTTTGACAACAAATAGTCTGCAAGGGCTGAGCACAACCTTTTCTTCTCCTCTTCAGAAAGATCCCTCAAAGCTCGCCATTTGTCGCCATGCTTCGGTTTGATGTCTAGGCTTACCAGAAAGGCTAGGCTCTTGTCTTCTTCACCGCTTATGCCAGGGATAAACGGATTGGTTGTAGATGCCAATGTTCTATGAATCGGGCGTGTTTCTCTGCCGAAAAATATCAGGTCTTTTTCAACAGTTAAAAGCCCCGTGCTTTTTGCGTCTTCAACTATTTTTTCGTTTAATCCTCCAAGCATTCGCTGGTCATATTTGTCTTGCATGTCTCCAAGGGCTCCAACCACAGCTATGGGTGCCGAGTCAATGTTAGCCTTATCCATGGCTTTAGCTGCGAAATAAGTAACGCCTGAGCCGCTAATGTCCCGTGCTCCATCTATCTCATGTAAATGCGGGTTCACATGCACAATATTGGCTGTTTTTTCTCCACTTACTTGGTGATGGTCTAAAATGACGATTTTAAAATCCGAGAGCTTCTCACTTAACAAGTCAATGTAGCCGCTTCCCAAATCTGTGAAAACTATCAGTTGCGGCTTTTCTGACAGGATTTCCTCTATCGCCTTGTCGTTAATCCACTGAGTTATCCTGATGCGAAATCTTGCGTCAAGCCTAAACAAGGCTCGTCCAATGATTCCAGCAGCCGCAAGACCGTCAGCATCCAAATGCGAAAAAACGTGGATAACCCCCTTTTCCTTAACAATTTCCAATATTGTTTCAGCAGCCTGTGAAGCTGAATCTAGAAAATCTGTGATTTGCTTCTCGTCTAAAGCCATAGACACCACGATTAGGCTAGAGAGTCTGTTTTATTTAAGAATGACTATACACTACGATTTTTCCGCGCAAACAAAAAAAGATAGACCCCCCTAGGGTTTTCGACATTGAAACCTATCATACAGCTTACTAGACTATGATGGCTGTTTTTGCTTGGTATTTCCAGTTAGGCGGCAAAATGCCTTTGCGTTTGTAATATCTTGAGAGCTTGTGGATTTTTGCTTCAACAACTTGAAGAGATCTTTTGTTGTGAATGTCTCTTTTGTTTTTTTCCATGTGTGTGGTGAGACTTGCAGCCTTTTTCAGCAAATCTTCAAGGTCTTCGGGTATTGATGGTGCAAGCTCTGCCTCCTTAAGTATTTGCGTTATTGCTTTTCCAGTAAATGGCTTAACCAGTGGAATTGCATATTGGTCTCTTAGGATCGTTCCTATACGGCTTGGAGGATGTCCGTCTTTTGCTAGTTTAAAGACTAGGGCTTCTACTTCTTCTGGCTGGTATTTGCACCAGCTTGGAGGGCGTTTGCTAGCTGGTCTTGTTGAATGGGATATTCCTTTTTCCTTCTTTGGCATTGCTTGTCCCTTTTGAGCTCTGTA
>Ga0209986_10001415_pt1 | contig 22903 bp, 17 predicted proteins | sample BlataG_FD_183168 | JGI IMG/M metagenome (GOLD analysis project Ga0209986, IMG submission 183168) | Deep subsurface microbial communities from Black Sea to uncover new lineages of life (NeLLi) - Black_00105 metaG (SPAdes) (version 2) | ecosystem: Environmental > Aquatic > Marine > Oceanic >... | reverse complement strand
CACCGAATACTCGAGCAGCCTTTCTTCCAGGTCATAAGTCTGTTTCTTCATCTTTTCCCATTCAACATTCGATGTTGGACGTTCGATGTTCGATGTTCATTTTTTTGTAACCGTGAACGGTTACAAAAACTTTTCCTCCACTTCCTTGAGGGAAGGAATGCCTGCCCGTCCTCCAAGCTTAAGGCTCACCATGGCGGCTGCCCAAGCTCCAAGATCAAGGCTTTTTTTAACATCCCACCCTTTAACCACGCCGTAGCAAAGGCCTGCATGAAACGCATCTCCGCAGCCCGTGGTATCTACGGCCTCCACAGGATATGCAGGACGCTCGATGACCTGACCTTCTGCCAGGGCCACATAACCCCTGGCGCCCAATGTGACGCCAGTGACCCGTGGGCCTAGTTCTGCAAGTTTGTAACAGGCATCGACAGGTTTGTCATTACCAATAAGGGATTTTGCGAAGTTTTCAGATACCACAAAATGGTCGCTAAATGGGACAATGTCTAGAATGCCTTGTCGGAGGGTCCCCGCATCCACCACGACCGGCACACCTGCGTCTTTGGCCGCCTTGCAGGCGGCAATAGATGCCTCGACAAAAAGCCCGTCTGTAAGGACGACTCTTGCCTGGCGGATGATGTTGAAGTCCAGCTCTTCAGGCTTCAGAGGAGGACCGGTCGGCCTTCGCCAGAAGATGGTTCGTCTTCCCACCCCGGGTTCTGCCACAATAAAGGCAAACTGGGACTCAAAGCCGTTCCTCACAAGGATGCCGCCAGTATCTATGCCTTCTTCGTCCAGGAACGCCTTTGCCATATTGCCAAACAGATCGTCTCCCAGAACCCCTGCAAAGGCACAAGAAAGGCCCCACCTGGCAAGGGCGACCAGGGCCGTAGCCGCAGGCCCTCCACCCTGGATGACCAGATTCGAAAACTCACACTTTGCGTCGGGTGAGGGATAGGCATCTATCTTCCCCAGGTAGTCCAAGGGGCACTGTCCAAGAGCATATACTTCAAGGGACCGTTTTGTCATATCCTTCACACCTCTGTATCTCCCCAAAGTGTTCAAGGGGAAGGATGTCTAGGCCGGACCGTATTATTCAACCAACTCAATTGCTGTGTCAAGGCGCCGCCCAAAATATTCCATTGCCCTCATCCTTTCCAAGGGGCTCGCTCGCCTCCCCAACATCTATAACTTGGATTCGTTACACTCAGCTTTTTCAAGCCGCGCAGTTCTTCGATTCCTTGACATTTCAATCGGATAACGATATACGTCCAAAAAATCAATAAGGGGTTTTCCGCTCCTCCTGGCTGCGGGATATTCGATTGCGCCGACAATGTGATTCTGCTCAAGCTCCATTTCTCTATCAGGAGGGGTGGAGCTTTTTGTTTTTTGTCGCGTCCAAATGAAGTTCTGCCGATTATCAAAGGAACTTTGTACGGGATATGGTGGCAATTTGAGACTGTCCGTTTCTTGGACGAAGAAAAAGCCCAGATAGAAAGTTGAAATGTCATGGATGTCCCCAAATTCCCTCATTGTCTTTTGCAGTGCAACCTAGTCAATGACGTCCCCAAAAGTTGCCTACTCGACCAAGCAAAAAGCCACGTGGAACAACTCATTGAGGAGGCGGTGCGATTATGAGCAAAGACCTGGTGTCTGGTGAAAGCCCCAATTCCGGCAAGGGCCAGTTTCTCGTCTATGAAGCGGAAGACGGCCGGGTCAAAATCGACGTGCGGTTGGAGGATGAGACGGTCTGGCTGACCCAACAGCTCATGGCCGACCTCTTTCAAAGCTCAAAACAGAACATCAACCACCACATTCAATGCATTTACCAGGAGGGCGAGCTGGTCCCGGAGGCAACTGTCAAAAAATATTTGACAGTTCGCCGGGAGGGCAAGCGGGAGGTTAAACGCCTGCTGGATTATTACAATCTCGACATGATTATTTCCGTGGGCTACCGGGTGAAAAGTCATGTAGCCACCCGTTTCCGCATCTGGGCGACCCAGCGCCTGCGCGAATATATCGTTAAGGGCTTTGTTCTGGACGATGAGCGCCTGAAAAATCCGGATCAGCCCTTTGACTATTTTGACGAACTGCTCCTCCGCATCCAGGATATCCGCACCTCGGAAAGGCGCTTTTACCAGAAAATCACCGATATCTACGCCACCAGCATCGACTACGACCCTACGCTGGAAATCAGCATTGAATTTTTCAAAACCGTCCAGAACAAAATGCATTGGGCCATTACCGGCATGACCGCGGCGGAAATCATCCATGAACGGGCCGATGACGACAAAACCAACATGGGGCTGACCAGTTGGCGCGGCGCAAAGGTCCGCAAACAGGACGTGACCATCGCCAAGAACTATCTCAGCGGAAAGGAACTGCTGGCCCTGAACAACTTGGTGGAGCAGTACCTGATATTCGCCGAGGGCCAGGCCATGCGCCGCATTCCCATGCACATGGCCGACTGGACTAAAAAGCTGGATGCCTTTCTGACGGTCAATGAACGTGAGATTCTCACCCATGCCGGTAGGATTTCACATGAAATGGCTAGGGAGATGGCCGAAGCTGAATACGAGAAGTTTGAACGAAGGCGGATTCGGCAAAAAGACCGCCTGGACAGTGATTTTGATAAAACAGTCAAGCAGCTGACGGACGGCAAACGAGGGAAGAAAAAATGAACCTGTCAGATGAAGACAAGCAGCTTCTGGACGAGCTTTGCGGACAAAACGGTGTGAATAGAGACAAAGTACTCAAACTGCTTCAGACGGTTTACGAATACGAATTCAAGGGGTGAATTCAACATGATGACCAGGACCCCGTTTCTCACAAGGAGAGAGCGGGTTTTGTGTTTTTTATGGCGCAGCCCAGCCTGGGCCGGCCTGCAACGTTGCAAAGGTTTGATGTGTCAGTTCAGGCTGGTAGATGTGTCTTGTCACCCACGGACTGGCGTGGTTAGGGCAGGCAGAAAAGCATAACAACGGAGGGGATAAAGGATACCGTTGAACTCAAAGACAAGAAAGGCCAACGATATGTGAAAGAGACCAGGTACGCCAGGATCAATCTGGTGCCCATCCCGTTTGTCTCCATAAGAGACAAGCTTTCTGCAAATATGCTTGATGAACCGAAAGATCCTGCCACATTAATGCTTTCTCTCGTCAGGGAAGAGCCCTACCGACTAACGGTGGACCTTGCGGCGGGCAAGCTTGCTTACAAGCACCTTGAACTGGACCTCATGCCTGCAAGGCTTGCCACAGCGGATGATGATGGGTTATTCAGCGCAAGAGGGAAACGGAGAGATAAATGAGGTAACGCTATGAAGAGAAGTCTGGGCTATCTAACCCCGGTTGAAAAAAAAATCCTGCAATCTTTTATCGAAGAATTGAAGCGTAGCTTGGGCAATGAGATTGTGAATATGGTCCTCTTTGGTTCAAGAGTGAGAGGGGACTTTAACGAGGAATCAGACATAGACATATTCATTCTAGTGAGGGAAAGGACCACGGGTATTAGAGAAAGGATAGGTGATTTAACCGCAGATTATATCTTTGATTATGATATACCTTTGTCGCCAGTGGTTTATGATCTATTTGAGTATCAGAAAAACAAGGAGCTGCGATCTTTCTTCTTAGAAAATGTGGAAAGGGAGGGCATTGCATTATGAGCAGAGTGGAGCTGGCTAGATATAGAATGGAAAAGGCAGAAGAGTTTCTGGAAGACGCTGAAGATGCCCTTGAGAGAAGGCGCCTCATGCTTGCCGTAAATAGATGTCCCCAAATTCCCCCATTGTCTTTTGCAGTTCAACCTAGTCAATAACGTCCCCAAAGTTGCACCCAACCCGAAAAAGGTGCGGTCCTGCTTCTTGGCAAAACAGGCGAAGGACGCCGAAGGCCTCTGGAAAACATCCGACCGCACGGCAAGAAAAAGGTTGCGTAAGTAACACTGCGATGCGGTTTGAAAACATTCAGATTTAAGAATATTTGGTTATGAAATACCGCCTTTTTTAAACCGATCTTGACTTTAGTTTAAAAATGTGATTATTTGATGACCGTGAGTCCTGAAGCAAAAACAAAAATAAACCGCCTTATCAGTCAATGGCCCAGAGGAACGGTTGGCACCGCATCCTACTTGAATGCATCAGGCTTCAGCCATGATCTCCTGACCAGATACAAGAAAAGCGGGTGGATCCAATCATTCGGGAGGGGCGCTTACAGCCTTTTTGGAGACAAGGTGGAGTGGCCCGGCGCCCTTTATGCGCTGCAAGCACAGCTTGGCCTGAATGTACATGCAGGGGGAAAAACTCCCCTTGAGATGAAAGGATATGCCCACTACCTAGCTTCCGGACAAAGAAGGGTATTTCTGTACGGGCCGCCAAGCCAGGTTCTGCCGACTTGGCTCAAAGGGGAGCGCTTAGGGGTAGACATCGCCATGACCCGGACCAACTTGTTTCCTCCGGACAGTCAGGAGGGTTTTTCGGAGTTCAGTGAAAAGGACTTTTCCATAAGAATATCTGCGCCTGAAAGAGCAGCTATGGAGATGCTTCATCTGGTTCCCGGAAAGATCAGTTTTGAGGAGGCCTTTTTGATCTTGGAAAACCTTGTCAGCCTGCGACCGGAAATAGTCCAAAGATTGCTCGTGATATGCCGGTCCATCAAGGTTAAGAGGCTCTTTTTGTATATGGCTGAAAAGCAGGGTCATTCGTGGGTATCGCAACTCGATCTTTCGAGAGTCGATTTCGGCAAGGGAAAGCGGATGATCGTTCCGAACGGAAGGTATGACAAAAAATATCGTATCACCGTTCCCACGGATCATTATGAAAGGGAATGATAGCCGAAGATGTGACATGTGAGGATCTGCACGCAACCAGAGAGCACCTGGTTTCAATGCTTCTGAGCGAGTTGACGACCCACGAAAAGCAGTTCATTGTCTCGGTGAAGGAAGGTCTTCCGAAGTGGGATCTTTTGGGGCTTGAAGGGATTGAGAACTTGCCCGCCGTTAAATGGAAACTTCTGAATATTGGACAAATGAATGCTTCAAAACATAAAAAGGCAGTTCACAGATTGAGAGATTATCTGGGTGTGTAAGTGAGGCGGACTCTGAGAGTGTTTTGTTGCTAAAATCCGCAATCCCAAATCCGCAATCCCAAATCGGTATGACCGTATGTGTCATAACGATGTGTTATGATGCAGATTAGCTCGGGGCTTTTGGCTTTACTTGCCAAATTTTCTGAAAATATAGCGAGGCCATGAAAAAAGAAAAAATAAATAAGAATCTGTTTGAGATGTCAATGGCGTTTCGTGCTGAAGAGGCATTGAAAAAGGCTGTAGCCCGCGCGATTGCTGATCACAAGCGCACCGGAGATCCAATCGTGGTCTGGCGAGGTGGCAGGGTGGTTAAGATCCCTGCTGAGCAGATTGAAATTCGTGAGCCAGGGCCCGAAAATGAGGCATTGGATACAAAGGGCAAATAGCTTATGCCTAGAGCGTGGCTAAAAAGATGCCCGAAGGGCAGTGCTTTCCTGTCCGATCATCTCTGTCCCGATCGGGCAAAAGGAAGTCTCACTCTACGATCTTTGCGTCTGCGGTGCGCAATGTCTGTGGTTGTCTGCGTCGGTCTTTAGTGTATAAAGATTCATAAGGCTAAAAAGTGGCAATAAAATGCTTGTAGAGTTATTTACTTATTTGTGGACGTCCCGGTTGTCCATACATAGATAATACGTGTTACTCACAACTCAGCTATCACCCATTTGAATTAAGGGGAATTCTTCATGGACATTTTCGGTTTACGTAACAGACTTGTCCAAGATTACTCAAATTACATCCAGAGTTTTATCCTGATTCAGGACGCACGTGTCAGAAAGTACGTGGATGAGAATATAGAAAAGGGCCTCCTTTGGCCAGACCCACTCATTCAATTGAATCCCTCCTTTGAAACAGGGGAATGGATCGATGATCTTGTTCAACAAGAGGTTATACACGAAGAATGTGGTCGTATATTCAGGATTAAGGAGGATCCGGAGGAGGAAGGAAAGCCTCTCAGGCTTCATCAGCACCAGTCAGATGCAGTCAAGGCCGCGAAAACCGGAAACAACTATATCCTCACCACCGGCACCGGATCCGGAAAAAGTCTGGCTTACATTGTCCCCATCGTGGATCATGTGCTTCGACTTGGGTCGGGAAAAGGTATCCAGGCGATTATCGTTTACCCTATGAACGCCCTATGTAACAGTCAGCACGGAGAATTAAAAAAATTCCTTTGTTATGGATACCCCAAGGGGGCTGAACCGGTTCGGTTTGCCAGATACACGGGGCAGGAAAGTGATGAGGAAAAGCAGGAAATCATTGCAAATCCCCCGGATATTCTGTTGACAAATTATGTGATGCTGGAACTGATTCTCACCCGGCCTTTTGAAAAGAACATCGTTGATGCGGCCCAAGGCTTGCGCTTTCTTGTCCTCGATGAATTGCATACCTATAGGGGAAGACAGGGAGCTGATGTTTCCTTGCTGGTACGGCGAGTAAGGGATGCCTGCGATGCACAAGATCTCCAATGTGTTGGGACTTCGGCCACTTTGGCCGGTCCGGGAACATATGAAGAGCAAAGGAAAGAAATAGCAGGTGTAGCCACCAAGCTTTTTGGGGATATGGTCAAGCCTGAAATGGTTATTGGTGAAACTCTTAAGAAAGCAACCCCTGAAAGCGACCTATCTGACCCTTCCTTTTTAAAGCAACTACAAGTAAGGATTTCTGACTCAAATCTCCATCCTCCCACTGATTATCAAGGTTTTATTGCAGATCCCTTATCTATCTGGATTGAAAACACCTTCGGAGTAACCATAGAGAAAGATTCAGACAGGCTCATACGGACTACACCCAAGAGCATTACGGGGCCTGATGGAGCGGCTAAACAGTTAAGTAATCTTACCGGTGTGTCAGAAACACGCTGCATTGAAGCCATCCAGGAAGGGCTTTTGGCCGGGTATCAATGCTCAGACCCTGACACTAATTTCCCGGTATTTGCTTTTCGTTTGCACCAGTTCATAAGCAGAGGAGACAATGTTTACGCCTCTTTTGAGCCTCCGGAATCAAGGTTTATTACTGTTTACGGCCAACAGTTTGTTCCAGGGGATCGCTCTCGCATTCTTCTTCCTATTGTTTTTTGCAGAGAGTGTGGTCAGGAATACTATTGTGTCCGCGTTCATCGAGAACCCGACAGCAACCAAAGAACGTTCCAACCAAGGGATCTTTCTGATCGATACCATGAAGAGGAAACTGAACCTGGGTTTCTTTACAACAATCCAGATAAACCATGGCCTGAAACAATAGAAGAGATCATTGAACGAGTTCCCAACGACTGGCTTGAAGAACACAGGGGTTCATCACGATTGAAAAAAAACCTAAGGAAGAACCTCCCTGAGCGTATTTATATCGGTCCTCATGGGCGTGGATCTGATGAGGGCCTCCCATTCTCATATGTTAAAGCCCCGTTTCGTTTTTGTCTGAATTGCGGTGTCTCTTATGGCGCTCGCCAGGTTTCAGATATTGGGAAGCTTACCTCTTTAGGCACAGAAGGTCGGAGCACAGCCACTACCATTCTCAGCCTTTCTGCTATCCGTCATCTTAAAAATGAAGACAGCCTCGATGAAAAGGCTAAAAAACTGCTGAGCTTCACAGACAACCGTCAGGACGCCTCTCTTCAGGCTGGCCATTTCAATGATTTTGTTGAGATTGGTCTCCTTCGTTCTGCCCTTTTAAGAGCAGCAAAAAACGCAGGCCCGGATGGTTTAAGCCATGATGAACTGTCCCTGAGGGTTTTTGACGCCCTGGATCTTCCGCTTGATTTATATGCGGCCCGTCCCGAAGCGAAATTCCGGGATCTGGAAGACACAAAAAAGGCCATTAGGAATGTGATTGGTTATCGGCTCTACCATGACTTGCGCCGTGGTTGGAGGGTCACCTCTCCAAACCTGGAGCAATGCGGACTCCTTGAGATTAATTACTCCTCTTTGCGAGAGCTTTGTGAGGCTGAAGATGAGTGGCAGAATTGTCACTCTGCCTTACTAACAGCCACACCCGAAACCAGGGCTTCAATTTGCAAGGTGCTCCTTGACTTGATGAGAAGGGAACTTGCCATCAAGGTGGACTATCTGGACTCTCAATTTCAAGAAAGGATTCAGCAGCAGAGCAACCAGCGGCTTATTCCCCCCTGGTCCATCGATGAAAAAGAAGCTATAGTGGGAGCTGCGGCCTGTTACCCCCGTCCAAGAAAACATGGAGATTACGGCGGGGATTTTTTCCTATCTCCCCGGAGCCTTTTTGGCCAGTACCTGCGCCGTCGATCTACCATGCCAAATCACAATGAAAAACTCGGCCTGGATGCCACCCAGGAAATTATCCTCCAGTTATTACAGATTATTCGCGTAGCAGGTCTTGTTGAGGAAGTGGCTCCTCCCAGGGAGCAAGACGATGTACCAGGGTATCAGATCCCCGGGTCTGCCATTCACTGGATAGCAGGAGATGGAACCAAACCATTTCATGACCCGCTTAGAGTTCCCACCGAATCGAAAGAAGGTGGGCGAACGAATCCATTTTTTGTCTCATTCTATCAGGAGATAGCCTATGAGAGTAAGGGTGTTGAGGCCAGGGAGCATACGGCACAGGTCCCATATGAACTCAGGGTAGAACGAGAGGATGCCTTCAGAGAAGGGCGATTACCTATTCTTTATTGTTCACCTACCATGGAATTGGGTATAGACATAGCAACCCTGAACATAGTGAACATGAGAAACATACCGCCTACCCCCGCCAACTATGCCCAACGGAGCGGTCGAGCAGGCAGAAGCGGGCAGCCCGCTCTTGTCTTTTCCTATTGCACAACCGGCAGTCCCCATGACCAATATTTCTTCAAGCGCCCGGAGCGAATGGTTGCAGGGGCGGTTGCGCCCCCAAAGCTTGAGCTTGCGAATGAAGACTTAATCCAGGCCCATGTCCAGGCGGTTTGGTTAGCAAGCACAAGGCAATTCTTAGGAATTTCCCTCAGAGACGTCCTGGATGTTTCAGGAGATAATCCAAGCCTTGAGCTTCTCCCCTCAGTTAAAGATGCCTTTCAAAATAAGAAAGCTAAAGCTCAGGCACTTGAAAGCGCAAGAAATGTCCTGGTCAGCATAAAGGAAGACCTTCAATCCGCGGATTGGTACAGTGAGGGATGGGTTGAAGAGGTCTTGAACAAAGTTGTTTTAAGTTTTGAACAGGCGTGCGAGCGCTGGCGCTCCCTTTACCGTGCTGCTGCCAAACAAAGGGAAACCCAGCACAAGATAGTTATGGATGCCTCCAGAAGGCAAGAGGATAGAAAACAGGCCAAACGGCTGCGCCGGGAAGCTGAGGCTCAACTTGAGCTGCTTCTTGATTCTCGTAGTGTCATGCAGTCAGATTTTTACAGCTACCGCTATTTTGCCAGTGAGGGTTTTCTTCCGGGATATAATTTCCCCAGGCTGCCCCTTTCAGCATATATCCCGGGAAGGTTCACTCGTAATGATGATTTCCTCTCCCGCCCCAGATTCTTAGCGATTGCGGAATTTGGTCCAAGAAGCATTATTTATCATGAGGGGTCTCGATACATTATCAACAAAGTGATCATGCCTGTGGGCGAGGCAGAAGGCGATGAAGAGGTCCTAACAAGTTCTGTAAAACTCTGCCCTAATTGCGGTTACCTGCACCCCATTTCGGACGGCAGCCAGGGCCTGGACCTCTGCGAGTACTGTAATCAACCACTTGATCAACCTCTTCGCCAGTTATTTCGCCTCCAGAACGTTTCAACAAAACGCAGGGACCGCATCAATTGTGATGAGGAAGAAAGGCTCAGGCTCGGCTATGAGATAAGCACAGGGGTCCGTTTTGCTCTGCACGGGGGCAAGCCTTCGTTTAAAACGGCATCTTTAAATCTCCCTGACGACAGATCTGTTGCCACGCTTACCTACGGACATGCTGCCACTATCTGGAGGATCAATTTAGGCTGGGCGCGTCGAAAGAATAAGTCACAGCACGGCTTTGTACTGGATACGGAAAGGGGATACTGGGCAAGAAATGAGCAGGCCGCCGAGGAAGATGAGGCAGATCCCATGAGTGCAAAAACAACAAGAGTTGTGCCCTATGTGGAGGACCGCCGGAATTGTCTTCTCTTTCAGCCCACCAACCTCTTAGATGAAAATCAGATGGCATCCATTCAGGCCGCACTAAAGCAGGCCATTCAGGCCTGCTACCAGTTGGAAGATAACGAACTGGCTGCCGAAGCATTGCCTACCAGAGAAGAGAGGAAGGTGATTCTCTTCTACGAGGCAGCAGAAGGAGGGGCAGGGGTTTTACGTCAGCTCATCTCCGATCCCCACGCCTTCCCTGCCGTCGCCAAGGAGGCATTAGAGCTGTGCCATTTTGATACGGAGACTGGAGAGGACAGACGTCGCGCTCCAAGGGCAACGGAGGATTGCGAGGCTGCCTGTTACGATTGCCTGATGACATATGGCAATCAGAGAGACCATTCTCTCCTTGACCGGCAGGCTATTCGGGAAATTCTCCTTGAGTATGCAAAATCCAGCGTTTCGGCATCACCTGGAGAACTCCCCAGGGCAGAGCATCTAGAAAGACTCATGAATCAGGCAGGTTCAGAACTGGAAAAGGATTGGCTTCGATTTCTGGACAATAAGGATTTCAGTCTTCCTTCTAAGGCCCAGGTCTTTTTAGAAGCCTGCAAGACCCGTCCGGATTTCTTTTATGAGGATGAACTCACAGTGATTTACGTGGATGGCCCTGTTCACGAATATCCTGAAAGGGCTGAACGCGATAAACAGCAGACCGAATGTCTTGAAGATTTGGGTTACACAGTCGTTCGCTTCGGCCTTCAGGACGATTGGGGCAGCATCATCTCCAAATTTCCTAATGTTTTTGGAGTTAAAAAGTAAGGCTGAGGTCTAAACGGGAGACATCATGGATTTTTCGGTTGGTTCTCTTGTACGTGCAAGAGATCGGGAGTGGGTTGTACTCCCCGACTCAGAGGAAAATCTACTCATTTTACGCCCCTTAGGCGGGATGGATGATGAAGTTACCGGAATCTATCTGCCCCTGGAGCCTGTTGAGCCTGCCACCTTTTCCCTTCCCGACCCGTCACAAATAGGGGATTTCCGCTCCTGCCGTCTTTTGAGGGATGCCGTCCGTTTGGGATTTCGAGCAAGCAGCGGCCCTTTTCGTTCCTTTGCCAAGATCGGTGTAGATCCCCGCCCCTACCAGCTCGTGCCGTTGCTTATGGCCCTCAAACTGGACCCTGTGCGCCTTCTCATCGCCGATGACGTGGGCATTGGTAAAACAATAGAGGCATGCCTTGCAGCCAGGGAACTTCTCGATAGGGGGGAAGTTACCCGCTTGGCCGTACTCTGCCCTCCGCATCTGGCAGAGCAGTGGCAGGCTGAACTGAGAGAAAAGTTCCATATAAGTGCAGAACTTGTTCTCCCGAGTACAACAGCCAGGCTTGAGCGTATTTGTGCAGTGGGACAGTCCCTTTTCGATCTCTATCCTTATGTAGTCGTCTCAATGGATTACATCAAATCCGACCGTCGGAGGGACGAGTTTCTAAGGACCTGCCCTGAACTGGTTATTGTTGATGAGGCCCATACATGTGCCTATTCAGAAGAACAACGGGGAAGCCGGCATCAACGAAACCGTCTTATTAAAGGCCTGGCTCAAGATCCCGACCGTCATTTAATACTTGTTACCGCAACGCCCCACAGCGGCAAAGAGGAGGCATTCAGGTCTCTTCTTACCTTCCTTGACCCGGAATTTGTCGGCCTGCCCGAAGATCTGGCAGGAACTAAAAACGAGCCTCACAGAAGACGACTTGCTGCCCATTTTATACAGCGCCGGCGGGCAGACCTCCGGCACTATATGAAAACCCAAACACCCTTTCCGAAAAGAGAAGACGGAGAGAACACATACACATTAGGTGAAGGCTCAGACTACAAGCGTCTCTTTGAGCGAGTCCTTAAATACGCGCGTGAGACAGTAGCAGACCCCGAGGGAGGGCAATTCCGCCAGCGGGTGAGGTGGTGGTCTGCCCTGGCATTGCTTCGATCCCTTGCAAGCAGTCCGGCGGCCGCTGCCGCAACTTTGCGAAACAGAGCTTCCGCAGCCAATACGGGAACGCCTGAAGAGGCCGATGAGATCGGCCGGAGAACCGTTCTTGATCTGGACATTGAAGATGTGAGCGAAGGCGAAGATCTCATCCCCGGGAGTGATTCCGGAGAAGAAGACCCCGCGGCCCAGCGCAATCGCCGCCTCTTGCTCCAGATGGCCCGGGAAGCCGAGAATCTCAAAGGAAAAAAGGACACCAAGCTCCTGAAGGCCATCAGACTGGTAAAGTCTTTCGTTCAGGATAGTTTCCGCCCGATTCTTTTTTGCCGCTTTATCCCGACCGCCGAGTATGTGGCCCTGGCCCTTAGAGATGCGCTTCCAAAGGACGTTGCGGTTGCTGCTGTCACCGGCACACTGCCCCCGGCCGAGCGGGAAGAGAGAGTGCTTCAATTAGCTGAAAACACCAAACACGTACTTGTTTGCACAGATTGCCTCAGCGAAGGGATCAACCTCCAGGAACATTTCGACGCGGTAATGCATTACGATCTCAGTTGGAACCCAACCCGGCATGAGCAAAGGGAGGGTCGTGTGGACCGGTTTGGTCAACCCCGTGACAAGGTCCGGGTCTTGACTTATTATGGGTTGGATAACCAGATTGATGGCATTGTTTTAGACGTGCTCATAAAAAAACATAAGAAGATCCGAAGCTCTCTCGGTATTTCAGTGCCGGTGCCGGGTAATACCAATATGGTGGTTGAGGCCATTTTTGAGGGACTCCTTTTAAGGGAAAGTGCAGGAAGCCGCCAGCTAACTTTTGATTTCCTTCAGGAGACCCGTGATGACCTCCACTCCAAATGGGATGATGCCAGAGACCGGGAAGAAAAGCGGTCCCGCACCATGTTCGCCCAGGAAACAATTAAAGTGGAGGAGGTTTCAAAGGAGCTTTCAGCCGTAAGGGCAGCTGTCGGTTCAGGAGTGGATGTGGCCGATTTTGTAAAGCAATCATTGCAATCTCAGGGAGCGGTCATAACCCCGCGCAAAAAGCACCTAACTTTCGACATTACCGGGGTGCCAGGAGCGCTTAAGGATGCGGTCGGCATAAGCGATGGAAGTCGATTCCAGGCCAGGTTTGAACTTCCGGTTGATGAAGGGGTACTATACCTGAACCGGACCCATCCTGTTGTGGAGGCCCTTGCCAACTATGTGATGAACACGTCCTTAGATCCCCTGGTCAAGGCCGTAGCAAGGCGGTGTGGAGTGATTCGCACCCGAAAGGTGGAACGCCGTACAACGGTACTTCTTGTGCGGTTTCGCTATCATATCATCACGATTCGTAAGGAACAGGAGACGCCTCTTTTAGCCGAGGAATGCCTGCTTTTGGGTTTTCGTGGTGCCCCTGACAAGGCCCAATGGCTGAAAGAGGATGAGGCTGAGAACCTTCTTATGATCGAACCTGATGCCAACATCACCCCGGACCTTGCCGCCAATGCCATAACTAAGATCAACGAGGGCTTTGATTCCTTCAGGCAAAGGATTGAAGAGGTTGCCTTTGAGAGGGCAGAAGAACTCCTCCTTGCCCATCGCCGGGTAAGAACCGCGGCACGACTCAAAGGCATCCGTTACAGAGTAGAACCCCATCTTCCACCGGATGTGTTAGGGATTTACGTATATTTACCTGTGATATGAGGTAATATTTGAAAAGCAGGGGATGAAATGTTAAAATAATTTCATTTAGTTATACGCAAGACCATATAGAAGGAGGTGTATGATGCTCACAGCCAAGCAAGAGGTAATGGAATTGTTAAAAGACCTTCCTGATACCAGTACTCTTGAGGAAATTCAATATCATTTATATGTGCGACAAAAAGTTCAACGAGGTATTCAGGACGTTGAGGAAGGGAGAATATACACCCAGGAAGAAGTGGAAAAGCGGATGGAAAAATGGGGCGCCGAGTAATTTGGGCAAACGTTGCGGAAGCGGATCTGGATGCGGCTGGCAAATACATTCACAGGGATTCTCCTGCCTATGCTGCGACTTTCGTACTCCGGGCCTTAAAAGCCGGTCGATCCTTAAGTGATTTTGCTGAACGCGGTCGTATTGTCCCGGAATTCAAAGATAAAAAAATCCGTGAGATTTTTGTGCAGAGCTACCGTTTGATCTACGTCGTTGAAGATAATCGAGTTTCCATTGTAGCCTTGATTCATGGACGACGTGATTTCAGGACAGCCTGGAATGAAAAAGACAGGGAACTCGCTCCGCATGAAAACTGGAATCATTGATTGGCTTACAAGTGCAGGATTATTTTGATTCGTTCCGATCATATTGGGATATCATTAGGGCAAAAAAATTATTACTCTGTGCCCCCTGTGAATCTGTGGTGGATACATAAGATAAAAAAATGCGCCAAAGACACCGAGATACCTTCACCACCATAAAGACTGAAGGAAACCTCCTTCCCATTGATCTCCTTCACCGCATTGCAGAAGGTGACAGTGGTCTCAAAGGCCTCACCCCCGATTCTTACCATCTCACCAAGAATGAAAGGCTTAATGAGATCATCAACCGGGCCTGGAATCGTTGCCAAAGTGTATGGCGTGTCTTTCAGTCCGATGCAGCGTCCCTTCCGGAGACTGATGCAGGCACTACCCTTACGCGCGAGCGCTGGCTACTCCCCTTTTTCCAGGAACTGGAGTATGGCAGGCTTTTAACCTCAAAGGCCCAGGAAATCGAACGTAAGACCTACCCAATCAGCCATGCCTGGCATCATACGCCCATACATTTGGTCACCTTCAGGCAGGCCCTTGATCGCCGCACCCCTGGGGTGGCAGGGGCAGCCCGCATGAGCCCGCACAGCCTTGTGCAGGAATTCCTCAACCGCTCCGATGATAACCTCTGGGGTGTAGTCTCAAACGGCCTGAGATTAAGGCTACTGAGGGACAATGCAAGTCTGACCCGCCAGGCATATGTGGAATTTGACCTGGAAGGTATGATGTCCGGTGAAGTTTACTCGGACTTCATTCTCCTGTTCCTGCTTCTGCACCAATCACGTGTAGAGGCCGAAAGACCGGACCAGTGCTGGCTTGAACGCTGGACTCAGGAGGCCCAAAAACAGGGCACACGGGCACTCGACCATCTCAGAGGCGGGGTTGAACAGGCCATCGCAACTCTTGGACGGGGCTTCCTTGCCCATCCGGCCAATACCAGCCTGCGCCAAAAGCTTCAGTCAGGTGATTTAGCGTCCTATGACCTTTACCAGCAGCTCTTAAGGCTTGTCTATCGCATGATTTTTCTCTTTGTGGCAGAGGACCGTAACCTGCTTCTCCTCCCTGATGCCCCAGCCGAAGCCCACGGTCGTTACTTAGAGCACTACTCAATAACCCGAATCCGCCGCCTGGCAGGTCGCCTGAGAGGAACACGACATGCAGATATCTGGAAGGGACTGAGGATCACATTCCGCTGTTTAGCCGCAGGTGAACCGGCCCTGGGACTCGATCCTTTAGGCGGATTCCTTTTCTCTGCAAATGCCCTTGCTGACCTGAATGACTGTGAACTCAGCAACGATGCATTGCTTACAGCAGTTCGTAATCTCTCTTTCACTCAGGACAATAAAACTTTAAGGCCCGTGGACTATCGTAATTTGGGGACCGAGGAACTGGGAAGTGTTTACGAAAGCCTGCTTGAACTCCATCCTGAAATCAATGTAAGCGCTTCCACATTCGATCTTAAGGTTGCCGTCGGTTCCGAACGGAAAACCACAGGCTCCTATTACACCCCCAGTTCTCTCATCAACTGCCTGCTCGACTCTGCTCTTAAGCCAGTGATCGCAAGTACTCTTAAAGAACCTGATCCCGAAAAGGCCCTCCTTGATCTCAAGGTGGTTGATCCTGCATGTGGTTCCGGGCATTTCCTAATCTCAGCCGCGCACCGAATCGGCAAACACCTTGCCATGATTCGCACAGGCGAAGTCGAGCCACCACCAGAGCAGCGTCGAAAAGCCCTGCGTGATGTGGTTTCACATTGCATCTATGGTGTGGATGTAAACCCATTGGCTGTAGAACTTTGCAAGGTGGCTCTATGGATTGAAACCCTGGACCCTGGTAGGCCCTTGGGATTTCTGGATCACCATATCAAGTGCGGCAATTCCCTTATTGGGGCTACCCCTGAGTTACTGGAAAAAGGAATCCCTGATGACGCCTTTAAACCTGTGGAGGGGGATGATAAGAAGATTGCCACGGCTATCCGAAAGAAAAACAGGGTTGAACGCAGAGGTGAACAGGATCTGTTTGCTGAGGTGGCTCCAGAAAGTGAGTGGCAGGAGGCGGTTGAAGATTTTCAGGAATGGGGCAGCATGCCTGAGCATTCTTTTCACGAGGTGTGCGACAAGGCCGCTCAATATGAAACTTTACAGGTTAGACCTGCTTACCGGCATGAAAAAGATGTGGCCGACCTCTGGACTGCTGCGTTTTTTTGGCCCTTAACTGAAGAAACAGTAACAACTATGCCCACAGAGGACATTTTTCGCCGGTTTCAAGGGGACGACTACAAGCTAAAGGAAGAAACGCGAAAGCGAATGGAATCTATTGCTACCAAACACCGGTTATTCCACTGGCACCTGGAATTCCCGGAGGTCTTTAGCGCCGGTTCTCCCCTTTTGAAAAGGGGAGTCAGAGGGGATTTTGATATGATGACTAAGGGAGAGGGCTTCGACTGTGTCCTCGGAAATCCCCCCTGGGAACGTATCAAGCTCCAGGAAAAGGAGTTTTTTGCTCAAAAGGACCCTGAAATTGCCACTGCTCCCAACGCTGCTGCCAGAAAAAAGCTTATCGCTGAACTTCCAGAAACAAATCCTGGCCTTTGGTTGGACTTTCTGGAAGCAAAATGTACCTCTGAAAGTGAAAGCCACTTCATAAGGGCTTCAGACCGATATCCTTTGAGTGCAGTGGGGGACATCAACACCTACCAGATTTTTGCAGGTCTTGCCAGGAAGCTTATCTCAGAAATTGGTCGCTCTGGAATCGTCATTCCCAGCGGGATCGCAACTGACGATAGCAACAAACAGTTTTTTGCAGACCTGACCGAGAAGCAAGCCCTTGTGAGCATCTATGATTTTGAAAATAGGGAAAAGCTCTTTCCCGCTGTAGATTCTCGAATGAAATTCTGTCTTCTCACCATAGGCGGAACCGGTGCGGCATCAACAGGCGCAGATTTTGCCTTTTTCCTCACAAACGTCGGCCAGATGAAGGATAATGATCGCCACTTTTCCCTTTCTGCGGAAGACATCGCACTGCTCAATCCCAACACCCGCACCTGCCCAATTTTCCGCAGTAAGCGTGATGCAGAGATTACAAAGGCAATTTACCGCCGCGTACCTGTTCTTATTGACGAAAGTAAAGGGGAAAATGGGAATCCATGGAGGATCAAATTTGCTACCATGTTTCATATGGCTAATGACTCCAACCTCTTTCGGACCCGAGACCAGTTGGAGGAGGAGCAGTGGGAATTGCGGGGGAATATTTTTGTCAGGGATGGGGAACGCTATTTGCCATTTTATGAAGGCAAAATGGTAGCATCTTACAATCATAGATTTGCGTCTGTTTCGTTTAGCCGGACGGCGGTGATGAGGCAAGGAGAAGCAATAAAATCTTCATCATTAGAGTTAAAGATTCCAAATTATGTCATTATGCCGAGATACTGGGTAATGGAAAGCTCTGTTGATAAAAGGATAAATGACCCTGGTCTTTCGTCCTTGTTTTCATTTATGGATGTGACAAGTGCAACAAATCACAGAACCATGGTGGCATGTATGTTATCGAAATCTTCCGTTGCCCACAAATTGCCGTTGGTATTTACAACTTCAAATCCAACTCTTAAGTGCGCCTTATATGCCAATTTTAACTCTATGATTTTTGATTATTGCGTGAGACAGAAACTTGGCGGAATATCGCTGACTTATTTTGTGCTAAAACAGATACCTACAATTCCGCCAAGTGAATTAACTCCTCAACTACAGAATACTATAGCCCGTTCCGTTCTTGAACTCACATATACTGCAAACGATATGCAAGCCTTTGCAAGAGAGGTTCTCACCGATTTGTATCCTGACCCAACACAGCGGCCACAATTGAAAGTGCCCTTTGTTTGGGAAGAGGAACGCAGATTAAAACTACGCTGTGAACTCGATGCAATTTATTTTCATCTTTACGGTGTCAACCGTGATGATGTCGATTACATCATGGAAACCTTCCCCATCGTCAGACGCAAGGACGAACAGGCATACGGTCACTTTCGCACCAAGGACACCATTCTTGAAATTTACGATGAGATGTCACGGGTCATGACTGCCAACCAGGCCGCTCTTGCCGAAGGCCGGAAACCCACGGCTCAATACCAAACCCGTCTGGACCCGCCACCCGGTCCACCATGCGATGAAAACGGATACTTTATCCCCATGGAGCAATGGGATACGGACAACTGGCCATCCCACATCCACAGGCCAAGGGATTTAATAAAGGACATAGACCAATAGGGGGAAAAGTAGGCATGTACATCTCAAAGCTAATGATAGAAAACTTTCGGTGCTTTGGTGAAGGGGCCAAAAGGTTTGAATTATCCCTCAGGCCCGGATTGACGACCTTGGTGGGAGAAAACGATACGGGGAAAAGCGCAATAATAGATGCCTTGCGGTTTGTTCTCGGTACAACGGATCAGGAATGGTACAGACTTGAGGAAACGGACTTTCATGCAGGGGCAAATCCGAAAGAAATACGAATTCTTTGCAAGTTTGAATCTCTTGAACCCAAGGATCAAAGGTCCTTCATTGAATACTTGACCTATGATGCAGAAGGTGATGGGCCGCCGGTTTTATATCTGACTTGGACAGCCAAGGACACTGGAGAAACGACAAGGGGGCGACCTTACCGAAGGGTCGAAATGCACTCCGGCAAAAATGGAGACGGCCCAACAATTGATCCCAAGGTTCGGGAACTGCTCTCCGCGACATATTTGCGGCCTTTGCGGGATGCAGAAAAAGCCTTGTCGGCAGGTCGAGGTTCACGACTATCCCAAATTTTACACCACTCGGAACAGGTGCGGAATGTTGGGGTAAAATATGATCCAGAGGCTAAGGAACTTGACATTCACTCCCTGAATGTCCTCGGAATCGGTGACCTCGCAAACGATCTATTACAAAAGCAACAGGGCATCCTGGATGCCCGTGATCAAATAGACACCCACCTGGACGGATTGTCTCTCACCGGAAGCGGCATCATAAGTAGTATCAAGGTCAGCGGGGCCACAACCTCGGAGGAAATTCGTTTGCGATTATTGTTGGAGAAACTCGACCTCTCGATAAGTGGGGATGGCAAACTCGGCCTCGGGTCAAACAATCTCCTGTTTATGGCCTGTGAACTCCTTCTTTTGGCGCAGGAGGATGAAGGCAACAAGATGCTTCTGATTGAGGAGCCTGAAGCCCACCTTCATCCCCAACGTCAGTTGAGGGTCGTGAAGACTCTGCAGGAACAAGCTGCGGAAAAAGGAATTCAGATTATAGTCACTACGCATAGCCCGAACTTGGCTTCCGCAGTGGACCTCGAAAACATCGTCCTCATTCACGGAAACCGTGCGTTTTCAATGGCCAAGCAAGAAACAAAATTGGCAGAATCAGACTACCGATTTCTTCAGCGCTTCTTGGATGTCACAAAGGCAAATTTGTTTTTTGCGCGGGGCGTGATGATTGTCGAGGGGGATGCGGAAAACATACTTATACCGACTTTGGCGAAATTGATGGGTCGGGATTTTACTGAAAATGGCGTTTCAATCGTGAATGTTGGCGGCGTCGGCTTGCGCAGATATGCGCGTATCTTTCAGAGAATGAATGTAGAAAAGGATGGCCAGTTACGGATTCCGGTCGCGTGTCTGACGGATTTGGACATTATGCCGGATTGTGCGCCTATCATAATAGGAAAGGTTAAAGAAGGAGAAGATTGGCCATCAAGAAGTCCTCGTAAATGGAGGGCAAAACGTGATTTTGGTGCAGATAATGCTATAGATGCCTATCGAGAAAACAAGCGCTCAAAAGCCAATGAGCAGTTTGTGCGCACTTTTGTTTCTGATGAATGGACGTTGGAATATAATTTGGCCCTTGGACCTCAAAACGACGATGACACATTTTCTGGTTGCTTAGCCGAAGATGTTTTCGTTGCTGCATTTCTTGCCGATAGAGATGATGCCATCAACTCTAGCACTACAACAAAGGCTAAATGCACATTAGACGCTCGTCAAGACTTTTTTTCCATTGCATATGAATCAGAAGCAAGAGAAGGATGTACTAAGGAAGAAGTTATCGCCTCAGAAGTTTATGCAATGTTTGCAAAAAGGAACGTTTCAAAAACCATAGCCGCACAATACTTGGCGGAAAATCTTCTTCAGAATCATAAAAATGGGATTTTAACTTTTGGGCAATTGAGATCGGCACTTCCAACGTACCTTGTCGAGGCAATTGAGTATGTGACTGGAAATGGATTTCAAGAAGTTGCGGTCAGCACGGAGGAGAACGATGGCTGATGACATCCCGTTTGAACCTCCTGTGGTTACCGATTATGATGTTACGTGGGTCACCGATATTTTGGGGCTTCCCGAAAATGCCTTTTGTGGGGCGGATGGCACGGACCCGAGAAGAGAAGTCCTTAAGGACATGACCTCAATAGATGTTTCCGCGTGTCCTGGAAGTGGGAAAACCACTCTCCTTGTGGCGAAACTGGCCATTTTAGCAAATAAATGGAAATACCGCACAAAAGGCATATGCGTCTTATCGCACACCAATGCCGCCCGGGATGAAATTGAAAAGCGAATAGGACACAGTGCCGTAGGCCGCAACTTGTTGGCATATCCGCATTTTATCGGGACCATACATGGTTTCGTGGATCAATTTTGTGCCCTTCCATGGTTAAGATCTAAAGGTTATCCGATAAAAATGGTTGATAGCGACTTATGCCTTTCAAAACGTTGGTATTCCCTGTCATATGGGGCTCGAAGTGGCCTTGAAAAAAACAGACACTCTCCTTCGGTATTGTCAATAAAATCTCCAGATTTTAGCCTGGGGCAAGTGAGATGGGGGCGGGGCTACCTTGGCAAAGACTCGGCAACTTACACTGATATGAAAACTGCTTGTCGATTGACAACTGAACAAGGCTATTTCTGTTATGACGAGATGTTTATGTGGGCCGGTGAGCTTATATCCAGATATCCGGACATAGTTGGCACAATTCGTAGTCGTTTCCCGATGCTTTTTATAGATGAGACTCAAGACAACAGCGAGTCTCAGTCCCGCATACTGCATACCATATTCAATTCTAGTGAAAATCCAGTTATCAGGCAAAGATTTGGTGACGAAAATCAGGCCATATACGATTTTGTAGGTGCGATAGAAGCATCTACAGACAAATTTCCTCTTGACGATAGAAAGCGAGAAATTCCAAATAGTCATCGTTTCTGCCAAATTATTGCAAAATTGGCTGGTCCACTTGGACTAAATGCAGATACTTGCAGCCTCGTTGGTGAGGGACCAAAATGTCGAGATATCCCTCCTATTAATGATTCAACTCCACATACGATTTTCCTTTTCGATGATGAAACGATTACAAAAGTTTTGGATGCCTACGGAGATCTGATAATTAGTATGTTTCCGCATGATTTATTACGGAAGGGTGTGTTCACCGCTGTTGGGCAGGTGCATCGAAGTGACGATGACACGAAAAAACCTCGACATGTAAGACACTATTGGCCTGATTATGATCCTGAATTGTGTTCAAAAGAACCGAAGCCAGATTCCTTCCTGAAATACGTCTATGCGGGCATGGGGATGGCCCAAAAAACTATGGAGGCCAATCCATTTGTTGAAAAAATCGCAGAGGGTATTCTCCGCTTGGCTGGGATGGCAACCCATTTTTCTGTTTCCAACAAGCGGGGGTATTGCCACCGGCGTGTATTGAGATGTTTGGAGGGACACCCGGAGACGGTTGAAAAGTATAGGCGCTTTGTTCATGAATGGGCCGTGAATGGTAGTTTGCCCGCAAAAGATGTATGGCAAGATGATTTCAGTAAACAAATCCGAGAAATTGCAGAAGTGATCGCAAATGAACCGCTAACTCAAGAAAATGCCAATCATTTTTTGCTATGGCAGGAGATGGCGTCCAAACCTTTTCCCGAACCAAAATCTGTCAAATACAAAGATAATATCTGTCGTCATACGAAAGATGGGAAGACGGTTCGCATTCGTGTTGGTTCCATTCATTCAGTCAAGGGGGAGACGCACACTACAACGCTGGTATTGGAAACTCATTATCATGCTCACAATTTACAATCCATTATACCTTGGATTTGTTGTGATAAAGAGGGTTGTTCTGGAGCTAAGAAGAGAAATATTCAACGTTTAAAAATACATTATGTAGCTATGACTCGTCCAACACATCTTCTATGTTTGGCAATGAAGAAGTCTGTTTTTGAAGATGCAAATGGAGAGCCGAAAAAAGATATTCTTAATAGATTACGCGATCGAGGATGGAGAATCTTTCCCATTCAGTGATTGGTAAGCGCTCAATAAACCGCTTCTACCCAAGGACCGGACGTAATTTGCGGACATCCTTTACATTTACAGTTTTGAAATTATGATTCTTGTGTGCGTTAAGGCAAAAAGTCTGTTGTGCTATTGGGCAGTAAGAGACCTTGGTATTGGTATGGCTCAAATAGCAAGGCGATTGAATCTCTCATTGGCCGGGGTGAGTCAGTCGGTAAAGCG
>Ga0209986_10001414_pt1 | contig 22908 bp, 19 predicted proteins | sample BlataG_FD_183168 | JGI IMG/M metagenome (GOLD analysis project Ga0209986, IMG submission 183168) | Deep subsurface microbial communities from Black Sea to uncover new lineages of life (NeLLi) - Black_00105 metaG (SPAdes) (version 2) | ecosystem: Environmental > Aquatic > Marine > Oceanic >... | reverse complement strand
CGCAACCCCATATTGATAACTGTCCCCATAAGCGCAGACAGGAATAGCCTGGCGGAGCCATAGATGCTTCCGCCGCTATTCAAGGCTCTATGTGTAAGGCAAGAGCCTCTTGATCGTTTTCTTGTCTGCCGAAGAGACCGGTATCAACTGATGATAGAGCCGCTTCGTCCTAGGAGCTTTTTTCCTCCTTAGATGGCTCTTGCCACACTTGGCGCGCACGAGCTTGCCACTGCCCGTCACGTGAAAGCGTTTCTTGGCTCCCTTATGAGTCTTGAGCTTGGGCACCTGACTTCTCCTCTTTGGATTTTCCTGTAGAAACGGGGTAAAGAATCAAAGCTATACTCCTTGCCTCCTCGGTAAGGTGGTCGCTCGTGGTAGCTATTTCCTTCAAAGCCTCTGTTAACCTTTGTATCACTTTCCTGCCTCGCTCAGGATAGATAACCTCGCGCCCCCTGAACCTCACAAGCACCTTTACTTTGCTACCCTCTTCCAGCAGTTTCTTGGTTGTTCTAATCTTCGCTTGTAAGTCGTGCTCACCGATGCTAGGCCTTAGGCGGATTTCTTTGAGTAAACCAACTCTTTGGCCCTTTTTCGCCCTCTTTTCTTTCCGACTTTGCTCATACTTGTACTTTCCATAATCGAGAATCCGACACACGGGCGGCGTCGCGGTTGGTGCTACTTCCACCAAATCCAGGTCACACTCAAAAGCCATCTGCAATGCCCGTTGCAAGGGCAATATACCTAGCTGCTCCCCCTTGTCCCCTATAACCCTGACTTCCCTAGCTCTGATCCGCCTATTGATTGGTAATTCTTTTACTATATGCTCTCCCCCTCCAGAGCGGTTTCAGACCTGGCTTCTATGACCGCCTTTATTAGCTTCTTGACTTGCGAAAGACTCCGCATACCCACATCTTCGCCACTCCTTAAGCGAAGCGACACGTTAGAAGACTCCACCTCTTTGTCGCCAACTATGAGCATATATGGAATCTTCTGTAGTTGGGCTTCCCTTATCTTCCAGTTCATCCTCTCTGCACGCTCATCGACTCGACCACGAACACCCTCTTCCTCAAGCTCATTTTCTATCTTCCGAGCATAGTCAACATGACGATCTGCTATGGGAATTATCGCTACCTGAACCGGCGACAGCCACACAGGGAAAACGCCGCCATAATGCTCAGTAAGACAGGCTACGAAACGCTCCATACTACCTAAAACGGTACGATGTATCATCACTACAGGGTGTTGTGCACCATCATCACCAATATAACAAACATCAAATCGCTCTGGCAAGTTAAAATCGACCTGAATCGTAGGACCTTGCCAGGCATGCCCCAATGCATCTCTAAGCTTGATATCTATTTTGGGTCCATAGAAAACTCCCTCGCCGGGATCTAGATCATAAGGTAGCTCAAGCTTTTCCAATACGGTTGCTAGAGAGTCCGTAGCTTCGTCCCACATTTGGATACTTCCTACGTATCTTTCTGGGCGTGTAGATAACAGCAGTTCATAATCGTTGAACCCAAAGGTGGACATCATGAACTGCGCCAACTTCAGAACCCCTGCTACTTCCGCCTCAATTTGATCGGGCCGGCAGAAAATATGCGCATCATCTTGAGTAAATCCCCGCACTCTGGCCATACCGTGCAACACGCCCGTTCGCTCGTACCGATATACAGTGCCCAACTCTGCATACCTTAAGGGTAAATCGCGATAACTGTGTAGCTGACTGTTGTAGATTAGGATATGTCCCAAGCAATTCATAGGCCTTAGTATATATTCCTGCCCCTCGACTTCAATTGGTGAATAGAGATAATCGCGGTAGAAATCCCAATGCCCACTGGTCTTCCATAAAGCCAGCTTGGCAATATGGGGGGTGTAGACGATATCATAGCCTCGCTTAATGTGCTCTGCTTTCCAGAAATCCTCTATTATCTGCCGAATCAGAGCACCTCTAGGATGCCAACAAACCAGGCCAGGGCCAATTTCCTCATGGATGCTGAAGATGTCAAGCTCTTTGCCTAGCTTTCGGTGGTCTCGTTTCATGGCTTCAGCCTGACGCGCCAAATAACCTTCAAGCTCCGCTTCACTGTCGAAAGCCACACCATAGATTCTTTGCAACATAGGGCGCCTTTCATCCCCACGCCAATACGCTCCCGCTATATGAGTTAGCTTGAATGCTTTGATTTCGCTTGTGGACGCCACGTGAGGACCACGGCACAAATCAGCAAATGAGCCTTGCCTGTAAATAGTTACTCTGTTGTCTGGGAATTCGTCAATAAGCTCCAGCTTGTACGGTTGATCAGCAAAAAGCTGGCGTGCCTCCTCTTTGTCTACTTCCTCTCTGATGAAAGGATAATCGGCATCGACAATCTCTCTTATCTTATTCTCAATTGCCGGCAGGTCTTCCGGCGTTAACGGGCGTGCAAGCTCAAAATCATAATAAAAGCCGTCTTCAATAGCCGGCCCAATTCCAAATCTGACTCCCGTGAAGAGGGATTGCACTGCCTCAGCCATGACATGGCTGGCAGAATGTCGCATTTTCTCCAAATTCTCTTCCTTAGTCATACTTGAACTCTCATCACGTTCAGTTGAACAATTCACGCCCGAAGCAGAGTTTACAACGAGAAGTCCTATTACAGAGTCTCCTATTAAAGAGCCAAGGTGGGACAAGTTAACGACTTTCACCCTCTACAATATGAGATCCTTCCAGGAATTCCGTCTCTATCAAGGCGAGCGCCTGCCAAGCCGCTTAATTGTACTTTCTCGTACCTTCCCAGTTTCCAGAAGATTCCCCCCTCACGTTCTGACCATCCGAGGCTGAATTCAATAGCCCTTCAATGCCAGCATACATAAGCCACAGAATTCCTGGACCCATGTTCAATCTCACTTCGTTGCATCTCACTGGCGCAACTGAAGCTATTCCACTCCCACGGCATTCCAAAACAATGGTCGCCGCTGCAGACAACTCCCAGACCACCCTTCATGAGGAAACTGCTCATCCAGCTTTGCCGCAGATACTCCTTTCGTATCGACTATCCACGCCGCTAATTCTATCGTATTCAGCAATGCTTATCAAGCTTCCGAAGGCTGTACGCTGCTTTGTGTGGAAAAGTGATAAGGTGGTAAGAACCCTGAAGCTAGCGAAATAAGTCTAAGGAGGTCTTACCACCAATGGCTAAGAGCCAGGAGAATGGTACCACAATGCTGTTGGGGCTTGAAGGATATGAGGGAGGAGAAGTTGCGTGAAGAGCAAAGAGCTAAGATAGCCGAACTTCTTATCAGGTATCCCAGTCTTAAGGGGTTCTACTGGGCTAAAGAGAAGATAAGAGAGCTGTACCGGCAGCAAAGCAGAGAGGAGGCCGCCAAGCTTCTGCATCTCATTATCCTTAACCTCAAGTCAGAGGATGATGGAGAGCTAATAAGGTGGGGTAATACCTTGAGGCGATGGGGTGAGCCTATCCTGAACCACTTTGATAATGGCACCACCAACGGCTTCACTGAAGGCTGTAATACAAAGATCAAAACGCTAAAGCGAGTCTCTTATGGCTTAAGAAATGTGGGCGTATATTGGAGAAAAATGCTCCTGGGGTTTGTACCGTCCCGTAGCTGTTTCCACACAGTTTGACAAAGAGCCAGGATTTCCTTGACGAAGGCTAACAAAATAAGATAGGCTATTAGCTCAAAGTTAGGGAATATACCAAATTGCAGTGCCGCGGCATCAGAGGTGCTATTACAGTTCCAGCAAACACGACGGAGGCCATCATACTTGCCGCTACGGAGCTGCTCAAGGAAATGGCGCAGGCCAACGGAATTGAAACCGCCGAAATAGCTGCCATCTTTTTTACCACAACGCCGGACCTGACTGCCGAATTCCCTGCTGCAGCAACACGGGAATTAGCATGGCCAAAGCAGCTCGCTTTGCTTTGTGGACACGAAATGAATGTTCCCAATAGTCTGCCTAGCTGCTTGAGGATTTTGATGCTGGTCAATACCGAAAAAACACTCGACGAAATTGTCCACGTTTATTTGGGAGAGGCTAAAGAGTTAGTCGGAGGCAAGAAATGATTGTAGTCATGAGAGCTGGCTGTAGCCAGGACGAAATCCATGGGGTTGTCAAGCGGATCGAGGAATTAGGACTGAAGGGACATATCTCGCAAGGCATCGAGCACACGGTTATTGGCGTATTGGGTCAACCCCTCCCGGAACTTCGTGATAGGTTGGAATTGCTCCCTGGGGTAGAAGAGGTTTTCGCTGTCAGCAAACCTTATAAGCTTGCCAGTCGAGAGTTCCATCCCCTGAATACGGTAGTTACCGTAAATGACCTTGCTATCGGCGGTGATGAAGTAGTTATTATGGCTGGACCCTGTGCTGTAGAAAGCGAAGAGCAACTTCTAACCACCGCTCACGCAGTCAAGGCAGCAGGGGCCAATATACTTCGTGGTGGCGCCTTTAAACCAAGCACCTCTCCGTATCATTTTCGCGGCTTAGGCGAGGAAGGCCTTAGACTGCTAGCAAAGGCACGAGAGGAGACTGCAATGCCTGTCATCACTGAAGTAATGACGCCAACCGATGTCGAGCTCGTGGCTAGCTATGCCGACATACTTCAGATTGGAGCTCGAAATATGCAGAACTTCACTCTGCTCGACGAGGTAGGGAAAACAAAGAAGCCGGTAATGCTCAAGCGGGGGCTGTCATCCACCATCCAAGAGTGGCTATTGGCCGCTGAATACATTTTGGCTCAAGGGAATGAACAAGTCATCCTCTGCGAGCGGGGCATCAGGACTTTTGAGACCTATACTCGCAATACCATGGATATCAGTGCTATTCCTATCATTAAGAAACTAAGCCACCTGCCCATAATCGCCGATCCAAGCCACGCCACAGGAAAGTGGTATTTGGTGTCTCCTCTGGCACTTGCGGCGCTGGCTGCTGGAGCAGATGGATTAATGATAGAGGTTCATCCTAATCCTGACCTGGCGCTCAAGGACGGCGCTCAATCACTTACGTTTGATAACTTCCAGCGACTTACATCCCAATTGACGCTCTTAGTGGAAGCGACAGGTAGAAGATTAGCTGTTTCTGGCGCAAAGGTTAGAGCCTGAGTTCCGTGGGGATTGAGCAAGAGTTAGCCAAACTGGTTCCACAAGGGGAAACGCTGCTCACTATTGGCGTTTTCGACGGCGTGCACGCGGGGCATCACTACTTGATTACCAGACTAAAGCAGCGAGCAAAAGAAGAGAATCTGCTCAGCGGAGTAGTTACCTTCAACCCCCATCCTGAATGGGTGTTACACCGGGACCAATTGCCCTGGCTAAGCACCCTGGAAGAGCGAATAAATAGACTTCGAGAACGGGAAGTAGATCTGGTTGCCGTGATATCCTTCACCCCGGAGGTAGCTCAACTCAGTGCACGAGAATTTGTTATCTTGCTGAAGAGATATCTTAAGATGCGTGGACTCATGATTAGTCCTGACTTCGCCTTAGGAAGGGGACGTGAAGGAAATACTACGCTACTTTCTGCTCTAGGGCAAGAAATCGGCTTCACCGTGGAGACTATCTCTCCTTTTACGATCGACGGCGAAATAGTAAGCAGCACTATTATTCGGCAGGCACTGGCTCAAGGGGATATGGCAAAGGTAACAAAGCTAATGGGGCGTCACTTCGGCATCGTTGGCGAAGTTGTCCCTGGGGAAAAGCGTGGCCGAGATTTGGGATTCCCCACCGCCAACCTGGACATGAAAGCACAGCAAGCACTACCTGGAAATGGTGTTTATGCCACCATTTCTCAGGTGGATGGAAAGCAATTTGCTTCAGCAACCAATATCGGCATCCGCCCCACGTTTGGAGCTAGCAGAAGAACCGTCGAAATTCACCTGCTGGATCATGAAGGTGACTTATATGGTAAACAGATCAAGACGCAATTTGTCTGGAAACTAAGAAATGAGCAACGCTTCGCGTCTTCTGAAGAACTGAAGACTCAAATGGAAAAAGATATTGGAAAGGCAAAAACGATCCTGGCCAAGGAATTGAAATGACCGCTCTTAAGTACAGTTCTATGCTAGAGAGGGGGGTAGCTGAAGCTATCGTCGAACAGGAGTTGATTGAGCTACTGGAATCAGGAAAAACCTTGAAGCTGAAACAGGGCTTCGACCCCAGTTCCACCGACATCCACCTGGGGCATGCGGTCGGCCTGAGGAAACTACGCCAATTCCAAGAACTAGGACATAATGTCATCCTCGTAGTTGGTGATTGGACAGCACGAATCGGCGATCCAAGTGGTCAATCAAGTACTCGCCCCATGCTCTCCCAAGCCGAAATAGAGGCCAACGCAAAGACTTACATGAGGCAATTCTTTAAAGTGGTGGACAAGGACAAAACAGAGGTAAGGTGGCAAAGCGAGTGGTATAACCAGTTCACTTTGGACGAGGTGATCCGACTTACCAGCAAATTCACCATAGCACAACTCCTGGCTAGAGAGGATTTCAACAGAAGGTATAGCTCGGGCAATCCCATCTCTCTAACTGAAATGCTCTATCCCTTGCTGCAGGCATATGATTCAGTAGCCATCCAAGCAGATGTCGAATTTGGCGGCACCGACCAAAAGTTCAATTGTCTTCTGGGCAGGGAACTGCAACAAGTAATGGGTCAGCCTCCCCAACAGATTCTCCTCGTGCCACTTCTCGTCGGCACCGATGGCAGCCAGAAGATGAGCAAGAGCTTGAACAATCAAATAGGCATTGATGAGTCTCACCAGGAAATGTACGGCAAGGTGATGTCTATCCCAGATTATGCCATAATCGATTACTTTGACCTAGTGACCGATGTCCCAAGTGAGGAAATCGCCAGCTTTGAAAGCCAATTGAGCACTCACTTGATTAACCCAATGATAGTCAAGAAACGGCTAGCTTATGAAATTGTGAAGCAATTTCATAGCAAACAGGCTGCGGATGAAGGGGAACAGGAATTTGCTAGCGTGTTCCAGAGGAGAGGAATACCAGGGCAGATCCCTGAATGTGCCTTTGCAGCTACTTGTGCTGGGGATGAAATGTATCATGTTGACATCGCTCCACCCCTAGTCCAACAAGGTCTAGTTAAGAGTAAGAGTGAACTAAGGCGCTTGCTTGCCCAGGGAGCAATTGAACTGGATGGCTGCACGGTAAGCAGCAATATTGTCAGCGCGCATCCCGGCAGCATTCTAAAGATAGGCAAACGCAACTACGTGAGGATAGCCATTGAATAGAACGAACTCTTACGTCACTATGAGCCTGAGATCCGAGGGGGTCAAAGGGGCTACCAGGTAGTCTGAGGAGCTATACGTACATTCTCCATGCTCAGAATGACAAGGGAACAAACCAGGAGGTGACACAAATGCAATTGCGTATACCAGGACCTACACCATGTCCACCACAGGCTCTTCAAGCCATGGGAAGACAAATGATAAACCATAGAGGCGGAGATTTCGCCAGAATTCTTGATTCGGTAACCACAAAACTGAAACAAGCATTTCAGACCAAGGGAGATGTTTTCATCCTCACATGTTCCGGCACGGGGGGTCTGGAAGCGGCCATTGTCAATACACTATCGCCGGGTGATAAGGTGTTATCTGTCTCCAATGGGGTTTTTGGTGATCGCTTTGCTGACATCGCCGAGCAATTTGGCGCTGAAGTAAGCCGCCTCTCTTTTGAATGGGGAAAACCGGTTGATCCCGAAGCAATAAACAAGGCACTAAAGGCAGATGACGACATCAAGGCAGTGCTGGTGACCCACAATGAAACATCCACAGGAGTAACTAACGACCTAGGCAGCATGAGCACTGTGGTTAAGGAATTTGACAAGCTTCTACTGGTCGATGCTATAAGCAGCCTGGGCTGTATTGATTTGCCTGCCGATGACTGGCGCTGTGATGTGGTTGTAACTGGCTCTCAAAAGGGATGGATGGTACCACCAGGGCTAGCAATGGTTAGCATGGGCGAAGAAGCTTGGAAAGCTCATGCCCGTGCCAAGATGCCGCGTTTTTACTGGGATTTCACCAAAGCCAAGGATTATCTGGGAAAGGGCCAAACGCCGTGGACGCCAGCCATTTCCATCTTCTACAGCTTGGATACTACCCTCGACTTAATGTTCAATGAGGGACTGGCGAATATATTTGCTCGGCATGCCAGAGTAGCTCAATCGGCCAGAGACGGGGTAAGGTCTTTGGGATTATCCCTTTTCCCTGAAGAGGGTTGTGCCTCCAATACTGTAACGGCAGTGAACGCCTTTGACAAACTCAATGTGCCCAAGTTGGCCAAGCTTCTCAGAGAGAAACATGACGTGGTTATCGCTGGGGGACAGAGCAAGCTATCGGGAAGAATCTTTCGCATCGGCCATCTTGGCTGGGTTGAAGAGGATGACATTAAGACCGTGTTGGAAGCGTTAGCCAGAACTCTACCTGAGGCAAGAGAATGAAAGTACTAATTGCGGACCGAATTGATAAAGAGGGGATAGAGTTTCTGCGCCAGCATGTCGACGTGACCGTTGAGCCAGGGTTAAAGCCTGAGGATTTGAAAGCCAAAATCGGTGACTACGACGCTTTAGTCGTGCGTAGCCAAACTAAAGTAGGCGCAGAAATCATTGAACGCGGGGAAAAGCTAAAGGTTATCGGCAGAGCGGGAGTTGGGACAGATAATATCGATGTTGATGCTGCCACCAGAAAAGGCATAGTCGTAGTCAATGCGCCCACAGCCAATACCGTCTCCGCAGCGGAACATACCATTGCCCTTATGCTTGCACTAGCTCGTCACGTACCTGAAGCGAATAATCAGCTTAAGTCAGGCAAATGGCAAAGGGAGAAGCTAATTGGCATCGAACTCAGAAATAAGACATTAGGCATTATTGGCTTAGGCAATGTAGGTTCCGAGGTAGCCAAGAGAGCTCAAGCGTTTGAAATGCATGTTATTGCCTACGATCCCTTTGTATCCACCGACTTTGCTCGCAATATTAAGGTGGATTTGGCCCCACTAGATCAGCTCCTTGCAGAAGCTGATTTTCTCTCGCTTCATGTGCCACTAACAACAACTACTACCCAACTAATAGGTGCCGAGGAACTGGCGAAGGTCAAACCAACAGCTCGAATCATCAATTGCGCCAGAGGTGGGCTGGTTGATGAGAAGGAAGTAGTTAAAGCAGTCGAGGAGGGGAGACTGGCTGGCGCCGCTTTTGATGTCTTTGAGAGCGAACCACTAACCGAGAGCTCCTTGTTCCAAAATGAAAAAATAATCATTACTCCCCACCTTGGTGCCTCCACAACCGAAGCTCAAGCTCAAGCAGCCCAAGATATCGCCGAGCAAGTTCTGACAGTCCTTAAAGGGCAGTTCAGCAGATATGCTGTTAATGCCCCCAATATCCCTCCGGAGCTAGTGCCGTTCATAAATGCAGCTTCGACTATCGGCAGCCTTGCCAGCCAGTTGATGGAAGGACAAATACGCTCAAATACACATTCGTATAGCGGTGAAGTCACCAACTATGATTGCAATCCTATTAAGACAGCGACTATCAGCGGGTTATTACAACAAGCAACCGAGGAAAGAATCAATCTGGTTAATGTCGGTTTCATCGCCGCTCAACGTGGCTTGAAGATAAGCGAAGAAAAACAGGCCATCTGCCAGAATTATTCCAACTTGCTTACCCTGGAACTTGATACCAATGTAAGAACTACTACTATATCAGGCACGGTTAGAGACAATGAAACCCACATCGTCCAGGTTGACGACTTCTGGATGGATATAGTGCCCACCGGTGGCTATTTCCTTTTCTGTGACCACATTGACGGGCCGGGGCTTGTTGGTGCCATAGGCACCATTGCAGGCAAAGCTGATATCAATATTAGCTCCATGCACCTATCACGACTCAAGCCCAGAGGAAAGGCGCTGATGATCTTAGCTCTCGATGAGTCCCTGGCTGAAGCGCAAAGGCAGGAAATACTAGCCCTTCCTGGCATCCACACCGCTAGCCCAGTAAAGCTTTAGTGATACATAATCGGGGGAGAACGGGACAGGAATAGTCATGAAGATATCCTAGAGTTCGTTGGCGAAGCAAATGCTTTGCACCGAAACTCCTGTGAACTCGAAATGACACCAAAATCCGTACGGGACTCACACAAGAGCTATTGAGAATCCACTGACTGAACGAAAGCAGGTGAACTAATCGGCGGTACTCAAAGCAGACGGTAGCTATGGCTATTGCAGTCCTTCAGGGATTTCCACACAGCCAGTCAATCTAGGGAATTCATAATCAACCCAGCTGGCACCTTGGGGTAGAAATAGGTTGATTTGCGCGGCATCCTATCTCTGGCATCAGCGATAGCCTTGATCACATCCACTTGGGGCTCATTCAAGAGGAAGGCCAGTTGATATTCCCCCTCCCGTATCTGTTGCCAAGCTTCATTCGTGTCAACGGTATAGGCAATATCCCCCTCACCATCCACAACCCCGAGCATTTCATGCAGAATAAGATGGCTAAGAATACTGACATCAAAGTTCTTGTAAGCCTGACAACGATTATCGGGCATCATCCCCTCAATGGAAACATCTTGACGCTGTCTTAGAATTAGCAAGGCTTCGCGCTCCAGACCCAGGATCGCCAGGACCGCTTCGCCGGTCATTTTGCCTCCTAGATTGCTAACTGAGCCCTCGGTTAATGGAATGGACTCCACCGCGAAAATATGCTCAAGTTTCGTCCTTAGCTGAGCTAACGATGAAGTAGCCACGCCACGTAGCAACCTGTGAATGGGCAAGATGGCCAGCCCTGGATCATAGAAATCCTCCAACTCCATCATTATGTAGTTGAAACCCTCATTCCCAGCGGAAGTTCCAACTTCGCGTATTCTCTCCTTCTGATAAGTCAACCCCGTTTCGTACCTATGATGGCCATCAGCTATATAAAGGGGCACATCAGCCAGCAGCTCGGTGATCCGCCTTGTAAGTCCGGGCTCAGTTATTGTCCAAATTAGATGCTGTTCCTCGACAGAGATTTCCTCGCTTTGCCCGCAATGACATTCAATTGTTGGTTTGTCTTGCGCCGCTTTAGACAGTATTTCGGCAACTCCTTGCGCTGAGTCCTGGTATAGGACGAGTATGGAGCTAGAAGTAGCCTGAATAGCTCGCATTAGCTGTAAGCGATCGCTCTTAGCTTTGGAATACGTCTCTTCGTGAGGGTAAATGCCACAATACCATGGCTCCAATCTAACTCGAGCTATTAATCCACGTCGCCTTCTCCTCTCTCCCATATAAGTAAAATAGTGGTCATGGAGGTAAAAGGCTGATGACTGGTCCACTTGAAGGACTCCATCCTCAAGCCAGTTCTGGAGAGTGACGGCCGCTCTGGTATACTTGTTGCTTTCAGCATTGTCGCCGCGCCGCTCCATTGGATATTCCAAACGAATAGCGTTATTCTCTTCCCTCCTATAGTAAATCTCCTGTTGTGCAGCAGGGATAACATCGTACGGAGGGCAGATAATTCTGCCTAAATCCTTAACCAGCCTTTCCTTGTACCTGATACCTCGAAACGGACGCACTTCGGCCAATTCTAAATCCTCTAACCCAGTAATCTCTCCAACCCCTTCCCCCAAGCCTTCCTTATCTTAGCCAAAGGCAAATCAATGCAGCCTTCCATCGATACACGCCTACCGCCGATTTTCCCCAGCAAAGCTAATGGTACCTGCCATCTAGCAGCTATCTTCTCCAGTTTGGCGGCTGAACCCACCGGCAGCGATACCACTATGCGTGATTGAAGCTCACCAAACAGGGAATCGTCTAACCTCCCCCCCATTCTACAACCTTCACCCTTAAAGCCAATATCGCCAACAATACAACTTTCAGCAATAGCCACTGCCAGCCCACCATCCGAGCAATCATGGGCTGATTTGACAAGTCCACGCCTTATGGCTTCCAAACAGCAACGTTGCACCCTTCTTTCTAAATCCAAATCGATGCTAGGTTTCCCTTTGATTAAGTGGTGCACAACCTCCAGATATTCGCTGCCACCCAGAGCCCCCCCACTAGTTCCTTCGCTACACCCAGGGCTTCGGCTCGGGGCAGCACCTAGCAGAAATACCAAGTCGCCTTCATCTTTGAAAGACATAGTGCAATATCTATTTATATCATAGATGATTCCTACCATGCCGACTACTGGTGTGGGGTAAATGGCCTGGCCTTTAGTCTCATTGTAAAGACTAACGTTGCCACTGATAACTGGAATTCTCAGTTCTCGACAAGATCGCGCCATCCCTTTAATGCTCTCTGTCAACTGATAGTAGACGTCGTCCTTTTCCGGATTTCCGAAGTTCAGACAATCAGTCACAGCTAAGGGCTCAGCACCACTACAGACCAAATTTCTAGCAGCCTCAACTACTGCAATCACGCCCCCCAAGAAAGGGTCGAGATAGCAATATCGCCCATTGCCATCGGTGGCCAAAGAAATGCCCTTCCTTGTGCCTTTCATGCGCAAAACAGCAGCGTCGCCGCCGGGGAGAACCACAGAATTGTTCATCACTTGATGGTCGTATTGGCGATAAATCCACTCCTTGCTGGCAATGTTGGGCGAAGCCAGCAGACGAAGCAAAGTAGAGTTACATTGCCTAGGCCTAAGATCGGGGATAGTGGCCATATCGAAGGATTGAAGTTCGGTAAGCCAAGCTGGTTTCTTGCTCCGCCGACGATACAAAGGTGGGGACAATAGTAGATTCACCAGGACTTCGGCCACCACTTCCTTGCCTTCCTTAATCACGGCTAAGCCGCTGTCAGTAACCTCGCCAATAATGTCAGAGCGGAGTTCCCAGTGATCAAATAAGGCCTGCACCTTGTCCTCATGACCCCTTTTTACAATCACGAGCATCCTCTCTTGCGATTCTGAAAGCATCACTTCATAGGGGGTCATATTCTCGTCGCGACGAGGCACCTTGCCTACATCTATCTCCACACCAGCTCCACCCCTAGCTACAGACTCCACAGCAGCGCTGGTCAACCCGGCAGCTCCCAAATCCTGCATTCCTACAATCCAGTCCGTCTGCGCCAGTTCTAGGCACGCCTCTATAAGCAGCTTTTCCAGAAACGGATTGCCCACTTGAACCGTTGGTCTCAGTTCTTGCTCATCCTCAAAAGTCCGTGACGCCAGGCCAGAAGCGCCATAAATTCCATCACGACCAGTCTCAGCCCCCACCAGCATCAGCAGGTTGCCCTTACCGCTTGCCCTGGCCCGAACCATCTTAGCTTTCTCAGCGATACCCAAACACAGAGCGTTGACTACCGGATTGCCTGAGTAACAATCGGCAAAAAAGGCTTCACCACCCATGTTGGGTATTCCCAGGCAATTCCCATAGCCCCCAATTCCACCGACAACGCCATTAAGCAGGTAGCGATTGCGGGACTCAGTCAGCGGGCCAAACCGAAGTGAGTTAAGCAAAGCTACAGGTCGAGCACCCATGGTGAAAATATCACGCACGATGCCACCTACCCCAGTGGCTGCACCTTGATATGGCTCAACCGCCGAAGGATGATTGTGAGATTCCATCTTCATCACCAATACCTCACCATCACCAATGTCTATTGCTCCAGCATTCTCCTCCCCAGGACCGACCAAGACGTGTTTTCCTCGAGCAGGCAAAGCCTTAAGCAAAAGCTTGGAATGCTTGTAGCCACAATGCTCACTCCACAAAGACCCAAACAGCCCCACCTCTACCTCAGTGGGCTCACGCCCCAAGCGCTGGACAATAAGGTTATACTCCTTTTCGCTTAAGGCTACCTTATCAAGAGCTTCTCTGGAGATAGTCAATAATTCTCTCCGTTGCTACCAACTTAATAATCGCAATATCCAAGTAGTTAAAAGGGTTATGATGATAGCAGTTATGACTGCAACCACCACGGTTCTCATATCACCCTTCAGAGCATCCAAGGCTTTTCGATGCCAAGGGCGCATTAACCAATGGGCATGATCAATACCTTCAGGCGTAGGCCATAAGGCTCGACTATGCCTAGCATACGCACCAAGATCACTGGATTTCGCCCACCCTCTCCGTTCTATTAAGCTGGCCATTTCAGTAATGTCTTCTGGAGACCCAGAGAGAAAAGCTTGCCGATATTCTTCAACTTTTCCGTCGGGGATTATTCTTGCTTTTGCCGCCAAATCCCATGCATCTAAGCCATATCCAGGCTCTGAAAGCCGCCATGGATGCTGTTCGTATTCCTTAACAAGCGCTGCTAACATCTTCTCTGCACCTTTGCTCGTGCTAATGCTCCTACGCCTTCTCATCGGATGCTGCTAGTAATCGACTCCCAAACCAGATTATCACCAACGTCACCTAGAATTGCTTCACAAGGCATTACCGCTATCTAGGTTTTTAATCGGGCTAGGTTTTTGGCAAAGTAGCCAACTATAGCCCAGGTTATCCTTAATGCAAATTCTGCATCCCTTCTATCAGCAGCCTTGACCCAATATATATGTGGCCCGCCGCTAGCAAAGTTTTTTGCCTTTTGAACCACTTCCAGTAAATCCCTGTAATCCTCCGCTTTTTTCTCATCCTGTAAGGTTCGGGCAATAAATATCTTACGCTCATCTTCATTTGAGCCAAATAATTTCTGAAGCTCGTCAATAGCCCTTCTACAACTGGTCAGCACATCAGGATGCTCACCGCTATTGAAGTCTTCCTTTGCCTTCATAAGATGACTTAAAGCTACATCAAGCTGGGTCCCCATCGGAGGGGGAGGAAGACAAAGCTCCAGGTATTCCACCTTCCCGTAGCCTAGCTTCTCCAATTGCTCCTCCCACACTGATTTGGCAATAAAAACTCCACTATGCCCGGGGGAAGAGACTGGAATCTCAGCACTGTCGAGCTCATGAAGGCTGATAGGCATTGTTTCAGTCTCAGGCAAAGAAGCTTGCAAAAGGTTTAAGCGTATATTGAGAAAAAGATTCCCTCCCTTTCTTCGCTCCTCAACTTGCTCAAGTTTAGGATAATCGATTTCCCACTCAAATCTAATGTTACGTTTCTTCAGAGGTTCAAATCGGTCTTTTCTAAACTCAATTTTTAAATTGCCTAAATCTAATCTTGGATCCTCTAAGCCTACCTCTCCACTCCAGGCGAAACCCCAAACCCTTATATCATGCGATTCGTTCTCGACTTCTATATCAAATGTGAGCTTAGGCGGGATGCTAGTTTCAGTACCTCGCACGCCGATTAAAGTTCCTTTCATAATTTTCCTCTTATCTTTTCCGCTCTCAATTCATTAAAACTTGGCTCTAGCTTTTCACCATGACTATTTCTTTTTCGGTTAAATTGTAAAGCTCATAAACTTTATTATCGATTTCCGCGTCGATATCGGAACGGCGGGTTTCCAGCTCTTTAACTTCCTTTTCCAAAGCTGTTTTCCGAGCCAAAGCTGAGTCTACGGCTGAGGCGGAAGCGGGAAGGCAAGCAAGCTGAAGAAGTTCGCCTTTGGTCTTGCCCCTTAACTCATCTTTAATGGCATTGAGATAGAGGAAAAGATAGTGAGCATATCTTTCATCTACCATCTCGACAAATGCCTTTCTCCCCAGATGCACTTTCTCGCCTTCAATAGAAAGCTTTGGAATCCCTAACACAGGCGGAATGTTGACTTGCTTTACTGCCGCCGATGATGCTAGTGAAACAAGGGGCAGTTGCATGCTAGAAACTAGCGCGGAAAAATCACCAATTGATGCCCTAAGCCCTGGCAATTGTTTATTGATTGCCAATATCTGATCCACCAGCCCCGCCAGCTCTGCTTGCTTTTGAGGCGATGCTGGCTTTATGGGCAGGGTATTGAGGTAACGAGTGCGATACTCTAAATAGTCGCTGCCGATGTGGACAGCACCAAAAGCTGCCTTGTAGTAGAAGTCGAGCAATCGGGAATTGAGCACGGCAAGTATATACCTGAGGCTGTAGTCGGGGTCCTTAAGCAGGCCAACGTAGAGCGTGTTAAGACAGTAGAACCGGTCATTATCAAGAGTGGCCGTTACCGTCCTAGCGAAGGTTTGTATTACAAGCTTTTCCGGTTCAAACCATCTGGGGTCTCGGGGGGCAGCAAGTTCACTCGGGGCATAAATGAGATACTCGTGTCCCCATTTGATCGCATAGGGTTCGGGTAGATGCTTGCTGTCAATAACCTTTCTGCATAGCGCTTGTCTTTCTGAGGGAAGCAATGCCATATGCTGGTCAAGGACGATATTCTTCCTGCGGGCGGTATCGCCTTCCGCCTTCTTACCAGTGATGATGCCTTGATGAGTCTCACAGATCTTATCCAGTCTGACACAGCCAGCGGCGATTTTCTGGCAAAGCCTATGAACTTCCTCTGTGCAGCCTATATCAAAGATGTCATCGAAGTTACTAGCAAATCTGCCCTGTGGTATATCGTAAACCTGGTAAGACTTGCCCTCCACTCCCTGAGCTTCCGCCAGTTCAGGCAAAGTCTCTATGGAGTCAGTCAGCCATCTAACTACTCTAACGCGGGTGCTTTTCCTCGCCTGTTCCTCGCCTTCTCTCTCGAAGATCACTACTACTGGGTAATTGCCCACTTGTTTAAATACTTTGGATCGGGAGATGTCCACAATCTCGCGAATAGAGGCATTTTGAAGTATGTATCGCCTGAGCATGCCGCCGTTTTCGGTCACCAGAAACTTGGCGGGAACAACATAGCCCAGCCTTCCCCCTTCCTTGAGCATTTTCAGCCCCAGACCAAGGAAGAAGATATACAGATCAAAACGCCCTTCGCAAACTTCCTCGAAATTCTGAGCCAACTGTTTCTTGTATTCAGGGGGAATATTCTCAGTTTTCACATAAGGGGGATTGGTGACTATGAAGTCAAAACCACTCGCAAAACTGCCCTGTTTCAATTTTATCTGCCTCACCCGCTCAGCATCCTCAATATATTCGCTGGGAAGCCCGTCATCAAAAGAAAGCTGAGTTGTTGCTGCCTTAGGCGGCAACAAGGAGTCGGTAACGTAGATATTGAATTTGTCCATCTTGAAATCAGGGTTAGCCTGCTTGGCTTCGTTGATGAGGTCTATTACCTGAAAGAGTAGATTGGTCTCAGCCAGATGAGCAGCGAAGGGATTGAGGTCAAAGCCATAAACAGAATCTTGAATTTGATGCAAGATGGTTTCAGCACCAAAACCCTTAGCCCGGAGCCGCCGACTTAGAGCACTAACCGCCCGCAGCAGAAATCCACCCGAGCCGCAGGCTGGATCTAAGAGTTTCTTGCCCTCGATTTCTCGGTCGGCAGTATAGCCGCCTGCCTGTAAGATATGGTCTATCACCTCCTCCGGAGTGTAAAACTGCCCTAGTCGCTTCCGCTCTTCATAGTCTAAATACCTTTCATACAGCTTGCCGAGCACATCCCGGTCGACCTCCTTGAAGTTATAGCGATTGAAGACAAAAAGAATGCGGAGCACAGTTTCGCTCTGGGGAATATACCAGTCGAAAATGCCTTGGCGATAGAGGTGGGGATACACCCGGTCCATAGTTTCGTAGGCTGACCTCAGGAGTTCGGTGTAGTTAGCCTTTCTGAATTCAAAAAAGCCTTTCCAAGCAAGCCAGTCCTTAATGCCTCCGTTTGAGATTTGGCGAGTAGTAAGACCCTTGTCCTCAAATATCCTTAGCAGAAGTAGTCGGTTGAACAGGATATACATAGTTTCGGTGCAGAAAAGCTCCTCCCTGCCACTGTTAGCCGCAGCTGATACCCGACGCCAGTCCTCAAAAGCCTTCACGGTGCGGTAGCAATCCTGAAATTTCCTGAGCTGGCTATCGTAAATGGTTTCCCCTTTAGCTCTTCTTTCTTGTAGCTGCCGATACTGCTGATATTCCTGCTGCCTCAGCTCAAGCTGCTCCTGGATTTCTACCCTCACCAGGCGCATCGCCCCCTGCAAATCCTCCAGCAACTGGGAAAAAATAGTAGCCTGAGACACATCAAGCTCAGGCTCCTGATAGAGTTCTTCCTCGCTCACAAAGAGAAATTCTTTAGAAAGGTATTTAAGCTTTAGTAGTTCTCCAATCTCGCTTTCGGTAAGACCGCCTATCCCTTTAACTACCCACCTGCGATAAATATCTTGAAGATTCAACTCTATCCGCTCGAAACGTGCCTTGCCTGTGCCCGGACATTCCCAAGCTTCACACCGAACTCCGTCACTAAGCACAGCAAACCTCGCTCCTATTTCCTCAGTGTAGACAAACAGGCGTCGGCGGTGCTCAGAGAGGTCTTTCAGCAGGCTACTTTGGGTTTCAATGACGATAACGGGATGGTTCTGGTGGTTGCGGACAATGGTATCTATCCTGCCCACAGCTGTGGTCTCTTCAGGGCTGAAGTCCTGTTGGGGATGATAGCCAAGAGCCACAAACAAGGGCTTAATCAAGTTGTCGCGCATGAGAAACTCATCATTTTGCTCTCGGCTTTGAAGGTAAGACAGATAAGGTTTGCCTTTGTGGCCAAAACCTTGTATAACGCCGAAGATCCTGGTTATGAAATCGGCGTCAGCCTTAGAATAGTGCTTCTGTAGAGTGACCGTCATCGTTTCTCTCGTTTGTTCGTCGATAGTGTAACATGGGTTAAGACCCGTTACTCCTTTGCAGGGTGACTACAGAACGAGTACGGGCACCTTTATTGTTGCAGATAGTCAATCATCGACTCCCAAATCAGATTACCCTCCGTGCTGCCAAGCAGTGTTTCGCAAGCCCGCTCAGGATGAGGCATCATTCCTAAGACATTGCCTTCCCTATTCAAAATCCCCGCAATATTATGTAAAGAACCGTTGGGATTGACCCCCTCAGTTATCTTACCTGAAGGAGTACAATAGCGAAAAACGACTTGACCGTTGGCTTCCAATTCCGCTAGAGCAGTCTCATCCGCATAGTAGTTTCCTTCGTAGTGAGAAATGGGCATTCTTAATACCTGTCCCTTCTCGCATTTGGAACTAAAGGAGGAATAGCCGTTTTCTACTCTAAGGCTAACCCACTGACACCGGTATTGAAGATGGCTGCTAGCCAATAACACCCCGGGCAGAAGTCCAGCCTCACATAGGATCTGAAAACCATTGCAGATGCCAATAACCAGTCCACCACTGTGCGCAAATCGCTCCACAGCAGCCATGACTGGAGAAAAACGAGCTATGGCTCCAACCCGGAGATAGTCACCGTACGAAAACCCCCCGGGCAGAACGATACAATCATAACCAGAGAATTGAGCCTCTTTGTGCCAGATGTAGTCAGCCTCCTGTCCCAAAACATCATGAAGCGCATAATGACAATCTCGGTCACTCCAGGTCCCCGGGAAAACCACAATACCAAATCTCATGCTATAAACAGAAAACTGGCGGTCTCATTTCACCGCCATGTACCATTCACCCACCTCATCCAGCCATCCGCCAGGACTTTCTCTACCTCGAACTCTTCCACTTCCTCACTGCTTGTTTCTTCTTGCGCTCCACGCTTGGTTTCTCGTAGAACCTGCGTCTCCGAAATTCAGCTAAGATGCGACCTTCCTGCACTTGTCGATTGAACCTGCGAAGCAGATTCTCAAAGTTCTCGCCTGGGCCAAGCTTCACTTCAGCCACATGGAATCACCCCCCGCCACTCAAGTTGACTACTCTGACTGCAAGCCACGTCATTTTACTCCCTAGACCAGGCTCAGTCAAGAATTAGCCTCTTCCAATACAAGATGAGCCTGAAGAGGGCATCGATTTCTAGTCAATATCACTCATGCTCATTTTCCACTTGGAATACAATGGATTAGTCCGCCCCTCAGGTGTTCTGGGAAAATGATCGAGTTCTATGCCTTGTGCTGAAGCCTATGCCAGGGCAACCCCCCGCGATAGGCTTCGCCGCGTGTAAGCTATTTGTGGCAACGAAGTTTGGAGATCTACCACCTTTGCATGGCACCTTGACTGTTTGCAGAGCAGGGTGAATACTCCGTCAGGTGGCTCGTGCAGAAGTTGGATGTCCTCACCAGCTTTTGCTCAACTTGGGGGCTCCGGTGAACACCATAATCCTATTCCGCAAGTTCGGCTCAAGTGCCACTGCTAGCTTATCCGTCGCCATAATCGCATTCTAAGATGGTTTGCCTTCGCTGCCCTGACAGCACTGGAAAAAGAAAGATTCTGCTGTTGGAACTGAAACCTTATTCTGAGGCCAAATAGCAGGAAAGCCTTTAGTCCATGTCAACGCCAAATTCCCCCCCTGGGGTTAGGCAGGGCGAGTTAAATTCGTGCCCCGCGAATATCTTCAATATCTGAAACTAACTAGCATCTCTTAGTCCCTGATTTGATGTATTATGTTAAAATAGAGTATGGAAAAAGACATCGATGCTTTTCTCCATTATTTAGCCGAACAGAAAGGGCGCTCTCAGAATACTCTGGCCGCTTATCGTAATGACTTAGGCCAGCTATTCGATTTCATCCAGACAGAGAAGGCGAAGGGAATAGTTAGATCGACCGAAGGGCTCGTAAAAAGCTATGCACTTAACCTCCGAGAAAAGGCGTACTCCACAGCTACAGTGGCTCGCAAGGTGGCCTCGGTCAAGTCTTTTTTCAAATTCATGGTTGATTCAGGTAGGTTGAGTGAGAATCCCACGGAGAACTTGATTTCTCCTCGAGTTCGCAAGCAGCCACCAAAACCGTTGTCTTCATCCGAATATCAGCGCTTGTTAGCAGAGCCCACAAAGCTATCCACTCCCGAGGCTAAACGAGACAGGGTAATGTTAGAATTACTTCATGCTACTGGTTTGCGTGTGAGCGAGCTGGTCTCATTGAATGTGAAGGATGTTGATTTCCAACATTCTTGCGTATGCTGTTCTGGGCGACGGATTCCGTTCGACCACCGTATAGGCCAATTGGTTGCCGATTTCATTGAGGGCGCCAGATTTGATCTGTTGCATGATGAAGGGGAAGACGCCTTATTCCTTAATCGGCGTGGCCAGAAGCTCACGCGGCAAGGATTTTGGCAGATTGTCACGAACTATGCGCGCAAAGCTGGTTCCAGTGTTAAGATCACGCCCCATGCTTTGCGTCATACCTTCGCTGTGCATAAATTGCAGACTGGTGCTGACATTCAATCCGTCCAACAGCTTTTGGGTCACGCATATGTTTCCAGTACGAGGATTTACAAACAAGTCTAGCTTCTGAGTTGGCCGCAAATTATTTTTGGTGGGGGTAATGTCCAAGAAATCACGTCGTAGTAGAGCCAAACGCCAAGCCAAGCCGGCAAGAGCAACAAAGGTAGAACAGTACGGTAGCCCTGAGCCAGCAATTGCAAGCCATAAATCGCCAACCCCAAAATCTTCGGAGGCTCGAAGCTCTATCGAGCGCTATTGCTATGTACTGCCCGAATTGCGTCGCATTGGCATTATCGCTGGCTCGATAATCTTGATTCTCATAGTGCTATCGTTCGTCCTTGGCTAACATCTCTCGGGTGACGACCAGTGGTGGACCTAGAAGCAGCCCGCGCTAACTTGATTAGAGACCTTAGCCGTGAGATTAGCGATAAGCGGGTACTTGAAGCTATGGCCCGTGTGCCACGCGAGGCGTTTGTACCCCAAGAGTCCTATCACTCGGCTTACGAAGATAGACCGCTAAGCATTGGTTTCGGTCAAACCATTTCTCAACCCTTCATCGTAGCCCTGATGATACAAGCTTTGGAACTCAAGGGTGATGAAAAGCTTCTGGAGTTAGGCACCGGAAGCGGTTATGAAGCGGCCATATTGGGTGAGCTAGTCAAACAGGTACTTACCGTAGAAATCGTACCTGAACTGGCAGAATCAGCTGAGCGACTTCTACGGAACTTTGGTTATTCCAATATTGAAGTTCACCTTGCTGGTAAGACTTTGGGTTGGCCAGAAGAGGCTCCTTACAATGCTATCATAGTCTCTGCTGGTGCTCCTTCTGTTCCTCAAGCCCTTTTGGATCAGCTATCTCAGGGTGGTCGACTAGTGATCCCTGTGGGCTCCCACTGGGAACAACAACTAACCAAAGTCACCAGACGCCGCAAGGGGAACAAGGTAGAGAGATTGGGAGGCTGCTACTTCGTGCCGCTCATTGGCGAGGGCGCCTGGAACAAATAGTTAAGCTGCCTTTACTATGTCATACCAAGTCGATATCACCATCGTTGGTGCCGGCGTCATAGGGTTAGCAATAGCCTCGCAAGTGGCAAGGGAGGGCAGAGAGGTTTACGTGTTAGAAAAGAATGAGACGTTTGGTCGGGAAGCAAGCAGCCGCAATAGCGAGGTTATTCACTCTGGCATTTATTATCCCAAAGATTCTCTGAAAGCAAAAACATGTGTGGAAGGCAACGCTCTTCTCTACGAACTCTGTCAGAAACATGGCATAGGTCACAAGAAAATAGGCAAGATCGTGGTGGCAACCGATGATGCCGAGGTCAATGAATTAGAGACATTGTGGGAGAGGGGCAGAAGCAATGGTGTTAACGGCCTAAGGATGCTTTCCCAGCAAGAGCTAAGCAAGCTAGAGCCAAATGTGACGGGAATTGCCGCCATCTTCTCACCCTCAACGGGCATCATAGATTCGTGGACCCTGATGAGTTACTTTGTGGGAAAGGCTGGTGATAACGGTGCTCACGTAGCTTACAGAACAGCGGTGGTCGGCGTAGATAAGACACCAGGTGGATACAAAGTCAGCGTAGAAGACCGTGATGGCTATTTCTGTTTTGCCACCAAGATCCTAATAAACTGTGCTGGCCTTCAAAGCGATAAGGTTGCCGGGATGGTGGGAATAGACATAGCCGAGGCTGGCTACAAGTTGCATTATTGTCGGGGAGAATATTTCAGCGTGGGCGGTGGCAAGAGCAAGCTGGTTAGCAGACTGATATACCCCGTGCCGAAGGCTGGGGAAGCAGGTCTTGGCATTCATGTTAACC
>Ga0209986_10001413_pt1 | contig 22911 bp, 23 predicted proteins | sample BlataG_FD_183168 | JGI IMG/M metagenome (GOLD analysis project Ga0209986, IMG submission 183168) | Deep subsurface microbial communities from Black Sea to uncover new lineages of life (NeLLi) - Black_00105 metaG (SPAdes) (version 2) | ecosystem: Environmental > Aquatic > Marine > Oceanic >... | reverse complement strand
TTAGCCAATAAGAGAAATGGAACCTTGTACATCGGCGTAACCAATAATTTGATTAAAAGAGTATATGAGCACAAAAATAATTTAGTTAAAGGCTTTACTCAGAAAGATAATGTCCATAAATTGGTATGTTATGAAGTATTTGATAATGCGTACGATGCCATTACAAGAGAAAAACGGATGAAAAAATGGAAAAGACAGTGGAAAGTAGCGTTGATCGAAAAGGAGAATCCTAATTGGGAAGACTTATATGAGACACTATTGTAAGGATCCTGGATTCCTGCTTTCGCAGGAATGACAAGGAGGAAAAGACAGGAATGCTAAGGAGGACAGGAATGACAAGGAGGAAAAGACAGGAATGCTAAGGAGGACAGGAATGACAAGGAGGTGGGTTGACAAAATAGAAGTAGCATTTTATGATAAATATACGTTATTCCGATTTGTCGACAAAATACGAATGTGCTAAATTCCATATCGTTTATGTCATTGGCCGATCCTCTGATCAAACCAGAGAATATGGTACACAGAAACAAGTGCAAGGGGATTAGTGTCTGGATTGCCCGATTCCTTCGACATACAACTCAGGACTACAGCAAGTCGGGCAATGACCCCGTACAACTGCGTTTTACAGGGCAGGCATAAGGTGCCAGGGAATGACAGTTTACCTTTTTTAGATTGTAATCCGTATTCTAATAATTGATAACTTTTCTCAATCTTAAATCTGCAATCTAAAGTCTGAAATTACTTCGCTATCTCAACTACTCTTTTTTCTCGTATTAGCGTGACTTTGATCTGTCCAGGGTATTGCGTTTCTTTTTCAATACGACGGGCAACTTCCTGAGCAAGATTTTCAGCTTCAATATCAGATATTTTTTCGGGCTGGACAATTACTCTAATTTCTCGTCCTGCCTGTATGGCAAAAACCCTTTCCACACCATCGAAAGAAGACGCAAGTTCTTCCAGTGTATTCAAGCGTTTGACGTACGCCTCAATGCTTTCGCGTCTCGCGCCAGGTCTGGAACCAGAGATTGAATCAGCTATTTCCACGATCCCCGCATATGCTGAGGTGGGCTTGATCTCTTCGTGGTGTGCTTCAATTGAATTGACAATAACTTCAGTTTCGCCAAATTTACTTGCAATTTCAGCACCTACGTGAGCGTGTGAACCTTCGATGTTTTTGTCAGCCACTTTGCCCAAGTCATGAAGCAATCCAGCCCGTTTCGCAACCGTTGCATCCAAACCTAATTCCTGAGCAAGGAGTGCCGAGAGATTGGCGACTTCTTTGGAATGCTGAAGAAGATTTTGACCGTAACTCGTACGGTATTTCATTCTGCCAAGGTAACTGATGATCTCTTGGGCAATACCGATAATGCCCATTTCCATAATCACATCTTCCCCCGTGTTCTTTATTAGCGTATCAAGTTCAGTGCGTGATGCTTTGACGACTTCCTCAATTCTGGTTGGGTGTATCCGACCGTCAGAGATTAGTTTCTCCATTGCCATACGGGCGATTTCACGCCGGATTGGATCAAAGCATGAAAGAGAAATGCTTTCAGGTGTATCGTCAATAATAACTTCAACTCCAGTAAGGTTCTCAAACGATCTGATATTCCTGCCTTCCCGACCGATAATGCGCCCTTTCATTTCATCCGAAGGGATACCAACTACTGAAATCGTTGTTTCTGCAGTATGGGAAGTAGCACAGCGTTGGATTACCTGCAAGATTATTTCGCGCGCAGTGATTTCGGCTTTAGCCTTAGCTTCATCTTTGATTTGATTTATCAATGCCGCAGCTTCGTGTCTTGCTTCTGCTTCAAGGTTCTTCTTTAGTGCATTTTTGGCTTCTTCCTTTGATAGATTGGCGATTTTTTGGAGGGCGGTATTCTGTTCTTTTATCATCTGGTCAAAACGCTCTGATTTTGCGTGGATGATCCGCTCTTTGTTTTGAAGGTTGTGTTCTTTTGTCAGAAGCTCTTTCTCTTTATCAACGATGAGGTGCTCACGCCGTCCTAAAACTATTTCTTTTTCAATAAAGCGCTTTTCGGCTTTTTCAATTTCTTTTCTTTTGGAAGCAGTTTCTTTCTCAAACCTTAGCTTTTCCTGATACCACTGTTCTTTGGCAGTTATTTCAGAGGATTTTTTGTAGTTCTCCGCTTCTTTTTTTGCCTCTTCGATCATTTTTGATGCTTCGAGAGAGGCATTACTCAATTTGGTTTTACCAAATTTTATGTAAAAGTAAATGACTAAAGCAACGGCAAGAAAAGCAATGCCGATGCTGATGAATATTTCTGGTAATATCATGGCTACCCCTAACTTTCATAAATAAAACTATCAAATTAAGCGTCCCCGCCTGTGTCGTGTGGGCAAAAGTCTCTGAACCCAGGTTTAAGGTGGGAGCCTGTCGACTACGAGAAATTCCCATAGCCGAACTGAGCTCCCTACAGATGGGTGTTGGCTCAAGACTAAATACCCATCACGAGCACGGCAGAGAACGAATTAAGGAACAGCTTCGTCCAGTTTCAGGATTAGTGATCTAATCCTTTCTTCTGTTTCACTAATCTTCTTTGTCTGCTGATCCTCACGTTGCAGAAAGTCATCCACCAAATTCAAACAAGCCAAAACAGCGATTTTCGTTGTTGATGGCAGAGGAAACTCTCGGTGGATTTCTTTCATCTTACTATCCACTATTTCAGCAACTTCCTTTATTCGTTCAGGGTTCAAATCGTCAGAAATGACTCGATAATCATTTCCAAAGATTGTTACGACAACCTCCGTTTTTTTCAAAATATCCCCTTAAATGAGAAGGTTGTCGATTTTTCCAATCAACAGATCAACCTTCTCTTTTATTTGCTGATCGCAAGACCTAAGCTGGTTATTTTTTTTCTCAAAATCTTCAACCTTTTGTTTAAGTTCGTTAATTAAAGAAATTAGTGTATCTAATTTCTCTTCAAGTTTGCTTAACTCGTCCAATCTTACTCCTTTTTTCGCAATCTGGCGGCAAATTTTTCAGCGACGTCGTTTTCGATCTTACTAATGAAACTATCAACTTCTTTATCAGTGAGTGTTCGATCTGGTGCTCTAAAATAGAGGCGAAAACCAAGGTTCTTTTTGTCTGAAGGTAGATTCTTGCCCTTGTAATAGTCGAAAAGAATGACTCTTTCCAGAATGGGACCGCCAACTTTTGTAATCAAGTTGAAAATGTCTGGCACCTCAATATGTTCGTCGACCAAGAATGAAAGATCGCGGATACTGGCGGGAAATTTGGCTGGTGGTATATAGAATGGTTCTGAGATTTGGGGTAATAGTCTGTCCCAGGATAGTTCAATATAATAATAGAGTTCCTTGCACAGTTTGTTATCTATGCAGCCAATATAGCCCAGTTTTTTACCCGATAAGATGATATTAACCGCCTGACTGAATCCGTGTTTTTCGGTTGTTTTAAAGTGAGCTTTCTTTATATGGAGTAGATCGAAGATACTTTCCACGACACCTTTTGCGTCAAAGTAATCCATCGATTTATTGTTTTGGTCCCACGAATCCGGATACTGCTCACCACCGAGGACAATACCTATTTTCTTTTCCTGAAAGGGTGCATCGATGAGCAGAATATTTCCGATTTCGAATAGTTTCAGGGACCTATTTCCCTTTGATAGATTGTAATTTACGCAGTCTAAGAGACCTAAAAAGAGCGTTGGTCTGAGTGCATTAAAACGCTCGTTTAAAGGATTTTGTATTCTTACAAATTTCTTGAATCCGAAATCTGAAAGCCTTTCACTGGCTGTTAAAGATAAGTTATAAGTTTCGCTGAAACCTTGACCTATCAGGTAGTTACGTATTGCTTTTTCATGTACACGGTGTTTGTTTATTGTTATACGCCCTCCCCATCTTTGAGGTGTTATTTCGGGGATCCGCATATAACCATAAATCCTTGCAACCTCTTCATAGATGTCTTCTTCAATCTTCAGATCGCGGCGATAATGCGGTACCTTTGCAACAAGTGTCTTATCACCAGTTGCCAATATTCCGGTTTTTTTAAGAATAGTTTTTATTTGTCGAGTCGTTAAATCAGTCGATAATATCTTGTTCAATCGATCGGTTGTAAAGTTGATACTTATGGTTTTGCCTTTCTTGCCTTCACTGACAAAGTCTTTTTCGCGCGCACCAGCATATTTTGTGAATAACTCACCGATAATCAATGATGTGCTATCGACTATTGCAATGTCTGCACCACGTTCAAACCGGGTTGATGCTTCAGTTAGCAGTCCAAGACGTCTTGATGTGTGAGCAATGCGTTTCGGATCAAAATAGGCACTCTCCAGAAGGACTCTTTTTGTTGAGTTTGAGATATGAGCACGTTGTGCTCCGATAATGCCAGCAAGAGCAACAGCGCCTTGATTGTCAGCGATGACACAGTCGTTTTTGCTCAATTTCAATTCAGTGCCTTCCAACGTGATGAATTTCTCGTCGGTTCGCGCTTTTCGTACAATAATATGATCCTTTAGTAGATCAAAGTCAAATGGATGCAGAGGTTGGCCAGTCAGCAACATGATGATATTTGTTATATCAACGATGTTATTAACTGGGTTCATTCCTAAACAATGCAGACGCCACTTTATCCAGAAAGGCGATTCTTTGATCGATATATTGTCGAAAATCCGGGCGGTATATCTCGGGCAACCTTGGAGGTCGTTGAGTTTTATTCTAAACCGGCCGGTTCGATTTACTTGTTTTAAAATTGATGATTGAAATGCAGCTTTTCGAATATCTAAACCAGTTTCTATTTCACGTGCAATACCCTCAATAGAAAGCCAATCCGGACGATTTGGCGTACTGCTCATATCCAGGACCAAGTCATCAAAGAAGTTCTTGAACAGGGTACCTGGTTTACCTTTTTCCAAAGTGATAACCCCAACAGATTTCTCGGCCAATCCTAATTCTTCTTCGCTAATCAAAACACCATGCGATTCGACGCCGGCAAAATTCTTCTCCACTATTTTCTGACCATTAAAGGTCTTGCCAGCTGGAACAAGCAGGACATTATCACCGGCCCCAAGATTTTTCGCGGCCGTTACAATTCTAAAGTCGCGGTTGGTCTTTACTTGCAAAATACTCAAATTCTTGAGTTTGGGATGTGGAGCAATTGAGCTAACTCTTCCAATGATAACATGTTTAGGTGCGAGGCTTTTTTCCTCTTCAACCTCAAGCCCTAAATCCAGGGAACATCGTTTAATATCCTCTGGATTTAATTGTGTTCCAGTAAGTTCTTCAAGCCATTTCACTGTAACTAGCATTTAACCCCGCTATGCGACGTGGTCGCATCGATGGCAGTGATTAAAAGCCGATTACGGTGATGAGTAATCGGTGTTGTCTTTTTTAGCATCTTTGTAATCACATTAACGAAGTTAATCAAAATTGCTCCAAAAATCTAATATCATTGTTAAAAAATACTCTTATATCGTCAATAACATATTTTATCATTGCGACTCTTTCAATACCTATACCCAATGCATATCCTGAATACTCTTTTGTTGATATCTTGACATTTTTTAGAACCTGAGGATGGACCATACCACATCCTCCGAGCTCAAGCCATCCACTATTGCCACATACTGAACAGCCTGAACCACCACAAACCGCACAGCTGACAACCAATTCACCAGAGGGTTCAGTAAAAGGGAAGAATGACGGTCTTAGTAGATATTTTGTCTTAGGACCGAAGAGGAATTTCACGAATTTACTTAATAACCATTTCAGTTCACCAAAAGACACACCTTTGTCCACGTACAAAGCCTCGATTTGATGGAAGACAGGTGCGTGGCTTGCATCAAATGCATCATATCTGTAGCATCTTCCTGGACACATTATTTTGATTGGAGGCTTTTGATTCTCCATTACCCTTATTTGTACTGGTGAAGTATGACTGCGTAGAAGGAGGTCATCCTTGATATAAAAGCTCGAAAACATATCACGTGCTGGATGGTCTCGTGGCATATTTAGTGCCTCGAAGTTATACCAGTCATATTCTATTTCTGGACCAGTGGCAATGGAAAAACCGAAATTAGTGAAGAACATTATCAGCTCATCAAAGATTTTGGAAAGCGGATGGATATGTCCAATATAAGGCTTTTTGCCGGGTAAGAGAAGGTCTATCTTTTCTTTGTCTTTGGGTTGAAACTTCTGTAACCGCGCCTTTAAAGCCTGATTGATGTCTTGCTTTAGTTGGTTGATTTTATTGCCGTAGGTCCTCTTTTGCTCAACTGGAAGTTGCGCAATATCTTTGAAAAGTTTGTTTATTTCACCTTTTCGACCCAGGTACTTTATTCTCAAACTTTCTAATGCATCTTTGTCTCTTGTTTTTTCGAACAAGGCTTGTATTTGCTTCCGTAGTATTCTGAGTCGTTCTTCCATGGATACTTCTACCGGTTAATAACTCTTGCACAGTTGGACAAGATTATTGAACTCATCCGGATACTCATATGCAAGAGCAGCTAAAGTCTTTCTGTTCAGTTCAATATCGTGTTTTTTCAGGGCGTGGATGAACTGTGAGTATTTCATATCCTGATCTTGCAAAGCAGCATTGATTCGGGTGATCCAGAGGGCGCGAAAAACCCTTTTTTTCCGCTTTCTTTCCCGGTAAGCTGAAACCCATGCTTTCATAACTGCCACTCGAGCAGTTTTATACAGCTTGTGTTTTGCTCCCCAGTACCCCTTTGCCGCCTTCAGCCACTTTTTCCGCCTCTTTCTTGTATACGGTACATTTCTAGTTCTAGGCATTGTAATATCTCCTTTGTCAAATTATAATCATTTTACAAATTTTGTCAACGGTTGCTAAATTATGCCTTTTACCCGCTTTTTGTCACCTTTTGCCAGCGTGGTTGATTGGCGAAGTCTCCTTTTTCTTTTTTTTGATTTTGAGGTGAGTAGATGACCTTTGCCAGCTCTCCTCCTTGAAATCTCCCCACTTTTTCTCTTTTTTACCCTTTTTGCTAAACCTCTCTTTGTTTTCTGCTTAGCCATTAGCTCATCTCCTTTTCTTTTCAGCAAGAAATGTAAGGTGTAGTATATTATGCTCTTGTTTTGGTGGTTTTTCCACTTTGCCTAATCCCTCAACGTCAACTATTACTCTTTCCAGCACTTTTCTTCCCAAATCAGAATGCAGCATCTCTCGGCCACGTAGACGTAGAGTTACCATGACTTTATCACCATCTTCAAGCAATTCCTTTATTTTTCCTAACTTAACCTGATAATCGTGTTCACTAATCTTTAAAGACATTCTCATACCTCGAACTGCGGTTCGATGTTGATGCTTACGTGCTGCTCGTTCTTGTCGCTTTTTCTCATATAAATATTTGCCAAAATCCAACAATTTACAGACTGGAGGTCTGGCATTTGGTGCGACTTCAACAAGGTCTAATTTCTTTTCTTGAGCCATACGCATGGCTTCTCTTATATTAAACTCACCCAGCACTTCACCATCAGCATTTATCAACTTAACTATCTGAGCCCTTATTCTTCTATTTACTCTTGGAATTTGTTTGATCGTCACCTCCTAGTTCTGTTTTTGTGATATTCAAAAAATCCTTTAATTTCATTACACCAATATCTCCCTTACCATGTTTTCTTACTGAAACAGTATTGTTCTCAACTTCCCGTTTACCAACAATTATGATATATGGGACTTTCTGCACTTCAGCTTCTCGAATTCGATAATTTATTTTCTCAGATTTATCGTTCAATTCTACCCTTAACTTTCGTTTCAGCAATCTTTTTAGCACTTTATCCGCGTACTTACTCTGTTTGCTGGTAATAGACATAACGACAATCTGGACTGGTGATAACCACAAGGGAAAAGCGCCCTTGTAATGTTCAATGAGACAACCAATGAACCGCTCTAACGAGCCATATATAGCCCGGTGAATAGCAACGACTTCTTTATGCTGGCCATCTCTGTCCATGTATTCGATTTTGAAGCGTTTGGGCAGATTGAAATCGAATTGAATTGTTGTGGCTTGCCACTCCCGGCCGAGTGCATCAAGCAATTTTATATCAATTTTTGGTCCATAGAATACTGCTTCACCTTCTTCTTTTGTATAGTCCAGGCGCATTTTGTTCAATGCTTTGATAAGCCCTTGTTCAGCACGCTCCCATTTCTCATCACTGCCCAAGTATTTTTCTTTATCATGCTGCCCACGTACTGAAAGGTCGATCTTGTAATGGTTAAAGCCGAATTTCTTCAGGATTTTTAAGGTCAGTTTCAAAACTTCACAGAGTTCTTCCACGATCTGATTTGGCTGACAGAAGATATGCCCATCATCAATGGTAATCCCTCGTACGCGCAAAAGGCCATGGAGGGTTCCTGAAAGCTCATTTCTGTAGACTTGACCCAGTTCTGCGTACTTGAGTGGTAAATCCTTATAGCTTCTTACCTTTGATTTGTATATTAAGATATGCCCAGGGCAATTCATCGGTTTGAGGATATAATCTTCGTTTTCCAAAGGTAGGATAAACATATGCTCGCGATAGAAGTCGTAGTGGCCTGATTGATGCCAGAGATGGGCACGTGCGATATGGGGCGTGGAGACTATTTGATAACCTGCATCAATATGTTCCTGTAGCCAATATTCTTCGATGAGCCTTTTAAGCAATGCTCCTTTAGGGTGCCAGTAGACCAAACCTGAGCCAGCCTCTTCAAAAATCGAGTAGAGTTCCAATTCCGTACCTAGTTTGCGATGGTCACGTTGCTTAGCTTCTTCAAGTCTCTTAAGGTAATCGTTTAACTCTTTTTTGTCTGGGAATGCAATTCCGTAGATTCTTGAAAGCATTGGTTGGTCGACATCGCCCCGCCAATAAGCACCGGCAATACTCAGTAGTTTGAATGCCTTAATATAGCCAGTGCTTGGAATATGAGGACCAAGGCACAGGTCAATAAAGTCATTATTTCGGTAAAGACTGACATCTGGGGCAGGAATATCCTTGACTAACTCAACTTTATATGGTTCTTCTCTTCTATTGAAGAATTCGATCACTGCCTCTTTTTTCATGGTAATGCGCTCAAAAGGTATGTCTTGGGTGACTATTTCAACCATTTTTTTCTCAATCTTTCCGAGATTTTCTGGAGAAAAAGGCTTTTTAGTATCAAAATCATAATAAAAACCTTGATCGATTGCTGGTCCGATGGCGTATTTTGCCTTTGGAAACAATGATTTGACCGCCATTGCCATGACATGGGAGGCAGAATGCCAGTAGATCTTCTTGCCAATATCTGATGAGAAATCAATGAGTTCGAGCTCACAATCACTGGTAATTTCCTTTGAGAGGTCACAAAGTTCACCATTCATCAGTGCTGCAATAGCCTTCTTGTCTTTGACAAAATTCCTGATGCGCGAGCCTTTTTCGACCTTAAATTTCTTCCTATTCAGCTTGACTTTAACCATGTGACAATTATAGATTATTTTTCTAATTTGTCAAGAGTAAGACAGGAGAGCTCTGAAAAAGTATTCATCGCTCTCTTGACTTCCAGTCCTCATTAATTATAATCACTTGTGGATTACATTAAATATACGTTTATCGCTCTTATTGGCTGGGGATTTTGGGCAATTGGTAGTAAAATGATGACCCGCCATTTCAACACCTCAAGCATCTCATTTTGGATATCTCTATCAGGAATTGTATTCTTGTCGATATACCTGGTTTTTCGAAGGGATTTGATGGTCAATAAGCATGTTCTTTATGCGGTGCCGATCGGACTGGTTTCTTTGGTTGCAATTCTTGGCTTTTATAAAGCGCTGAAAATCGGGCCCGCTTCAGTAGTTGTTCCTTTGACAAACATGTACGTAATATTCCCAGTACTTTATGGATTCATATTCTTAAGAGAAACGATAACTACAACCAGAATCTTAGGCATAGTTTTTGCCATTATAGCAACGGTTTTTCTATCTTTATGAAAGTAATAATTTACGAAGACAACTTTGAGCAGTTTCAGCCGTTGATCAATTTATATCCACAATTTTTCCTGCGGGTGGGCATGAAAACAATCAGCGAAAACACAACATACTTTTTCAAGCGAGCGGAAATAAGTTATATAACACGTAAACTATTTAACAACAAAAAAAATGGGATTACTGATCCAGCCCTGTATATTTCAGCCCGAGCCATAATTAGCAAGCGTATTACCTTTCTTGGTAAAGACACGAAATTCTTGATTGATTCCCAACCGATTGGTTTTTTCAAACAAAAACCACCTTTCCCAAAAAACTTAAAGGAAATCAAAAAAACTCTTAAAGAAATAAAAACGACCCGGGAAATAGATGGTTTTCTCGTGGATAAATTGTGGGATTTGATAAAACTGAATAGTGTTGTTCTCACCCATCAGTTCGAATGCGTAAAAGCAAAACATGAAATCCCCAAACATATCTATATAATTGGCCAAAAAAGCAAGGTGTTCATTGCGCAAAAAGCTCATATCCATAAGCTTGTTACTATTGACGTTTCCAGGGGTCCTGTATACATTGATGACGACGTCATAATCAGACCTTTTTCATTTATCGCAGGTCCTTCGTATATCGGTCCTGGTTCAATCATTGATCGCGCAAAGATTATAGAATCGAGCATCGGTCCATCATGTCGTATTGGTGGCGAAGTTGAGTCCTGCATATTTCAGGGTTACAGCAATAAGTATCACGAAGGGTTTATCGGGCATTCAGTCATCGGAGAATGGGTGAATTTGGGTGCTTTGACAACAAATTCTGACCTCAAAAACAATTATGGTTCAGTACGTACCAGGATAGGTATGAGAGAACTTGATTCAGGCATGAAAAAACTCGGCTGTTTTATCGGAGACCATACAAAGACGGGTATCGGTACCCTGATCCCGACCGGTGCGATTATCGGTTCTTTTGTAAACTTTTTTGGTGGCGGCATGATGCCTAAGTATGTACCGGGTTTCAAGTGGTTAAGCACTACCAAACAAAAGAACTACGACTTGGAAAAAGCCATTGCCTGTGCAAGGATTGTCATGCCGCGGCGGAGCGTCAAGATGTCCAAACATTACGAGGGGCTAATTAGAACATATTACAGATGTGAAGTTCGTTGTAGCGATTGACGGTGGAGCCGGTTCAGGTAAGAGCACAACGGCGAAAGCAGTTGCCGAGAGGTTAAATTTTTTCTATCTTGACACCGGTGCGATGTATCGTGCGGTTACTCTAAAATACCTACAGTGTGGAGGAAACATTAAGAATATAGATATGTTGCTTATTGAGAAGATAATAAAGAAGACCACGATTGATTTACGCCGGGAAGATCGCAAAACCCAGGTGTATCTTGATGAGAAGGATGTTACTCTGGAAATAAGAAAACCGGCGGTTAATAATCTTGTTTCACCTATTTCCGCGCTAGCTAAAGTGCGTATCTGGATGGTTGACAAACAGCGCGAAGTTGCCAAGGGGAGAGATATTGTTTGCGAGGGGCGCGATATTGGCACAGTAGTATTTCCACAGGCTCAAGTTAAAATATTCATGCAGGCTGATTTGAAGGAAAGGGCGCGTCGCAGAATTAAAGAGCTGGCTGAAAAGAATATTAATGTTACCTTTGATGAAGTGCTGGGCAACCTTAAATTCCGTGACGATTTTGATTCAAGACGTGCTCACTCTCCTTTAAAAAAGGCGCAAGATGCAATTGTCGTTGATACAACACATCTTACTATTGATCAAGAGATTGACATTGTTGAGAAACTTGTGCGTGAGCGAATGGAAAATCGTACTCGTGTTTCGTAACTCGTATTCGTTATCTAAATGGGGTCAAATCTCGACATTGGACATTTCCCTTAACCTTTTTTCTGGATTGCCACAGCTGATTTTCTGCATGTATCTATGTCCAATGTCGAGATTTGACCCCAAAAGCAAAACTATGTATCCCGTATTTGCTTAATAATATATTTAACAATGTCCGGGTCTGTTGAGTCAAACCACTGTAAACATGAGATTTTATTAAACCAGGTAACCTGCCGTTTGGCAAAGTTCCTTGTTCGTTGTTTTGCTCGGTGGATTGCCTGTTCAAGAGTCAACTCGTTGTTGAAATATTGGACTATCTCTTTATAACCGATCGTGCGCATGGCGCTCGATGCTGGGTCAAACCCTTTATCCAAGAGCATTTCTACTTCGTTGACCAAGCCCTGGTTTATCATTTTGGTAAAACGTTCATTAATTCTTTGGTACAATTCACGACGGGGAAGGTTCAGGCCAATATAATGAGGTACGTACTTGGCTTTTTTCTTCTTTTTTTTAAGCAGTGCACTTAGTGGTTTGCCGGTTATTTCATATACTTCCAAACCACGCATAATGCGTTGTTTATCCTTTGGCGTAATTCTTTTTGCCAATGACGGATCAATTGATGACAGTTTCTTGTAGAAGTGATCAACACCAAATGTTTCCATGGCGGTTTGGAGTTTCTTTTTTATCACGCGGTTAGATTCCGGCAGTGCATGGAGCGGATGGAAAAGCGCTTTGATATACAAGCCAGTACCGCCACAAATGATCGGTACTTTGCCGCGCTCCTTGATTTCTTCAATCTTCGATTCGGCATCACGGGCGAATTGACCACATGAGTAATTGTCATTCGGATGAACAAAATCAATTAGGTGAAAGGTAGCCATCTGTTTTTGTTCTGGTGTTGGCTTTGCCGTACCGATATCAAGATATTTGTATATCTGCCGTGAATCAGCAGATATTATTTCACCCGAGATTTCTCGGGCAATCTTTATCGATAGATTGGTTTTACCTACGGCGGTTGATCCGATTATTGTGAGGATTTTCATTTAACGAGCCTAAAGGCCTGCCTGTGCGTTCGCACGCAGACAGGCTCTACTCCTACAAATTTCGACATTCTCGGTCAGCCTGTCAAGATTTGACCCCAATTAGCGTCTTTATAAATATACACCCAAGAGTGCGAACATCCCGACGACCTGGTTGTGGAAGAGGATAACAACTGCGCCGCCGAGGCTCAAAAATGGACCGAAGGGGATTGGACTTTCTCGATTTTGTTTTGTTGAAGCGATAAAAAGTATGCCCACGACCGATCCGGATAGCGCGGCAAAAAATATCGCCACGAGGACAAACGGAAAACCTACAAAGGCACCAATCATCGCGGTTAGATAAACGTCGCCGAGTCCCATCACCTCTTTTTTATATACCCAGCCTCCAAAGACTCGGATCAAGAGAATCAGACCGCCACCAAAAAACAAACCGACCAACCCCAGTTTAACATTACCATTTAACAACTGGAAGGCAATTCCAATAATTATCCCCGGCATAGAGATGATGTCGGGGATAATTTGGTGTGAGAAGTCAATTCCTGATATGACGATAAGTGAACAAAAGAAAAACAAATAAAAGAAGAATTCTACACCAAGGTCGAACTTAATAAAGAGACAAAGAAAAATTAAGCCGGTGAATAACTCAACTAGTGGGTATCTCAGAGAAATCGACTTTCGACATCCGGAACATTTCCCTCCTAATAACAGAAAACTTACGATCGGAATATTTTCGTACCACTTAATGGGTTTTCTGCAGTGAGGACAAAATGAACCTGGCTTGACAATCGATTTGCCGATGGGTAGTCGGTAGATTAAAACATTCAAAAAGCTTCCTATCGCCGTACCAAAAAGGAAAGAGAATATGCCGAGCACTATTTTCAAAAGTTTTTGTCTTTAAGATTGAAGTATACTTCAAATGAATCGAGACATTTGTGTAGGTCAACAATACTTTCTGTAACTATATCCAGTACTTCAGAAACAGGATAGTCGTTTAATTTGGGCAATGCCAAAACTGCTTTCTTAACACCCGGTACAACGGATGACAATATAATATCTCTTTCTGCCAGGCTTATAAAAATGTCGGCTCTATTCAATGGATCTCGGTAGTCATTTTCAAGGATGATGCTGTGTCCTATGTCAACGGTGGATTTTGTAAGACTGTAGAAGAGGTATTTTAATTTTTCAAGAAGCTTCCGGTTCGCTGGCGTTTCAAATTGCTTGGGTGTCTTGATCATTTTTTTGATTTCTTCAATATTATTCTGAAGATTTTTATACAATGGGGTAAAGGTCGGGTAATCCATAGTGAATTATACAAACCTCGTTTGCCTTGTCAATGGTATAGCTTAAAAAACAAAGAAGGGGGAGTTTACTCCCCCTTCTTTGTTTTTGAATTATCTCTTTTTCTTGGTTGTCTTCTTTTTTCTTGTTACCTTCTTCGTTACCTTCTTCGTTACCTTCTTCTTCTTCATTACCTTCTTCTTCGCTTTAGTTTTCTTCTTTCTTGAACCGCTTTTCGGCATTATTACCTCCTTTTATGAAATATTATAACCATAATTAAATTTTTGTCAAGACTTAATTTTTAGTATTGCATGGAAATGTCGGTTAATACTTCTTTATTTGAGAAAAATTGTGACTCTTGACTTATTCTTGTATCCGATTATGATTTTGTATGTTTATTTCAGTGCTGTGTTTCTTGATAGGTTTGAATAGTGTATTGGTGGGTGAAGTAGATGGTGTGATAAGTCCGGCGAGTAGTTCATATTTCCTGCGGATCATTACGGTTGCCGAGCAAGAAGAAGCAATTTGTTTGATTATAAAACTTGATACCCCTGGTGGTTTAGATGCTTCGATGCGGGTGATCACAAAAAGGATTCTTAATACAAAGGTTCCGGTCGTAATATATGTAGCACCGAAAGGAGCACGTGCTGCTTCGGCGGGTGTATTTATTTTGTACGCCAGTCATGTTGCCGCAATGGCGCCAGGCACCAATGTTGGTGCAGCACACCCGGTGAGTATGGGTGGCGAAAAACTCGATAGTGTGATGATCGAAAAAGTGACCAACGACGCAGTGGCATACCTTAAGGCAATTGCTAAAGAGAAAGGCAGGAATGTAGCTTGGGCAGAAAAGGCGATTCGCGAAAGCGCTTCTATTGATGCAGAAACAGCAGTTAGGAAGAGAGTCTGTGACATAATAGCTGAGAATGTTGACGATTTGATTGCTAAACTGCACCGCCGTATTGTGCAGGTTAACGGCGAAGACGTCGTGCTGAACACTGAATCAAGACCCGTTCAGGATATGCCAATGACATTCAAGGAAAGACTATTATTGTTGCTAACAAACCCTACGATTGCTTATATATTATTGCTGTTGGGTGTTTATGGACTCTTTTTTGAATTACAGAACCCGGGTATGATTTTCCCCGGTGTGGTTGGTGGCATATGTATTATCCTCGGGTTTTATGCGCTTCAACTTCTGCCGGTAAATTACGCTGGTGTGGCATTGATTCTATTATCGGCATTTTTATTCATTTTGGAGATTTACATTACATCACACGGGCTTTTGGCGATTGGCGGGATAATTTCTTTAGTATTTGGTTCATTGATTTTATTCGAGAGTGATGTGCAATTTTTGAGGTTATCATGGGAGGTAATTGTGATAGCGGTTATTATCGTCGCGGCGTTTTTTATCTTTATTGTAAGCATGGGCATCCGTGCGCAATTTAGGAAGAGAGCAACTGGTAAAGAAGGATTTGTTGGTGAAGTCGGGGAGGCAAAGACAGACATCACTGTTTCAGGAGGGACAGTATTTGTGCGTGGTGAATATTGGAATGCAGTGAGTGATGCAACTATTAAGAAAGGAAGTAGTGTAAAGGTTATGAGCAGCAAAGATATGGTTGTAAAGGTAAAAAAAGCATAATTTTGTAGAACTTCGAACAAACAAATAAAAGAAGTGGTTATCATATTAATAATTAGTGCGTTTGAAACAACGCTCTTTCCTCAGAGTCTATTTCTTGAGGATCATTTCAATCCGGCATTGGAAGCTCGCGAAGGTTTTCAGCTCGACCTGGGAACCGGGTCGAGGTTTGGTCTGTCAGAGTTGCGCACCTATTACGTGTATTCGACGATCAAATCATATCGTTTGAGCGCACATAGTTTTGGTTGTGACCTATACCGGGAGAATATGCTTAGGCTTGGTAGTTGTTTTGGAATACGAAAAGCATGGACCGTTGGTTTCAGCGTTGGTTTACTCAATAATTGGGTACGGGATAATTTTAATCGATTTGCTTATTCCTTGTGTCTGGGTAGTATTTTTCAAACTGGCGATGTGAAAGTCAGTGGCTGGGTTGATAATATTAACATGCCAAGGTTATCGAGTGTTGACTATTTGCCGCCGAGTTATTCTATGAGATTTGATTATATAACAAAAAGCAGACTCGATTTCGCTTTCGCAGTCCGCGGCATGGAGAAAAACTTGCCTTTTTTCAATTTTGGCGTTTCTTTATCACCTTATGAGATAATCCTTATCGGTGTCGGGGTTAATACGGATCCGCTTTATCTTGAATATATCTTGAAATTAAATTTAGGTGATTTTGCATTATGCTATGCTGGGAGCAATCATCAGTACCTTGGTCTTTCACATGCATTCAGCATCGGGTTTTGTCCATGATTATCTTCTTTCTATTATCTGTTTTTTATATTGATGCTGACATTTTTGAAACTGATGAAGGAAAAGATTACGAAATTTTATTAAAGGACTTAGAAATATTGCGCAATAATCCGATAACTTTGAATTCAGCAAGTTTTGAGGAACTCATCAGAATCCCTTATCTTTCAATGACGGATTGTTTGAAGATCATTGATTATCGTGAACAATCTGGTTATTTTGCTTCAGTACGTGATTTGCTCAATATTCCGGGGTTTGACCGTTTCCGCCTTGAACAAATAAAACCTTTTATCACAGTTAAATCTAAACCATTCAAAGTAGATAAGTTAACAACAAGATTGCGTGCGAAAACAGAAATACCCAAGCAACCGGGTTCGGTTGAGTACTTCACCAAATCGCAGTGTATTTTTGATGGATACAATGTTTACTTTATTAATGAAAGAGATCCGTACGAGAGTTCTTTGTTTGATTACTGGGCTTCAGGGATTATCTACAAAGACGGGCACCGAACCTTTGCTTTTGGAAAATACAACTTAGATATTGGTTCGGGCGTGGCTTTGTCACCGCTCGGTTCGTTTTTTAATGCTGCAGATTTTCGGATATTGATCAAAGAACGTGGTATACTACCATATACTTCAGTACTGGAGAACAGTGGTTTCTTCGGTGCTGCCTTGAGCGATTCGCTATTTATGAATTTCACGTTTTTCTATTCTAATCAGAACCTTGATGGTCGAATTGATTCATCTGGCTACGGACGTTCGTTTGAAGTATCAGGTGAACATACTGACTCGGCTTCTTTGGAACGAAAAGATAGAATCAATGAAGAAATAATAGGTTATGACTTGCAGTACAGGTTTAGTGATTTGCTTGTAGCTAACCGAACATACTTATGTTCTTACAACCCAACGTTTGTTTGTTCTGATTCAATGATCAAATTCTATGGTGAGACATTTTGGATCACTAGTGTTGGTGTAAAATATTATAGTGATGCTCTTGTACTTTTCTCTGAAGTCGCTCGTACTTACAAAGACCGAGTTGGTGGTCTGTTTGGTTGCACGGGTTTTATTCCGCATTTTGACATAAAACTCGCTGGCAAGTATTTTCCAGCCGGGTTCTATTCGCCCAAGGGCGTTGAAGCCAGGAACAACTATTACGGTGGCATCCTGGATATTACCAACCATTGCAAATACTTTAATCTTGGAGTCGCACTCACCCTTGATTCCAAATTGGATGAAGATACTGTCAAGTATGGTCTACGTGTAAAGGTTGAAAAAAGTCTGGGCATGCTCCATGCTAAATTTCAGGTGCGCTGTAGATACACGTCGCAAGCGATCGACCTGTCTAGTTCAAGGGTATTCATGCGCCTGAAGCCGATAAAACACCTGTTTTTTGATTTAAGGCTTGAAGAAAAATATGTCTTTGAACCAGATACGATTGGAAAAGGGATATTCGGTGGTTTTGAAATGGGCATTGAAATCGGCAAAATGCGATTGCGTGCCAGGTATGGTATGTTCAAAACTGATTCATACGCTTCAAGGCTTTTTGTCTATGAAACAGATTTACCAGGTATTATTACCAACCGCATGCTTTATTACCAGGGTAATTGCGGGTTCTTATATCTTTCCTTCAAGCCGATAGATTTTTTGAAGCTAACCGGTAAGTATTCAACGATTAAACGGGATACACTCAGGCAGCAGCAAATCGGCGCTCAGCTTGATTTCAGACTGTAGTTGAGAGCCCTGAAAAAGTATTCATCGCGCTCTCGTGATAATTTTGCCATTGCCTTGACAAGACTACAGATTCAATTATACTCGAAGGCTGTGCAGCAGAAAATTATAAATAAACTAAAGAATATAGAAACACCATTCTATCTCTATGATCGCGCGGTAATTGAGAAGAATACGAAAACTCTTTTGAGTAACTTCGAGAAATGTCGGGCAGAGATTTTCTTTGCGGTAAAAGCGAACACCGCATTACATATCCTTGATATCGTAAAAAGCCAGAAACTCGGTGCTGAAGTAGTGTCACCCGGTGAGATATTTGTGTGCCTCAAAGGCGGGTTTATTCCTAGACAAATACTCTATAATAATATTGCGCGCAAGGCAAGTGATGTTATGTATGCGATAAAAAAAGGCGTACTCTTTTATAATTTTGAGGCAATTGATCAAGCATTAGTTCTTGAACAATGTGCAAGAAGGTTATGTAAAAAGATAAAGGTTTTTGCACGTATTAATCCAGGTATTTTCCCGGAGACCCATCCGCATCTTTCAACTGGCGCACCGTCAAGCAAGTTTGGTATGGAAATAAATCAGCTCGGTAGAATCGTTGAAGTGATAAAGCATTTCAAATACGCGGAATTTGTCGGCTTGCACTCTCATATCGGCTCACAGATACTTAGTTCCACACCTTTTGTCAAAGGTGTACAAAAGGTAAGCGATTTGATAGAATATTTTAAGAGCCATCAGATTAAAATCGAATATGTTAACCTCGGTGGTGGTTTTGGCGTACCTTACCATCCAGATGAGAAAGCGCTTGATTTTAGACCCATTGCCAAAACCTACAGAAAACTCGCTGAAACACATGGCGTAAAAATTTTTCTCGAACCTGGTAGGTTCATAGTCAGTAATGCCGGTTATATAATAAGCGAAGTTATCTCAATCAAAAATAGAAAAGGCATGCCGCTCTATATACTTGATGCTGGCATGACTGAAAACCCAAGACCTGCACTGTATAAAGCATATCATCATATTGAACCGCTTCTTGGAAAGACACGTCGGAAAATGAAGGTGAGAGTCGCTGGTCCACTATGTGAAAATACGGATGAGTTTGGGATATATTATCTCCCCAAACTCAAGATTGGTGACCGGGTTTTGATTCATAATTGCGGTGCCTATACAAGGACAATGGCATCTAATTATAATGGTCGCTTACTGCCACCAGAATATGTTATTGGAAAAAGCGCTCTGAAAATGATAAGAAAAAAGCAGCAATTCCCGAGCTTGATACAAAATGAAACATATTAAGGTCTACAAAATTGGTGGGTCAGTCCTTAAAAAGCCAGGTGATTTCCTCAAGATAGCAGAGAAGATATCCAGGTCAAAGGACAAGAGAATTTGTCTCGTAAACTCAGCGATTAAAGGTCAGACAAATGAGCTTGTACGTATTTTTTCTGGAGCAATACCGCAACCTGATTTCTGGAATTTTGAAAGGTTTGTTGGGCTCGGTGAGATTCAGGCAGCTATGCTCTTTGAAGCTGTTTTTCAGTTTATGAGCACTCCAGCAAAAGCCATCCTGCCCTGGATGAAAGAGTGGCCATTGCATATATCTTTAAAAAGCAAACCAGTACTTTCAGCAGAGAAAATAAATGAAAAGAGGGATTTTCTGCTTTTGGCAAGAAGTCGTAAGAAAATAAAGGATTATATCCAGGGGTTTTTCAAGGAATACAGGGTGCTTATTTTCCCGGGTTTTGTGGCCAAGGATGCTAAAGGCAGAATAGTTACACTTGGCCGTGGCGGCAGTGATATTTCGGCATTCTTAATTGCCGAGCTTCTTAAGGCAGAGGAACTTATCCTTGTTAAAGAAGTTGAAGGCATTCTGAATCTCGACCCCAGGCTGCAAGACAACGCTAAAAAAATCCACTCGCTTGATTCTACTGAACTTGGCATCATTGCATCTTCAGGTGCACAGGTTCTCAACCCGATCTCTTTGAAACATCAAAAAAGACTAAAGAAAGTAAAAGTGATCTCGTTTGAACAAGATATGCGTAAAGGCAAAGGGACTGAGATATTCTTTAGGAAAGGTATTACAATAAAAGCATCGGACACCATATACACGGTTCTTACCTTTGTTGGAGCTAAGATACCTGAGACATCAGGTATTCTGTCGCGGATATCCAGCATTCTTGCGAGAAAAAAGATCTCTATTTTCTCGGTCACCATATCAGATAAATTAATAGCAATATATGTAGAAGGAAGAAAAGGCAAAACCGCCTATAAATTACTTTCGCCGTTACTGAATAGATCAAAAAACCTGAAGGTTTTGAATCTTAAAAAAAATATTGGTAAAGTCATTGTAAGAGGTCTAAAATTCATTAATGAACCGGGTATTATACAAAGGATCGTCACGCCTATCTCGAAACAGGGGATCAACATCTGGGAGGTCCTGACCGTACATACTGATGTGATGATCTTTGTCGAAGCCGCTGATATTGGAAAGACCTGTAATATCATCAAACAGGTTTTTAGGGCCAAGGGTTAGTACCTTATTAAATGTTTTTAATATTTTGTTTAATAGTAACCAAAGGTATACAACACTTGTTTAATAGCAAACAAGGTATTGACTTCTATACAATCAAGAGTATTATTAAACTATAATGCTGTTTCGTTTAATAATATCTATTTCTATTAAACGATTGTTAAACAGAATTACGTACTATTGAACGAATATTAACTATTATTTAATAATATATTTCAGATATCTCAAAGGAGGAATATATGGATTGTCTGCTTTTCAAGAATAGTGGTTCTGGTCGATTAGTAAAAACCGATAATGGTTTTTGGGCATTTGTACCTAATCCATTGCCTCCAAAACTGAACTGGGATGCTTCTTTGAGCTCTCTTCTCTCTAATGCTGCAGGATCTTTAGGCGTTCTAGTGGGTTTGGGCGAGACATTAGCAAATCCCCATTTGCTTATTTATCCATTCATAAGACGAGAAGCCGTTTTATCTTCTCGAATTGAAGGGACGCGTTCCACATTGAGTGACCTTTTTTTATCTGAATCAACACAAGTTGAGAAGCAGGAAGATATTAAAGAAGTTCGGAATTATGTAGCTGCATTAGAACATGGTATCAGCCGTCTCAAAAAATCATCATTAGATCTAGGACTTATCTTAGAACTTCACAAAATTCTGATGCAAGATGTTCGTGGCGTCGATAAGAAACCCGGTAAATACAGAGATTGTCAGAATTGGATTGGTCCTCCAGGCTGTGATAAGTACGATGCTACCTTTGTTCCACCGCCGGTGTCTGAGATGAAAAAGGCATTGAATCAATTAGAGGAGTTCTTACTTTCAGAAAATTCTATATCACCTTTAGTGAAAGCAGCTTTTATTCACTCGCAGTTTGAAACAATTCATCCATTTCATGATGGTAACGGAAGAATAGGACGTCTTTTAATCATTCTTTTTCTACATAAAAAGAGTCTTCTACCCAAACCTTTGCTTTACCTGAGTGCTTTTTTCAACAAACACGCTGATGAATATCGTGGTCTTCTGTTGAAAGTATGTCAACAAGGAGCATGGAGGGCATGGATTGAGTTTTTCTTGAGAGGAGTGATAAATCAATCTCAAGATGCAACAATGAGGGCACGACGTCTTGTGAAACTTCAGGAGAATTACAGGAAAAAGGTACACGAAAAGGGTCTTTCTCCCAGTGCTGGAAGAGTTTTAGATCTTATTTTTATGAGGCCGGTTATAAATATCAAATCTGGTGTGAAAGCGCTTAAATTAACCTTCCCAGCAGTGAGCAAGGCTATGAAACAGCTCGAGAAGGTTGGGATACTAAAGGAAACCACTGGGGCGCAACGCGACAAGGTATATGAAGCACAGGGTATTTTGACAATTTTAGAAGAAGATTGAATGCGAGATTCAACTCACTGTTATATTGAAAGGATAATCCAATATGTTTGAATGGCTTGCCGGGCGTGCGCCGATTCTTGTTTATCTCTTCTTGTTGTTCAATTCATGTTTTGAGAGCTTATTTCCACCCTACCCTTCAGATGCCTTTGTTCTGGTTTTTGCATTCCTCGCTGGGCAGGGACATTTTAATCCATATTTGCTATATTTATTCGTCGTGATTGGTGCGTTGGTTGGTATGATGATACTCTATTATGTGGGTAAGACCAGAGGTGATGCATTGATCGGGCTTCTGACAAAAACATTCCTGGGCAAAATCTTTCCTTTAAAGATGATTGAGAAAGCAAAGGTAGAATTTGCCAGGCGGGGCGATCTCATTGTTTTACTAAACCGTTTCTTACCAGGCATGAGAGCACCGCTATGCTTTGCTGCTGGGATTGTTAAAATTAATAAAAAGAAATTCTTTTTGTACAGTTTGGTGAGTGTTTTAGTATGGAATTTTTTCCTGGTTATGGTTGGTTTTTATGTCGGCTCGACCTGGGATGAAGCGGCAAATTTTTTGAAAAATTATAACATAATTGTAGGATTGATACTTATCGCATTCCTTGCAGTTTTTACGATTGTATACTTTCGGAAAAGGAAAGACAAGGGATATTAGATAGAAACTTGGACACATCTTTATCCTTTGATTTTGAATTTATCAAATGAACTCCTCACCTTTACCCCGTGTAATACAATTTATGAATATCGTTTCACAATATTTAAGGTAGATCGGTTATTTCTATTTCTTTTTGCATAAAATCATTCTT
>Ga0209986_10001412_pt1 | contig 22928 bp, 32 predicted proteins | sample BlataG_FD_183168 | JGI IMG/M metagenome (GOLD analysis project Ga0209986, IMG submission 183168) | Deep subsurface microbial communities from Black Sea to uncover new lineages of life (NeLLi) - Black_00105 metaG (SPAdes) (version 2) | ecosystem: Environmental > Aquatic > Marine > Oceanic >... | reverse complement strand
CGAACATTTACATCGGAGTCCTGCGCGGGCGCGAAGATCGGGAGCTTCCCCTTCCGAACATGGGCTCGATCCACGTTTCTCAGGTTCATACCGGTTATGTCGAGGATATGCGCCGTCAGTTTAAACCAGGCGATATCGTCCGTGCGCGGGTCATGAACGCGCGCAGGGCGCCCGTTCAGCTCTTGACGGCTGGCGATGACCTAGGGGTGATTGTGGCGGCCTGCTCGCGCTGTCATACGCTGCTCGAGCGAGAGGATTCCAAACTTCGCTGCTCGGAATGTGGCAATGTAGAGTTCAGGAAGCTCGCGGACGATTACCGCCAGGGAGTCATCTAATGCAAAAACGAAAGCGAACCATCAACGTGCGCGTGAAGGACTCCTCCCAGCTTATCGCGCTGATGGAGGAGCTCGGGAAGCTGGAAGTGGACTTGGCAGCGGAGTCGCGTCCCAGGGCGATTAAGATAGAGGTATTTGGTTCGAAGGAGGAGGCCCGCGAGCTGGAGCGTAAGATAAGGGGGCGCCTCAAAACCCCCGCAATCCTCATAAATCGATGAAACAAGTTAGGTAAGGTGTAGTCGTGGAACTTGAGCTCGTTGAAAAGGGTGAGGGAAGCTTACTGATAAAGGTGAGAGGGGAAGACCACACCTTCTGCAACCTCTTGCGCAAGTCCCTGTACGACGACAAACACGTCATCGCGGCATCTTATGTGATTGAGCACCCCCTTACGGAACCCCCCAAGTTTTACGTGAAGACAAAAAAAGGAAAGACTCCCGAGCGTGTTCTCACGGATGCAGCTGGACGGGTAGCGGGGCAGTTGAGAGAGCTACAGAAGCAATTGCAGCGGGGACTCAAGAAATAACCGCGGGGCGCTCCTTATGGGGGCATTGGTTGCAAAGGTCAAATTTTGGAAGATAAAGCCAGAGATAAGGGTTCTCGGCATAGATGATGGACCATTCGAGCCGCATGCGGGAGGGGAAGTCCCGCTTGTAGGAGCCGTTTTCAGGGGGGGCCGATGGCTCGACGGGGTTTTGAGCACCACCATCGAACAGGATGGAACCAACGCGACCGAACGCGTGGTCGAGATGGTTAATCGAAGTCGCCACCGAGGGCAGCTCAGGATAGTGATGGCGGACGGCGTAACCTTTGCGGGGTTCAATGTGCTCGACATTAAGGAGGTGTTCAAACAGACCGGTCTGCCGGTAATTGTCGTCTCTAGGGAGCGGCCGAACATGGCGGATGTCAAGAAGGCGATCAAGCATCTCCCCAACTGGCGTGAGCGGTGGGAAGTAGTTAAGGGCTCGGGCAAAATTTATTCAGTGAGGACCAAACGTCGAGCGGCGCCCATTTACGTGCAGTTTGTCGGCATAAGGCGCGCCGATGCCGAGCAGGTGGTAAAACTGACTTCGACACGCAGCCTGATTCCGGAGCCGTTGAGAGCCGCGCACCTGATTGCCACAGCCATGGTGCGTGGTGAGAGTTACGGGAGGGCCTAGCTTGGTGAGGAAAAAATCACGGAAGAAGCTGCGCGTGGTTAGGGAATTTGCAGTAAAGATATTTGGCAACAATATCGTTCGAGAGGTACTGGGATTCATCCTGATTTTAGGAATCCTCTATTTCACCGTGAGCAGCGTCCTAGTCTTGGCTATGCGGACTGATACGTACTGGAGGGCGGTAATATCCAACAGCATGAAGCATCAGGATGAGAGCTGGAGGGAGTATTTTGAGGCACGTGGTTACGATCCCTCACAATTTCCACTTCAGGGCGGGTTCGAGCGCGGGGACATGCTTGTCACTCAGGGCGTGGATTCCGTCACGGAAATAACGGTTGGCGAGGTCATTGTTGTCGACACGGGGCAACGGCACCCGCTCGTCCACCGGGTCGTAGATATAAGGAACGAGAACGGGGAGGCCCGGTTAACAACGAAGGGGGACGGCAACAAAGGGCTTTTGTCGGCGGAGATGTCAATAAAACCCGAACAAATTAGAGGCAAGGTAATTTTCGTGCTCCCAAAGCTCGGCCATCTATCGCTCTGGTACCAAGGGGTGTGAGCGCTTGAGGCGGCGCCCGATGCTCGTGGTCGATATCATCATCCGAGTCCCCGGGGGCTTGGTGTTAATCAAGCGAAGGAATAAGCCGTTCAAGGGGAGGTGGGCTTTACCAGGCGGCTTCGTGCGTTATGGTGAAAGGATTGAAGATGCAGCGGCGCGTGAGGCGGAGGAGGAGACAGGTTTAAAAGTCAAGCTGGGGAAGCTCGTGGGTGTGTATTCGGATCCAAAGCGCGACCCGCGGGGACACGTGGTCAGCGCATGCTACTTAGCGAGACGGGCGGGCGGCAGGTTAAGAGCAAGCAGCGACGCTCAAGAGGCGAGGATTTTCAAGCACATCCCTTGGCGCAAGCTTGCATTTGATCATGCACGAATTTTAAAGGACGCGGGGTTTAGGTGAGAGCATGCAATTCTGTCCAAAGTGCGGGGGCCTAATGTTGCCCAAGCAAGTTAAGGAGGGCCCAGTTTTAGTTTGCAACGCATGTGGTTATGTCACAAAAGAGGCAAAATTGGAGGAATACAAAGTCGTCAAACCAGCCAAGCGAGAGGAGATGGTAACGGTGATAGAGGAGACGAAGCCAGCGCTGCCGACAACTAGGGCTAAATGTCCCAAATGCGGGCACGGAACGGCCTACTGGTGGCTTAGGCAGACACGTGGAGCAGATGAACCAACGACACGGTTCTATCGCTGCACAAAGTGCGGTCACACCTGGAGGGAATATAGCTAAAACATGGAATGATTAAACGTAATGGGAAGATAAATAATGGAGACCAAATATGGAAGAACTTCGTCCACGCGTAAAGCCGGCGAGGAACAGGAAAATCTCTGAGATAAAAATAGGCGATGAGCGCGTGAGGGTAATCGGATTAGTCGTTGATAAGAAAGAGGCCGAGTTCGTGCTCGACGATGGTTCCGGTCGCCTCACCGTGGTTTTTGATGACCCAGCGGTGGTTGAGGGTGTGGAAATAGGCTCGAGAGTTCGCGTGTTCGGGACGCCGCTGAACGTTGCCGGTGCCCACGAGCTGCGGGCCGAGATCGTCCAGAAAGTCGATGGGCTGGACCTAGGATTGTATGATGAGGTCAGGCGCGAGGTCAAAAAATTGGAAAGGGAGCTCGAGGGGTGAAGTGAAAATGGTGAGTGCCAGGATGGCGGATTCGAAGACTTGGAAGACATGCGTGGGCGCGATGGTGAACCTCATCGACGAGGCGGCGTTCAAGTTCACCCCCGATGGCATCAAGATGAAGGCGATGGACCCCTCGCACGTTGCTCTGTTGGATTTCGAGTTGCCGGCCTCGGCATTCGAAGAGTACAAGATTAAGCAACCAACGACTTTAGGCATAGGTCTCACTGAGATGAACAAAATCCTTGCACGTGCAAAGGCCGAAGATGAACTGGCCCTCGAGCTCGACGAGGAGAAAAATCGTTTGACCCTCACATTCAAGGGTGTATCGACGAGGCGCCTCAGCTTGCCACTCATAGATGTAAGCGAGGCAGAGTTGCCTGAGCCAAAGCTTCAGTTCACCGCGACCGCCGATGTGATGGCGGGGGTGATTCAAGACGGATTGAAGGATGCCGAGATCGTGGGTGATAATGTAAAATTCGAATTGAGTGAGGATGGATTTTTCCTTTCCGCTGAGAGCGATAAGGGCACCTCTGAGCTCAAACTGCGCAAGGGCGATCAGGCACTGCCAAAGCTCAGCGTCAAGCAACCGGCGCACGCGATGTTTAACATAAAATATCTCAGCGATATGGCAAAGGCAGCGGGGTCATCGGATGTCATCACCATTAACTTGGGCACGGATTTGCCGATTCAGCTGGACTTGCAGGTCGCTGAGGGCAAGGGCAGACTGCGGTTCTTGTTGGCTCCAAGGATCGAGGCGGAGTAACTTCACCGGCCTCAACGATTAAATGCGATGGCGTCAAATTATTCCAGAATGAACCGTTGGTGAGGCTGGCCCTTGATCGCTCCAGAGTATGTAGCAACGCTAGATCCGTTTGTAGATGAAGCAAAGAAGCTGGTGGAGACATCACCCCCGCTGGATTCGATGCCGCAGGAGATAGTCGACCGAGCCATCGCACGCGTGAAATGGTCGAGCAAGGACATGGTGGTCGAGCCAGATGCTGAGGCAATTCGGGCTGACGTGCTCTCCTTCTACCTCATGTGTCAGGGTGTGGCCGCAGTGTCGTACCCCTACTCACGTGAGGCCCGCCTGATAAGTGACGCGACAAAGGAAACGATTAAGTATCGCATGTACGATCTTTTCAAACGCGGTCATGAGGATTCATGTTTGGATGTGGTCAAGCGTTCGCTCAAGCTCGTCCAACTGGAAGGCGGCGATGGGATCAAGCTTGGTGGTGTAGAGATCCCGCGGGAGGACTTCTACAAGATACGTGACAGACGCCTAGCGCAGGATGGCATAGAAACCATAGACGATCGCCTACTCCCACAGTATTTACCCAAGTATGCGGTGCGCTGGACGGACCTTGCGCCCCTACTCAGGCGTCAACGTGCCGAGCTAAGTGTCGAACTAACGAAGCTCTACCTGGTGAACGGCAGGGCAGTGATCACTCCCCGCGATCTCTGGGACCTTTTTTCAAAGTTCATAGCCGTGCGAGCCGAGGAATACGTGGCATCGGTATACGAGCGCTTTTCTGACATCGGGGCACCGTCCAAGCGACTTGCCGAAGTTGGCGAGCGCATATCGTCACTTCTGCCTTCGGAGCTCGAACTTCGCGAGAGATTCGCGCGCGTGCCAAGCGGAAAGCTTCGCCCGGAGTTCTTCCCATCATGCGTGAAAATAGCTATGGGTGGGGTCGGCTCCGGGTTGAGGAACTACGCGATTACTGTTCTGCTGACGTCATTTCTTTCGTACGCGCGTGCTTCTCCCCCGCCTGCCGCCACTCGGATCGGTGATTTTATCAAGGACATTCCGGTCATTCGGGATGAGATTGCGGCGCCAATCTTTGAGGCGGCCGAGCGATGCAAACCCCCGTTTTTCAAGGATCAACCCCAGGAAAAGGCGAACATTTACTACCATCTCGGGTTCGGCATGACAGCCGAGCCCCGTCCGGAGGAGAGTGGAAAATCGAAGTGGTACCGCGTGCCGAATTGCTCGAAAATACAGATGTCGGCCCCGCCGCTCTGCGACCCGGATGAGCTCTGTCGCAAAATAAAGAACCCACTTACCTATTACTTCAGAAGATTATCCGAGCACGCGAGGTCGGGCACAGGCGGGTAAAATGGAAATGCATGAAGTAACCCCTGAGGAGCGAAGGCGATTTTACTCTGAAGAATGGAACAAACGTGAGTTGCCCGATTTCGTCCTTCACACCCTCTCCCTCCGTGAGTTCGGGTTCGATCTGGATGGCACAGGGCCGAGCCACCGGTACAATCAGTTCATGACCGTCGAGCAGCTGGCGGAGTATTTACAAAACAGGGCCCCCTACTCGGCATTCACCAGCGTCGCACTTTACGAGCAGCCGTCGATGCGGAAGGGATGGATGAAATCCGAACTTGCATTTGACATCGACGCAAAGGACCTCCCCTTGAGGAGTTGCAGCTGTGCATCCGGGAGCGTTTGCGAACTATGCATCGATGAGGCCCGCCGAATCGCGATGGAGTTCGCTGAAACCATGGGCAAGGATCTGGGGTTGCACAACATTAACTTTGTATATTCCGGCCGCGGCTTCCACATCCGAGTGATCGACGACGCGATAATGACGCTGGAGCAGACCGAGCGGGCCCAAATTGTTGAGTACATCACCGGCGGCGTGATCCCGACCGATGTCACGATGGCGCTCGGATATTCTCAGGTCTTTAGGGAGCGCCTCGCGCGGACCTTTGAGGGGATGGATGAGCAGCGGCTTTCGAAAATTCGTGGGTTACGAAGGTCCGTGATTCAAAAGCTAATGATGGAGAAGGAGCGGGCTTTAGGGGCGATACGCAGGGGAAAATTGGACGAGCTTTCCGAGCTCGAAGGGATTGGCCCAAAAACCTTTCGGCAGCTTTTGGAATTTTTAGTTAGGCTGAACTCGGAATTCACCGACGGAAAGGTCACGATTGACACAAAGCGCATCTTGCGTTTGCCATCGAGCCTGCACTCAGGTGTAAGCATGAAATGCATGCTTGTGCGAGATATCGGGCGTTTCAAATTAGAAGACGCAGTCCCGAAATTTGTACATGAGCGTGGACATTGATGGCTGAATTTTCGTATGAGGACGTGAAGCAGGCGTGGTTGGCGGAAAAAACTTCACGCGAACTCGTGGAAATCCCAGATGAATTTTACCAAAATGCAGCCAAGTACGTGGCGCAGCTGAACCTCGAGCTCAAGCATAGCGAACCCCTACGAGGGGAGCTGCTAAATGAGGAACTTCGAGATGTTTTTCGGATGATACAGGAAATCCACCTCTCCCGCGTGCTCAAAGCCATCGATGAGATAGCTCAGGGGAGGCTGCCGACCCCCCTGTTGGAACGCGAGCGCCACACGTTCAGCGAGATAAGGCAGAGCTTGGAAAAGCTCTACGCTGAGCTCGTCTCCTCAACGATGGCTGGAAAGGCGAGGGTTGTGGCGCCTCGTGAGATAACAAATGTTTTATTGATTATGCAGGCTGAGGTTCCACCCATAGTCGGCGACGACCTTCGACAGTACGGACCGTTCAAGAGTGGCGAGATAGTTAGCCTGCCGAGGCGTAGTGCCGAGCTCATGGTGAAGCATGGCCTCGCAAGAAAAATAGAGGTCAAGGTTTGACTCGACGATATCCTTTTTGGGGAAGAGGCTGAAGTTTTTCAAGGGAGTGTATGATAATCCCAAAAAAACTCCGCACCTATTGCCCATCCTGTAGGAAGCACACGAAGCACAGCGTTTCGCAGCTAAAAAAGCACTCCGCCCGCCCGTCAAGTTGGGGGCAGCGCCAGTTCGCCCGTGTCACGGCTGGTTATGGCAGCCAGCCGAGGTCCGAGCAGAAGAAATTTGCGAAGACATCGAAAAAAATCGTTCTGATGCTCAAGTGCAGCGTCTGCGGGAAGTCCCACCCCCACCGCGGTTTCAGGGCTAAGGGTGTGAAGTTCAAGGGGTAGGTGAGTAAATGGGAGGAAAACAGCGATCTAGATTTTTGAGGGTCAGGTGCAGCGATTGCGGGAGCGAACAGTCGGTGTATAGCCATGTTAGCTCCGTTGTCAGATGTAAGGTGTGTAGCAAGACGCTCGCGGTGCCCCATGGTGGGAAGGCGGAGATAAAGGCCACGATTCTCGAGGCGATGGAGTAGGGAGGCGATCAGCTGGTAAGGCGCAAGTCGGAGTGGCCAACCATCGATGAGTTTGTCATGTGCACGGTAACGAAGGTCTTCGCCCAAGGCGCATTCATGACGCTCGATGAATACGGTGGGAAAGAGGGAATGGTCCACGTATCGGAAGTCGCTTCGGGCTGGATCAAAAACATTCGTGATTACATTCGAGAAGGGCAAAAGGGGGTGTGTAAGGTTTTGGACGTAGATCCTAAACGAAAGCACGTCGATCTTTCGCTCCGCAGGGTCAAGGATAGCGAGCGTAGGTGGAAGGTGCAACAGTTGAAACGGGAGCAGAGAGCCGAAAAGCTCCTCGAGCTGGTGGCGGCCAAGTTCGAAAAGAGTCTTGACGAAGCCTATGATGAAGTAGGCTTTGCGTTGCAAGACAAATTTGGAGATATATACTCAGCGCTCGAGTCGGTTGTGAAGGACAAGAGCGTACTAGCTGACGTGGTTAAGGATCGGCGCTGGGTGGACGCACTCAGCGAGGTCGCGGCTTCCGCGATAAAGCCACCATCTTATAAGGTCGTTGGTCACCTCGATCTGAGTTGCACATCCTCCAACGGCGTCGAGGTGATAAAATCAGCCATGATAGATGCCCGCGACTCCACGAAGGGAAACGAAGTCGACGTGGAGTTCTATTACGTGGGCTCGCCGAGATATCGCATCGAGGTTACTGCCCCTTCCTACAAAGCGGCCGAGAATGCGATGCAGAAGACAGTTGAGGAAGCCATCGCAGCCGTGGAGAAGGCGGGTGGGAAAGGGGAATTTCATAGGTAGGGTGTTGTGGATGAAACTGAAAAAGTGCAAGTCGTGCGGGGCATACACACTTAAGGACGTGTGCCCAAGTTGTGGAGGGCAGGTGATCTCACCTCACCCACCAAAATTCTCCCCGCTTGATCCGTACGGCAAATACCGGCGGATGTTGAAAAAGCAGGCAGGGGAAGTGTGAAGATGAAAAAGACAACGGTTAACATCATCTCGAAGCCCAAGCTCAAGGCGCCGGTTCTAATTGGGGGTTTGCCTGGCATGGGCTATGTTGGGAAGCTGGCGACGGATCACTTACTGGAGGAGCTTCACGCCGAGAAATTCGCTGAGCTTCGTTCACCCCACTTCCCCCATCACGTCGTGGTCAAAGCGGATGGCACGCTGAGGCCGCTTAGGAACGAATTTTACTCTGCACGCACCGACGGCAGAGATGTTGTAATTTTGGTCGGAGATGTACAACCCGTTTCCCCGGAGGGACACTACGAGGTTGCCGAGAGCATCCTTGATGTTGCCGAGCAGTTTAAAGTGAAGCAGCTCTTCACCCTCGGCGGGTATGCGACGGGTAAGTATTCGAAGACGAAGCCGAGAGTTGTGGGGGTGGGTGACCCTGCACTCTTGGGGGAGTTCCGCACGCGTGGCGTCACGGTGGAGAAGGGCGGGGGGCCGATAATCGGAGCCGCCGGCCTGCTGCTGGGGCTTGGAAGACTGCGCAGGATGCGGGGGGCATGTCTACTTGGTGAAACCCACGGGATGGTGGTCGATCACCGCGCAGCGCAGGCGGTACTGGAGGTGCTCCTTGGTGTGTTGGGCATCAAGGCCGATATGAGCGCCCTCGAACGCCGGGCGAAGGAAACGGAGCGCACGCTCGATCGGATTCGAAAGGAGATAGAGCTTCGCACGCACAAGGAGCGGCGGCGCGACGAGGAAGAAGCTTGGTACATCGGATAATGATTTTAACTTTTACAGAAGCTGAGTTAAATCATGTTGGAGAGAATGGGTGAAAGATCAACAATTTTCATAGCGATGGAACTTCAAAAACTGTCATGTGCCCGTTTACGCTAGTTGATGGGCGGTATTTAGAAGTTTAAAATTGGCAAGATGATTTAAAGAAGAGCCGATAAAGCTGGCACAGTATTTGAGAGGGGAGAAAAAAATTAGTACCTTCTTCTACTCCGGTCCCCATATCCGCCTCTGGATTCGCCGCCGTACCTCGGCCTGAACCCTTCGCGCTGCTGCTCCGCGGCGCTGACATCGACTTCCATGTTGACATTTGGTATATCCTTGTCGGATTTTGTCATCTTGCCGTATTTCCCGACGTTGAGGTGCATGTGTCCCCGCACGAGCGAGACGTATCCATTCTCTATAGACAGGACATCGCTCTCATTGACCGACCCGATCTGGTCCTGCCACAGGGAGAGTATAATCGTCCCGGTTTCGTCGCCCACCTTGGCCTCCGCCACCTTCTTTGCTGCTCCGCCAAGTCTGTTGGGGATCTCTTTTGGCTCCCCGACACCCGTGACCTTCACCAGCACGTTTACTTTATTCGACCTGGGCGTCAGATCTTTTACCTTCGTTATTCCCACTGGGCCCTCTTCTATTTTTCCTTCCATTCTATCCCTTTCTCCGTTATGCGTGCCACGTATAAATAGTGATGTATGAAACTTTTTTAGTAAATGCCGTGAGGACAAGATGGTGAAAAAAATCTGGCGAACGGCAATGGTGATTGGAAGAGAGTTTTGAGCGCAAGGGTGGAAGGATGTTTTTGAAACAAGTTAAAATTTAACTTTTTTACTATATTCCACATTTTGACCTTGCTCGAACCCCATCCAAGCATTCTGGCATATTGTTTAGACCAATCCGAGCTCTCTCCACCTTGGGAACACGCAAAACTCTACAAACTACTCGGTTTTTCGGGCTTAAAATGTAGGGGCGCATAAGACGGATCATACGGAAGAATCTGGGCTATTTATACAGCGATGGGGCATGTAAAGCTGTTAGCAAAATGTGGAAGGAGGGGTGAAAAATGGCAAAGGCCAAAAAGTCAAAGAAGAAGCGAAAGAGATAGGTTTCTTAAAACTTGATACATCGGCATCTAATCGGCCCGCAGAACGCCCCCCGATTGCTCGATTTTTAGTCTCGGAAAATGGGCACTTTGATTGGGTCAAAACTTGGGGCTTGACGCAACTAACTAATATGGCTGTGGAGCATTGTCGAGAACGGGATATAGATGAGCCTACACAGATACCGTTGGCACAAGCCGAGCTGGAGGGATAGAAAAAAGCGCCGCCAGAAGAAGCGCAGGCGCCACAGGCAAGCCAAGCTAATCCACCAGCTTGTGGTCAAGGCTGGCGAAAGCCTCTGACACTCTTCATCGAAAAATGGGCACTTTAATTTGGTCAAAAGGGTCAGGTAAAATTAAATCCTTGCTAATAGCTCTTTTTTCTTTTCTTTTCCCCAAAGTAATGCTTGCTTACGCTTTTTCTACCGTCCCCTGTGAGAAGTTTTCTTTCCAATCCCCTTGCTGTTTTAGGTCCCTTTCTTTTCCTCATTTACAACACCCCCTTTGTTAATTCGAAACTACAAAGGCGCCTCTTTGCCTGTGAGGAGGAGGCTCTTGGGGATAGAGGGAAGACTCACAGATCGATACTTCAACCGAATCTTTCAACTGTTCCCGATAAGACCAGGTTCTCGAAAAGCATTCAAGGCTTACGACAGAATGAATAACATCTTCAACTTGGCCTACACGATTTTGAAATGGAAGGTTTATGAAGCCGTGCTGAAGGCCAAGCTTGAGCCTTACTTGGGGTTCCTGCATTCCGAGCAGTTCGGCAAGCCCTCGTTGGTGTGCGACTTTCAGGAGCTGTACCGCTATCTCGTGGATGATTTCCTGATTCAGTACTGTGGGAAACTAAAAAAGAAGGATTTTGTGATGAAGCATGAAAGCTTCTCCAAAAGGCGTAAGGGAAAGAGGGAATATCTGAACGATCCCTTGACTAATGAGTTGATGAGGGGTCTCAACGCCTATCTTGAAAGCAAGGTTGAAGTTCCGAGGATAAGACACGGCTCTAAACAGACCTTGGAGACGCTGATCAACGAGGAAGCCCTACTGCTGGCCAAGTACCTTCGAAACGAAAGGAAAACGTGGATTCCCAGAATCGCTGTTTAACTTTTAATTATTTCTTGCCTTTGAATTCTCCTCAAATCGCTTCTTTTCTGAGGGGGTGGAATGGGTGGAATTAATTTGGCCAAACGCATTTGTGATTTATGTTTGCATAATTGACTGATACTTAAAATCATTTTAAAAATTAAAATATTTTTACTCTTTTGCAAAAGTTTTTTTGAGGGAATCGTTGTTGTCTATAATCTTGTTAAATAATCTCATTATTTTTTGATTCCCTTTTTTAAACACAAGTTCTTTGATTTCATTTGTAATGTTTGGGCGCAATGATTTATAAGCTAGAATCATTTTTGGTAGTAATTCAGCTGAAAAATGATTCTCTTTTCCTTCTTCCACCAATTCGCCTAGAAAATTTACGTATTCTTGGATCTGTCCATCAATGTTTTCCATTAGAGCTGGCAGTAAATATTCTTTTTCGAAGGCGTTAATTTTAATACCATACTTTTTCTGTTCTCTTTTAGCATATTTAATGGAATCTATTAGATACGTAAAGGTTTCAGCATCCCAAGAATATTGATCGTTAATTTTAATCCAATCGGTTACTTGTTTAACAAAAAAATCTAAATCTGGATTTTCTTTCATTTTTTCCAATACGGCCGCACCAAGTAAAATTTCTTTGCTAAGAATCTTAGGTTCGAACATGTCCCCGGCTAAGTTATCAATTGATGTAAAACAATCGATACTCACTTCTAAATCCTTATCAAGAAAATCGATTCCTAATCTCAACATAACTTTTGCTGCCTTTTCTCCTCTTTCAACATTATAGCGTATCCATGATCCAAACAAAATCAAACCAAAAGTTTTAATCATTGAACCGAGCACATGTTTCCTTTGTGAATATGCATAACTAAACAAATCTTTAAAAATTGTGCAAAGTTCACAAAACCCTTTTTTCTCGCTAAATTTATAGATTTTTGCGAAAAGTTCTTCAGTAGCAAATTTAACTGATGGAACATCCCATTTTTCGATTCGTTCCTTAATCAACATAATGACCACATCAATTAAGTCATTTAATTTCTTTGCCTCGTATGACTTGCTTTTTAATAGATTAATAATAGCTGAAAGATTAGAAGAAAAAGCTTCTTTAAAATCTAAATTAACTAAATCAGTGGTACGAGTTGAAGGTTTTACAAACTCTTTTTTTGATTTATTAATAGCTGAGATAATTTTATCCGCAACTATGGGCATACCTTCTGAAGTTTTTGCCGCATATCTTTCTGCGAGTGATGGGGAGAATTTGGCCACATATTTTTCGTTGACCTCGTGCCAAATTGTCATTGGCATCTTTTTTTTAGACTTAATTCCCTTTTGTACAAGGCCATTTAGTTCATATTGCTTCCATCCCCTTTTGAAGAAACTTGGAGATAGTATAACAACGCCGTAATTAGAATTTACTAAGCCACGGTCAATAGACTCTCGAAGACGGTCTCCAAGTCTAAGTTGCTCATCGTCGAACCAAATTTTTAAATCTCGTGCTTTCAATTCATTCGCGAGATTTCTAGCTACTTCTTTATCCTCGCTTGCGTAACATATAAAAACATCAAAACGTTCTGATAAAATTTTTTTCAAGATTTTTCCCCCAGTAAGAAGAATTGAGGTCAGATTCACAGTTAAGTAATTTTACTGGTTCGTAATTCCCCTTTTCACCTCTCAGGTGTTGTCCCAATTTTATCGGCTCCTCACTTATTGCCTCATCTATCAATTACGCCTCCAATCGTAAAAAACCCTTTGCGCGCGGCAAGTGATTTTGGGGCGTGGGGGATAAAAGTCGTTGTGATGGTTCTGTAAACTGGTTTGGGTTTGGGGGTTAAAATTTAACCCTTGAGATTCGTTAACTTAAGCTTATTAGAACGTTGGGCAGCAACATCGAGTAGGTATCCGTTTGCCAGAACTCCAAACCTACCCAGCCGACCTACACATACATTCCAGATATTCGAGAGCGACTTCAACGAGGATGGTTCTTGACACGATTGCGCAGCAGGCCAAACTCAAGGGACTGGCATTCGTGGGCACGGGCGATGTTTTTCATCCGCAATGGTTTGAGAGCATTAAGGCGGAGCTGGTAGAGGTCGCGGATGGCACCCTCGAGCACCCCCGCTATCACATTCGCTTCATCTTAACGGTTGAAGTCGAAGACAAACATCGCGTACACCACCTAATTTTTTTGCCTGCTCTCGCCGCCATCGAAAGCGTGCGTGAGGAGCTAGCGAAGCATTCAAGTGACATAAATGCAGATGGGCGTGCACGAGTTAACTTGGGTGCTCCCGAGATCGTTGACATAGCATTATCACACGATTGCTTGATTGGTCCTGGGCATGCGTTCACCCCTTGGACGAGCATGTACAAGGAATTCGACAGCATGCAAGCCTGCTACGGTGATCGAGCCAACAAGGTGAGGTTTCTGGAGCTTGGACTTAGCGCGGATACCTCGATGGCTGACCGGATTGCTGAGCTCGCGGACGTTACATTTCTATCATGCTCGGATGCACATAGTCCGTGGCCAGATAAATTGGGGCGCGAGTTCAACCGCTTCGAGCTGGCGGAGCCAACTTACGCGGAAATCATCAAGGCTATTAAGCGGGAAAACGGTCGGCGCATTTCGTTTAATGTTGGTTTCGACCCGCGACTTGGCAAGTATCATTTAACCGCTTGTTCACGCTGTTACGAGCAGTTCACGCTCGAGCAGGCGAAGGCGTCGCGGTGGCGTTGCGACAAGTGCGGCGGGTGGATTAAGAAAGGTGTCCGGGATCGTGTCAACGAGCTGGCGAATTACTCCGAGCCAAAACATCCACCCCATCGGCCCAACTACCTCAGAATAGCGCCGCTCGCCGAGGTCATAGCACTGGCTCTCGGCCACAATGACGCCCACGCGCCCGAGGTTCAATCGCTATGGGAAAAGCTCGTCGGGCGTTTTGGCAATGAAATTGAGGTGCTCGTCGACGTGCCGGCGGAGGAGCTCGCGAATGTGGCAGGGACAAAAGTCGCGGCTGTAGTTAGGGCATTCAGGGAGGGCGCGCTGAGGGTAATTCCAGGTGGGGGTGGGCGGTACGGTCATCTCGAAATCCCGCTCGAGCTGGCCAAAGCTCAAAAGCTCGGGGGGCAACGTACGCTGGTGGAATTTGAATGAGCGTGAAGGTTAACGCGGGTGCATGCATCCTGTGTGGCGCTTGCCCGGGCGTCTGTCCTGTTAACGCGGTCGAGGTTTCAGTCATCGAGGTACATATCTTAGACGATTGTACGGAATGCGGGCTCTGCGCCAAGGTCTGTCCGATGGGGGCGATAGTGGTTGAGAGAAAAGTATGACATCGTGGTGGTTGGAGCGGGTCCAGCTGGCTCGATGGCTGCACGAGCTGCTGCGCGTGAGGGAGCAAGCGTCTTGTTGTTTGATAAGCGCCGCGAGTTGGGCGTACCGGTACAGTGTGGCGAGGCCCTGAATGAAGATGTTTTGAAAGAGCTAGACATTAGGCTGGACCCCCGATGGGCACTCAGCAAGACAAATGCGGTGAAGCTGGTTTCGCCCTCGGGCATCGAGGTGCGCATAGCCGAGCGGAAGGTTGTCGGCAAGATCGGCTACATCCTCGATCGCAAGATTTTCGACAAGCACCTTACAACCCTTGCAGCTAAGGGAGGCGCGGACATCATGGTCGGAACACTAGTCGATGGACTGATTTTAGATGACGGCAAGCTCAAAGGGGTGAGAGCACGGGGGGCGAACGGCAGGCTTGAGGTAAGAGCTGAGGTCATAATCGCAGCCGATGGCGTAGGCTCTAGGGTGGCTCGCTGGGCGGGACTAAACACCTATCTAAAATTGGATGACATCGAAACGGGCGTTCAATTTCAGATGGTGGGAATAAATTTCGAATCCCCCTCGATGATGGAATATTATTTTGGGAACAAGATAGCGCCCGGCGGGTATTGCTGGGTGTTCCCGAAGGGCGAGGACATGGCGAACGTTGGGCTGGGGATCCTCGGGAGCCGAGCTGAGCGACGGCCGATTGAGTATCTCCGAGATTTCGTCGCACGCATGCCAAGCCTCTCGAAAGGGAAAATAATCGAGATAAACGCCGGGGGGGTGCCAGTCGGTGGGCCCATCAAGCAAACGGTGAAGGACAACTTGCTTGTGGTTGGAGATGCGGCTCGACAGGTGAACGCCTTGACAGGGGGCGGCATCGACTCAGCCATGCGGGCGGGGAACATCGCTGGAGAAGTCGCGGCAAAAGCAGTGGCGGAGGGTGATACCTCAGAGAAACGGTTGAGCGAATATGAGAAACGGTGGCGCGAGCTCATGGGGAAGCGGCTCGAGCGCTACTTGAAGGCGAAGAACGTGCTCGTGAGCTTGACGGACGACGATTTGGATCGACTCGCGAAGGCCCTGAGCGAGGTCAAGTTCGATAAGATAAGCCTGACCGACATGCTGAGGGTGCTGATAAAGGCGCACCCGAAACTGTTTTGGAAGTTGAAAGGCTTGATGTAACCTAGGGTGTTAGCCTCTTTCTATCTCGTGGAAACAACACGCACTCCCTGATGTTTTCGATTGCGGTAAGGGCCATCGTTAGACGATCCAGCCCCAGCCCCCATCCCGCGTGCGGCGGAAGCCCAGCTCTGTGGCTCTGAAGGTGCGATTCGAAGTTCCGCGGGTTCAACCCTTTTTGCTTGAGCTGTTTAACGAGGAGTGCCTCTTGATGAACACGTGTTCCACCCGAAGCCAATTCTATCCCTTTGTGCATCAAGTCGAATGCCTGTGCGAGCTTCGGGTTGTCCTCCTTTGGCATAGTGTAGAAGGGCTTTATTTTCAGCGGCCAATCCACCACAAAATAAGCCCCACCGATGAGCTCACCGAGTTTTTTTCCGGCTGGGGTCGGCAGGTCCTCCCCCCACGGGACTTTCACTCCCCCTCGCTCTAATTTTTCGAGGGCCTCGTCGTAGGTTACGCGCTGGAGTGGCTTCTTTGGGACTTCCAGCTTGTGGTCGAGGGTCTTCAGTTCCTCGACACATTTTCGTTTGACGTCCGAGAATACTTCAACGATCAAATCTTCTAGAATTTTCATCACATCCTCAGCCGCCGCATATGCAACCTCGATATCGATCGAAATTGCTTCGTTCAAGTGACGGGGGGTGTCGTGCTCCTCAGCACGGAAGATCGGCCCAATCTCGAAGACACGATCGAAGCACCCCGTGAGCACCTCCTTGTAGAGCTGGGGGCTCTGGCTGAGGAAGGCCTCACGCTCGAAATATGAGATGGGAAAAAGCGCGGCACCGCTCTCCGTCGCGGTAGCCACGATTTTTGGCGTGTTGACCTCAATGAACCCCCTTGACACGAGGTGATTCCGCGCGCTCTGGAGGACTTGGTGGCGGATCTTGAAAATAGCGAGCGACTCGGGGCGGCGGAGGTCCAGGGCGCGAGCATCCAAGCGGGTATCTAGATTGGCTTTCACCCGCCCTCTCGGATCGAGCGGTAGGGGAACGGAGGCGAGGTTTAAAACCCTGATTTCAGAAGGGAAAATTTCAACGCCTCGCGGCGCCTGCTTTGCAGCGACCACTTTGCCCCGTACCGCAACCGCCGACTCTTGGGTCAGGCCGTCTATCTTGGCGAGTAGCTTTTTACCGACTTTAGCCTTTGGTGCCGTGACTTGGATGGAGCCGGAGATGTCAGAGAGGATGAAAAATTTAATCCCCCCAAGGTCGCGGACATCTCCAACCCTCCCCATCGTCACGATTTCCTTGCCGGCCAGTTGGGCGGTGACCTCGGTGGAGAGGTGAGTTCGTCGCAGGTTTCCTAATTCATCGAGCTTCATAGCAACCCTACTCGAATACAACTGTGATGTTTTTATTAGTTAGTTTCGTTAAGAGGGCTTGAATCCCTTTGACGTTAGCAGGAAGGCGTTTCAAGTGCGGGCGCGGTACCCGTACACGATGTTCTTCCTTTCCATCCGAGTAGAGCACGTTGACGCCCAGAACCTTCGCAGGGGTGAGGATATCTTGGGCCAGTTTGCGGGTTTGGGCCCCTTCTTCAATCAAGCGGATTTTCGTCTGGAGCTGATTTTCGAGCTCCCGAACAACTTTGCCCCCCACCCCAACGGCGAAACGTATCTCCCCCCGCCCAACCATCAGGACGATCAAACCGCTAGTGCTAATCGCGTGTTTGAAGTTTATTTTTTCCAACCCTCGGCGTTTTTGCGCTATCTCAAATAAAGTTCTAGAAATTTTAATATCAAGTTCGGAGATTCTACCTTCTTTTAGCTTGTTTTCACATCCTTGGCAGAGGATACCGCTCCTGAGGCACACGTTGCAGATAGGTGTTCGCAAACCCAAGCCCAATAGCCCTTCGTTCTGGCGGTTTAAGGGCTTTCAGACTGGGTAAGAGGGCAAAAAAAATAAAAAAAGAGCGCGGGAGGGTCTACTTACTCCTTCCAAGCACTATTTCGACGGTCGAAACATTGGCCGCGCCGCGCTCGCCTTGAAGCTCTTCAGTCCCAATCAAAATGTTTTTCACTTGGAGCCCCTGCATGAAGCGATTTCTGGTAATCTCCGCAACATCGACGGCCCTGCTGATGGCTCTTCCTCGTGCCTTCAAGATGACATCGCCGGAACCCATGTTGAACTGCGTTATCACTGCAAGCACGTAGTTCATCACGGGCTTTATCCCGATAAAAACCACGTTCTCCGCAGCTTGTCTTTCCTTCACCACAGGTTTCTCTTCAGTCACGGCAGGTTTCTCTTCAGCCATTGTACCTTGCCTCCCTTTGTTTTTAGACAATTCTCTCTATCCTCGGCCTTCATAAATACCTTTTGGGGGTCGAATCAAGGGTAGGAAAAGTTAAATATTTTAACTTTTTATAGGGTTCCTAGTTTCGGGCCTGAAATGTATCCATCCAAGCAATTTGATAACCTTTTAGGCCAATTTACACCTGTTGAGAGCGTGTAACACGAAAAATCCAATTAAAAATGCTTCTTTTTTGAGCGTGGAAAATGGGCACTGGTCAAAAGGGTCAGGTAGATGACATTTGGCGTGATTCTTCATGTTAAGGGTCGAGAGCAGGTGACTAACGCCGCCGTGGGACTTCCTTTGTAAGCTGTACCATTCGCTTTTCGATCCTGTCCCGCAGCTCATCCATGTTTCCTTCGCCGCGAGCCAGCGTGACGTAGTCGAGCATGTCGTCTACCATGAGCTCGGCGGTTTCGGCTTCGAGGATTCCCGCGTAGACAGCTAGCTCGAGCGTGTAAAACGAGCGCATGATGGCGTCACGCCCCCTCCACCAGCGCTTCCAGGCCCCAGGCCTCTGAATGCGGAGCTTCTCGGCGAGCTCCTCAAAGGTCGCGCCCTCGCTCCAGTAGTGAAGGAGCATGGTTTTGAGCGTTTTTTCGTCCAAGTGGGACCTCTCCAGCAGTGCGCGTGCGAGCAGATTCTCGCGCAGCCATTTTTCAGCTCGAACGAATTCCTCTCTTGGCATATGTCCTCCACATGTTTCCCTTTTTTGGAAACAGGATTAAATACCTATTGGAAAAAGAGTCACCTTAGGAATGGAAAAGCTCGTTTTAGGGCTGAGCGTTTGTTTGACGCCTTTACAATGCGCGCGTCGATCGGCACATCCATCTCCGCGGCATGGTGAATAGAGTTGCTCGCGGCCTTCAAGGCCAACCTCGGGACTCCCTTGCTGAATTTGTAGAGCGATTTAAATCCACTTGGGGTCAATAAACCGCCGTAGTTGGCGCATCCAGCGGTTCTTAGGCGGAGTTCGAGTAATTCCTTGAGGTTTTTCCTGTTCATCGGCCTTAGCTTGGCATGAACTTGTATGCGGTCAAGTAGCGCGGGCACCTTGGCTAGGAATCGCCGCATCTGTTTGAGCTCACCGTTAAGTAAAATTGAGATATTTGGGATGTCGGACAGCACGCGCAGGAATTCACTAACCTCGACCACGTCTGCGCCGCTCTCGGGGACGTCGTCGATGATCACCGCCAGCCGCTCCTGGTGCTCATGTGGCCATCGGCGCAGGATTTCGAAGAGGCTCGCTTGGTCTTTATTGGCGTCCAGCTCCAGCCCCAAGATTATCGCGCGCAGCAGCTCGTCGGCAGATTTGTACGTGGCGCCGTGGATGAGGATGGGCAGGACGTGTTTTGAAGGATCGGGTGCGGTTAGGCTTTCCTCCCTCAGTGAGGCGGCCAAGAACTTGCAGGCGGTCGTTTTGCCCATTCCCAGCGCGCCCGTAAGGACGCCGATCTTGCCCTCAGACAGCAACCATTTGAGCTTGCGCAGGTCATCCTTTTGAAATGGGGCGAATGCATCCACCGAGGGTAGTTCGAGCTCGAATGGGTCGCCCTGCATCCCCCAACGCTGAAGGTAGCTCTCAAAACGCTCGTCGCGGCCGATCTTTTCCTCGAATGTGGTCATCTCGCTATCCTCACCTGCAGTTCAAATGTCCCATTTTTACCCTTTAGGTAACCGCGAGCGCTCATTCGCTCACAAAATGTCGTCGTGAGCGCCTCCGGGCAACGGGCACGGGAGGCGAGATCTTTGGGTGTGAAGGTTTTTAACACAATAGCTGCCGAGAGAAGGTCTCCGAAAACGGTGCGTTGAGCTAATCCAGCAGGTGTGAGCGCGTCGAGGATGGCGTGACGAGGGGCTTCTGTTATCTTTGGGGTGACGGGCGCTGGCTGAATCTCTTCCTTTTTCGTTTTTTCGGGCTTTGGGACCGTTATTTTTGGCGATATGGGCACTTCGGGCGTTATTTTACGCTTTTGGACCTTTGGAGGGGCTCTATGTGCTTCTTGGTGGCATTTCTGGCAAAGCGTGACCAAATTATCGGGATCGTTCCGGCTCGTTCCGTCTCTATGATGTACTCCGAGTAGCTCTTTCCCACCACATTTCGAGCAAGTGTAGTCATCTCTGATAAGAGTAGCTCTTTTCACAAGCTCCCAATCATCTCGATGGTAAGAAAAGACGTAGCTTAGGAAGAATGAAAGGTGCTCATCTTGCGGGAAGGTAGGCTGAGGGGACGACGGAGGCGAAATTACGGACGGTTTTTCCAGCAAACGTTTTATTTCACTCTCAGATATCCTCCTTTGACCCCCCTCTGGACGCACGACTTTGATTTTTCCTTCTTTATCCCACCGTCTGATCGTGTTTGGGTGTACTCCAAGTAAGGTGCACGCTTCCTTCATTGCATAAAACTTTTTCAACTCTGCCACTACTTCACCTTTTTTAACAACTCTTCACTTCTCCTAACAAATTAAGTTCTAGTTTTCCTTTAAATAGTTAACTATTCATGACTACTCCTGACTACAATTGAGGAATTTTTAACAAAAGCTAACAAAATTGGGGTTAAAAAGCTAACAAATTCTAGGCGCGGGATCCCCGACAGGCGATTCTAGCAAGCGCCGCCCCCCGACAACCGTTTCAAGTATCACATCGCTGGGGTGGTCGGTTGTCACTTCGCCTATTACACAGGCTTTTTTGCCGTATTTTGTCTTTAGGACCGCAGCGAGAACCTCATCGCAGCGCTCGGATTCAACCCCGATGATTGCCTTACCCTCGTTTGTTATCTGGAGTGGGTCAATGCCCAGCATTTCGCTCATCGACCTAACTGCGGGCAGAATCGGGATGTCAGCTTCATTCACTAGGATCCCAACTTTCGCCTTCGAGGCCATATCGTTAAGCGCAGCCGCTAAACCTCCACGTGTTGGATCCTTCATTGCCGTCACCCCACCTGCTTTAAGAGCAGCTTCGACGGTTTCCCAAAGGGGCGCGACATCCGAGCTAAGGTCAACATCGACGCTGATACCTTCCCGGTGAGCTAAAATGCTGATTCCATGGTCTCCGATGGTCCCGGTGACGATGATTTTGTCCCCCGGTTTAAGGCCGTGATCGGTAACTAGGGTTTCGGCCACACCGATTCCGGTGGTGGTGAGTACTGCCCCATCGAGCGCCCCCCTCTCCATGACCTTCGTGTCGCCCGCTATCAACGGGACATTTGCCTCCCGCGTAGCGGCATCGATCGATTGACAGATTTTCCGGAAATCTTCAACCAAAAATCCCTCCTCGAGCACGGCGGCGCACGCCATCGCCAGTGGGCGGGCTCCCATCACCGCGAGGTCGTTCACCGTGCCAGCAATTGCGAGCCTGCCTATGTCGCCCCCAGGGAAGAAAAGTGGTTTGACGGTGTGGGAGTCGGTTGTCAGCACGAGGGTTTTGTCGCCAAGCGATATCGTAGCCCCATCGTCTAGTTCATCTAGCCCAACCTCTCCCGCACGCCTAAGCGAGAGCTCTTTCAGCGCGACATCTACAATTAATTTCATCATCGCCGCGCCGCCGGCCCCATGAATTAGCGAGATTTTCTCATCCGACGTTTTTTAACCCCCTTCTCAAGTTTCACATTTACAATTTCGAGCTCGGTGCCCGAAGTTAGAGATGCTCCATGCCTGCCGCATTTTGGGCAGGCAATTCCAAGCCCGGGCTCCGGCAGGTGGGTGTCCAAGCTTTTTGCTTTGCCGGAGTAGCCGCACTTGCACTTGATCATAATTGGCACCCTGACGATATTAAATCTCGTTGAGTTGAACTCGTCACCCCCAAGCTTCTTCAGCCATAGCCTCAGGGAGCTGGGCTCATTGATTTCGCCCGCACGCAAATTTACCTCAAGGATCCGTGCTCCTCGGTCGGCCGATATTTGGTGGAGGGCCTTTAGCACGCGAGTTGCAAGCTCGACCTCATGCACCGGCTACACCTCGGGTCACTTCCTCCCAGGAGCTGAGGATTTCCTTGGCCTTGGTTTCATCTAGTACCTGGATGGCGTAGCCCGCATGAACGAGCACGTAGTCGCCCTCACGCACGTTCCCGAGCAGATCTAGCTTGACCTCCCGCCGCGCACCGCCAAAATCAACGGCCGCGACCTGTCCATCGATTTTCAACACTTTACCTGGGATCGCGAGACACATCCGGCTTCTCCCCTCGGCCATCTTATTAGATTAACCTTTTCAATGCTTATTGGGTTTATCTATTGTGGTCTTTATGCCGGCGAAATTTGACTTTCACGTGCACACGATGTACTCAGACGGCGTGGGGACGGCCGCGGCGATGGCGGAGGCGGCAGAGGCACGGGGATTGGAAGCGGTCGCCCTCACCGATCACGGACCCGAGTTGAGCGTGGGTACCCCCCGAGAGAAACTCACCCCCATGCTGCAGGACATCAGGCTGGCGCAGGAGGACGCGGGTATCCCGGTACTAGCCGGCATCGAGGCGAACGTGGTGGACGAGGGGGGAACTATCGATGTCGATGACGAGTTCATCGGGAAGCTAGACATCTTGGTGGTCGGTATTCACAAGCTAGGGAAGGCTAAGGATTCAGTTGAGCTCGCTAGAGATTACCTGGGGAGGGCAACCCATGCGATCGAGCGCCACAAAATCGACATCTTAGCGCACCCGTTTTACTTTCATCGCGATTTGACACCCCACCTTTTACCGGAAGATCTCGAAAATTTCGCGAGGCTCGCGGCTGAGCGCGGGGTAGCGATGGAAGTTAACATAAAATACCGGGTGCCAGACGAAGAGTTCTTGAGGCTCTGCTTGCGTGAGGGGGTCAAGCTGAGCATAGGTACAGATGCCCACACCACGGGTGAGGTTGGCAGGGTCGATTGGGCGCTTGGGATACTCAGGCGCAT
>Ga0209986_10001411_pt1 | contig 22946 bp, 17 predicted proteins | sample BlataG_FD_183168 | JGI IMG/M metagenome (GOLD analysis project Ga0209986, IMG submission 183168) | Deep subsurface microbial communities from Black Sea to uncover new lineages of life (NeLLi) - Black_00105 metaG (SPAdes) (version 2) | ecosystem: Environmental > Aquatic > Marine > Oceanic >... | reverse complement strand
GAGGCCAAAGAGTATGAACGCAACCACCGAGCCCTCTACCCCGACGGCATCGTGCCGCCCACGCTCAAAACCCGGCCGACTCGCAAGCGTGACCATCTGAAAGCTATCAAGTAAGGAATACTTCACTAAATGGATCTCGATACCATATGCCAAAAACTGCTGCCCAAGGTCGTCCTAAAAGAGCCGCACCCATTTGTTTTCTCCTCGATATTACTTAACACATCTATGATGTATCAGTATCGAGTTAACCTCAAAGGTGGCACGGCGAAGGGTACATACTACCTCCCCCCAAGTACACAGAATATGAATGTTTGGCGCTCGTACGAAGACAAGTTTAATGGCATAATAACCGGATTGAAACAGCTAAGCATTGACCAGTCAGACATTGTCATTTCTACGGAATCTGCAACTAATCTTTCAAAAATTCATTCGTCCTCTGTTGATCATATATTTACAGATCCCCCTTATTCCTGGAAAGTTCAATTTGGTGAACTAAACTTCCTTTGGGAAGCATGGCTTGCCTTTGATACTAATTGGCATGATGAGGAGATCATTGTTAACGAGGTTCGTAGCAAAGGCGAAGCTGACTGGGCAAAAATGATGCTCAAGAGCATGGGGGAATGCTACCGTGTCCTAAAACCAGGGCGTTGGCTTTCTCTTTGTTACCATGACACATCTGAGGGAACATGGGCTCTCGTACAGGATATAATGGCTGAGGTGGGATTTCTTATCGATAAATCTGAAGAAGCTCTCTTCATTGACACTGGACAAAAAGCTTGGAAACAAATTGTAGCTGATAAGGTTAGCAAAAGAGATCTTGTCATCAACTTTCGTAAGCCAAAACCGCGCGAGCTAATAGCAGATAACACTATCACTGGAAATGAAGATGAGCCAACCTTCAATGAAAAGGTTTGCTCCATAATCAGCGAATATCTCGAATCACATCCAGGAGCAACCAAAGACCGGATATATGACGAGGTCGTGAGCCGTATGGTCCGATCTGGGAGTATGGAGGCACATAATTTTGACGAGTTGCTGTGTCAGGTCGCCGATGAAGTTAAGCAGCCAGTAATGAAAGACCTTTTTAGGCCTGAAGACCCAAATCTGTTTGGAACCCATGAAGTCAGCCGCTGGTATCTTCAGGAGACCGAGTCAGATAAAGCAGATGCTGCCGAGTCGGCCAAGGAGGATGCTGCCGCAAATAAAATTGCCACATTTATGGAAAAGTACCTCGAAAAAAATCCCCACCAGGAGGGAGTCCACTACAGCGATTTGTTTGAATACTATGTTTACACTCTGAAAGACAAACCACGTCGTTCTCTGGCGGAATGGCTTCTGGATTATTTTTACAAGACAGAATCTGGTACATATCGCCTCCCTGCTTCAGAAGAAGAAGAACAGCTCAAGGCCGAGGGACGCGCCAAAGGGATAAATAGGCGCATCAGACGCTATGTGGCATACTTGGAGCAAGGTGTGGCAATTCCAGAAAAGGCAAGACCTAACGACGCTACACTGGCAGAATGGATTCGCCACTGCAAACGTTCCGGGCTGTATGAACAGGGTAAGCTCCTTTACGAAAAGGGCGGTCTCAATCTGGACAACCTGCCTGAAGAGGTCATGGTAAACGTCGAGGAAGACTACCAGGTCTGCGTCCGCATGCTTGGAAGAAGTATCAACAAGGGAACTGTCAAAAAATCCAGGCGCGGTGGGAAGAAAAAAGTACTCTGAAGAAGAGGATGATAATTATGAAATTGCCTGATATCGAACAGATGAATATCCTTGAGATCCTTCCCGAATGAGGCACAAACGATGAGTGATCTATTTATTTCAAAAGGAATGCCCTTTAACTTAGACGACTTAATTCACCGGCGAGTGGTTGAAACCCACCGTGTAGAATTCAAGGCAACATGGGATGAACACATAAAGCAGGCTGTTGTGCGCACGGTAAGTGCTTTTGCCAATGACCTCCTTAACCTCAACGGCGGGTATATTATTTTGGGAATAGAAGAGGAAAATGGTAGGCCGGTATTACCTCCTCGCGGTTTGGAGGAAAGAGAAATCGATCGAATTCAGAGAGAGATCGTAGGAGAGTGTAAAGGCCGTATATCACCTGAGTATCTTCCTGTCCTCTTTGTTGAGTCTTTTCAGGAGAAATTTATTCTTATCATTTGGGCTCCTGCAGGTGAGAATCGCCCTTATCAAGCTCCCAAACGCCAGGGTGCAGGCAGAACTTATTGGGTTCGTTCCGGGCCAACCACTGTAGAAGCAAGAGACGACCTGTTAAGACAACTCATGGAACTCGCAGCGAAAATTCCGTTCGATGATCGCCGGAGCTTGAGTGGCTCGGTAACAGATATTTCAACAAGTCTCGTAATGAAATTTCTTGCGGACATAAGAAGTCATCTGGCTTCTATGGAACTTCCATCTGAAGAGATGTTCCGCAAACTTCGACTGGTGACGCCTGTTAATAGTTATGAAGTACCCAGAAATGTAGCCTTGCTCTTTTTCAATGAAGACCCGGCACGGTTTTTCCGAGGCGCTTGTATTGAAGTAGTACAGTTTGGTGATGATGCCGGAGGTGATTTGATAGAGGAAAAAGAATTTCGAGGCCCTTTGCCAGATCAAATTCGATCTTGCCTCAATTATCTTGAAGGTTTTGGAGGCGCTTTATTGAGAAAGGTGTCCGGCCAGGCTGAAATTGAGAGAACTGTTCCGTATCCTTATGAGGCTATGGAAGAGGCTATTGTTAATGCGGTATATCATCGCAGTTACGAGGAACCACCTGAACCGGTAAAAATTTATCTTTACCCTGACCGTATGGAGATTACCAGTTATCCGGGTCCTGTGCCTGGTATTCAAAAAAAACATTTAGCCCAAGGGCGGATACCGGCTGTTCCAGCCAGAAACAGGAGAATAGGCGAGCTCTTGAAAGACCTTCGACTTGCTGAGGGTAGGGGGACCGGTATTCCAAAAATCCAACGCAAAATGCTGGAAAACGGCTCGCCAGAAGCTGTCTTTGATTTTGACGAAAGCCGAACCTATTTCAGAGCGATTCTACCTGTCCATCCTCGGTACCAGGTTCTCCATGCCCTGCGGGAGGCAGCGCATCTCTGGGCAGTCGGCGAGAAGGAAAACTCAACTGCTCTTTTGGAAAGGGCATTTACACGTCAGCCGAGTTCGGGAGCCTTGGCAGCCCAGATACTTGAGTATGCCTTTGCTCTGGACAAAATTCGATTGGCACAAACAGTATTTGATACCTTTCAGAAACAGATGACAAAGAGCGAAGCATCCCAGCCCTATCTGACGATGGCTCGTTTGCTTATTGACCGTAATGAAATCGGTAAGGCTGAAGAGGCACTGGGCCGAATTCCTCCCTCTCGAACGATCAGTGATACTGTGGAAGCTGCAATCCTAAAGAAAAGAACCAGAGATTTTAAAGGAGCCCATCAACTTTTCACTGAAGCATTTTCCGTAAATCCTGACGATCCTAAGATCATTCATGAGCTTGCACAAACGAAAATAAAATTAGCGAGGCAAATATGGCATAGAAAAGAACTGCCAGTAAAAAAGAGATTAAATAAGGAAGCTGCTGAACTTTTGCGAAGAGCAATTCAACTATCCGACGATGAGGTAAGGACGGCATGGTGCTGGTTTGATCTTGCCAGTGTTTTGGACTGGCTCAGAGCTCCTAAGAGTGAAGTTGAAGCAGCTTTTTTGAAATCCCGTTCTTTGAGACCTGAAGAACCCCTTTTCAAGGATAAATACGAGAGTTGGAAACGGAAAATAGGCAAGAAAGGGACTGTACAGAAACCAAGGAACAAATGACCGTTATTCTGCTAATAGGGCTCTTTGGAGAGGAACCGATGCTTACATTTGGGCTAAGCCTTCACTGCATGAGCGCTGCTCTGAATGACGTCAAGCCATGTCAAAAACCAAACTGAAGAATAATGAATACCAAACTCAAGGATATCTTCTCGGGAAAAGTCGTCAATAAGGCGCATACCATCAACACTGGCGTGGATGAATTCCCTCGCTATGTATTGGAGTATCTCATTGACAATTATTGTGCCGAAGAGACATTCCATGAGGACATGGAAAAGGTCGTAAGACGCCTCAAGGAGACCTTTGTCTATGGCGCTGAGGCGGAAAAGATCCGTCATTACATTCGTGAGAATCGCAGGCACTCGGTGATCGCCAACTTGGAGGCCCGCCTAGTCGAGACGGAGGACAAGTACTGGGCCACAATCTCCGCCATCAACGAAAACTTCGTCAATATCCCAGAGAACATCGTGCGGCAATACCCTATGCTTCTTTCCGGTGGGATGTGGGGCACTATTGATCTGACTTATGACGAAACTGAGATCCACAATAAGAAAATCCGGCCGTTTAAGGTGACGGCCTTCACACCGTTTCAAGTCAGTGTCATCAACCTCGATGAATATATCGAAAAGCGTTCTGAATTCACTGCTGACGAGTGGATCGACATCTTGATTGACTCCTGTGGCCTTGATCCAGGGAAGATGACTCGTCGCCAAAAGCTTATCTATCTGTCTCGTTGCATCCCATTGGTAGAAACGAACGTGAACATGGTGGAGCTCGCTCCCCGCGAAACCGGAAAGACGTACCTGTATCGCAATGCTTCCTATTATGCTCATGTTCTGTCCGGCGGAAAGGCGACGCCTGCTCAGCTTTTTATCAACCTCAACACTGGTAAGATCGGTGAAGTGGGTACAAGGGATGCTGTAGTTTTTGATGAAATTGCCAATACTGACTTTACCGATCCTAAATCCTTTATAAGTATCATGCAGGGGTATATGCAGGATGCCAGGTTCAGCCGTGGGAAGAAAGAGATCTTGGCCTTCGCCAGCCTAGTTTTCGTAGGAAACATCGATGTTCAGGGAAGCCTGCCACACGAGAAGTACTATCACATGTTTGAGCCTCTTCCAGATTTCATGCAAGTAATCGCTTTCCTGGACAGGATTCACGCTTATCTGCCAGGTTGGGAGATACCTAAGCTCGCCCACGACAGTTATTCAAAAGACTATGGTTTTATTACGGACTACTTTTGTGAAATCATGCATGAACTGCGTCGGATTGATCTGCTAGGCCCTGTCCGGAAACGATTTGATTTGATCGACCTATCCAACACTGCTCATGGAGTCTCAGGACGTGATCAGCGGGCAATGATGAAGACGACCTCCGGGCTTCTCAAACTCTTGTATCCGGACGGACGGATCAGTGACGAGGAATTGGAGGAACTGCTTCTTCTGTCATGCGAGTTTCGACAACGAGTCCGGGATCAGCTCCACCTAATAGCCCCTGGTGAATACGATAAGATAAAGCTTGGGGCAAGGTTACTGCCATCGAGTAAAGAAGTTGCACCTCTACTCCAAGACTCAGACCGAATCCAAAAAGTCACATTGCCGGATAAACCATCCGTAGGGGAAGTCATCGGCCTGGCGGTCGAGGCGGATCATGGATGCATTCTTCACTTTGAGATGCAGGCCACAAAGGGCAGTGGACGGATTGTCCCTTTGGGTTCAATCCAACGTGTAATGCGCGAGAGCATAGAGACAGCAGCCCAATACATCAAGGCTAAACATGAAGAGCTAGGAATCACTGCCGAATGGCGCCAAAACTACGACGTTGCCATACTAGCTACCTTCATGGGCGTGCCCAAAGAGGGTCCGTCAGCAGGTATCACAATCGTGACAGGGATTGTCTCTGCTCTGAAAAAAATCCCAGTTCGGAATGATTTGGCCATGACTGGTGAAATCACTATTATGGGCAAGATTCTGCCCGTCGGAGGCATTCAACAGAAGGTTAGAGCCGCCTATGATGCTGGAGTGAAGGAAATCCTGCTCCCTGCGGACAACTTCAAAGAAGCCCAGGGCTTACCCCCGTACATTGTTGAGGCGATCACGCTCACATCAGTTGAAACCGTCGAAAGTGTCCTTGAAAGAGCCTTGATAGATGGCAGACCCGTGAAAGCCTTGGATTCTTCGAATTCGTAAAGTTCAAGAGAACGCGGGGGGCAGACCTTGACATTGTGGGTGCAGATAGCAGATAGAGAGATAAGGGACATTCGTGCAGAACGTGCCTAAAGTGTTTTCAACATGAGAAACTTTGTCCAAATTAGCGAGCCCTGCGCACGTTCTGCACGAACGTCCCCTCGTTCATGGGAGGAAGGCCATGCCTACGAGATCGAAATCACAGATTACCACTAATGAAGTGGTCAGCCGACGACTCCCCCGAAATCGTCCCCCAACCCATCCAGGGGAGATGCTTTTCGAGGAATTTATTAAGCCACTTGACCTAACACAGGCAGGGCTTGCACGCCGTCTGGGCGTTTCGTACCCTCGGCTTAACGAAATAATTAAGGGGAGGCGTTCGGTAACGCCGGATACCGCTTTAAGGCTGTCTCGTGTGTTGGGTATGTCGGCAGATTTTTGGTTGGGTTTGCAGCAAGACTGGGATCTTTGGCATGCCATGAACAGTCCTGAGGCTAAGAGGATTTATAAGCTAAAACCAATTCCTCGAAAAGCAGAAAATTTCGCATAACAAGGCGCACAAGTTGGACCGGGCGGCTTGGTGCTATTTTAGGGTTTTCATCTATAAACCAAGTTCCGGGCTTCGTGTAAGGCTTTGCCTATTCGGCCCGGCCGCTTAGCCTGGATGTGATGTGATATCCGGTTGAACTAAACAGATTCGTAGAGTCGCAAGAGTTACACTCTCTGCTAAGTATACGTAACAAAATGATAATTGGCAGCTGATGGCCTTGGCGTCATTATCTGCTTGTTTTCTCTGAAGATTTTGGAGAAAGGAGGTAGAAATGTGCCAGGAGTCCAACCTCTTAGATCTCCAAAAATCTCCCCAGAGGTATGGGGCTTATCGATCGTGACGGTAAAATCATCCGTCACAGGGACAGCATTAGTCGCCTATATAGCCACCAGAATCCCGCTATATCCTTTTTTCCTATCTATCTGCCCACCTATAATCGACATGCCGGGCCTTACTGGCCGAAGGCCTTTTTGATCCTGTTCGATAGCTTGGCAGATTCCAGTTTGGCGAACTCCTGAAGGAGCTTTTCCTGTTTCTTGCTCAGGCCGGTTGGAGTCTTGATCATAGCCTGAATGATCTGGTCTCCCCTGCCGTATCCTCTCAACGAAGGAATCCCCTCGCCCCTAAATCGAAACACGTCTCCCGGCTGGGTCCCCTTTGGAATATTGAGTTGCTTCTTCCCGTTCAGGGTCGGGACATCGATTTTGTCACCAAGCGCCGCCTGGATAAAGGAGATAGGGATCTGGCAGATTATGTCATTGTTGTTGCGCTTAAAAAACTCGTGGGGCTCGACGTGGACATAGATATAGAGATCACCGGGTGGGCCACCCAGGGCGCCGCTTTCGCCTTCTCCTGTGAGTCGCAGCCTTGAACCGGTGTCGACTCCTGCGGGCATCTTGACGGATACCTTTTTCTTGCGTTCGACCTGTCCCGTCCCACGGCATTCCTGACAGGGATGAGGGATAGTCCTGCCTTGGCCGCGGCATTGCGGACAGGTGGTCCTGATGCTAAAAAACCCCTGGCTCCTACTTATCTGACCGCTTCCGCCACAATACCGGCAATCCTCCGGAGATGTCCCCGGTTCGCACCCCGTAGCCTCACAGGTTGGACAAGTCTCCAGTTTTTCAATCTCGATTTCGGTTTCAATCCCAAAGGCGGCGTCCATAAAGCTGATGGTCAGATCGTAGCGCAGGTCCGCACCCCGCCGTGCGGCGGTCCTGGAGCGCCTCCTTCGTCCGAAGCCGAAAAAATCATCAAATATGTCGCCAAAGCTCGAGAATATGTCCTCAGATCCTCGGAATCCAGAGAACCCAGTGCCCTTAAGGCCTTCATGACCGTACTGGTTGTAGATACTTCTTTTTTCGGAATCTCTGAGCACCTCATAGGCTTCGGCAGCCTCCTTGAATTTTTCTTCGGCCTCCTTGTCATCGGGATTGCGGTCCGGGTGGTATTTTAGGGCCAGTTTTCTGTAGCTTGCCTTGATCTCATTATCATCGGCATTGCGGCCAACACCGAGGATCTCATAGTAGTCCCGTTTTGTGGTCATGGTCTTCTTCTATTCCGTTTTTTCCGGCCTTGGCAGGTCATTTACAAAATCATAGGAAAGCTCATAGACCGTATCGCTCCCTTCTGCCTTGGCAAAAAAAGATGCCGTGGGCCCTTTGCTCGCACCAAAGATCAGGCTTGCCATAGACTTTCCCTCTTGATCCATAAGCCTTGCGGCGCCAGAGGGTTTTTCCAGGCCGTAGTAGGAAAAGGGATGGTCCGGCTTTTCAAATATCTTCTTAAATTTCAGGCCTTGCAGGCGCCAGATCAAACTGTTGATTCGACTCTGGTCAATCTTGGCTGCGGCTGGTTCCATCAAGGCCCATTTGTTTTCCTTCCTCTCGGCCTCAAAGCTCTTGTTGTCAATACGCCACACGACCTTGGCAACAGCGTCTTCTTTGAATCGGATGATCCGCTTGTCTCTGAGATCGTCCGCGTTCTTGTCCAAAACATCAATGAAATGGGCGCGGACCAGCAGTAGTCTCTCCTCCTGGTTCACCCTGACGTAGCGCATGTTTCCCGCGGGGTTTTCTGCTCCGACAAGGACCCTTTTCGGTTCGGAAATCCCTTTGACAGACAGCGTTACCTCGATCTCAGGCTCAGCAATTCCAAAATCAGTCACATCTTGCGGAAGAGGAGTGACTTCCCGTTCCCAACTCCCGTCTGTGAATGTATCGACGATTCTCTGAACCGCCCAGGTGTCAGCCAGGGTTGTGATGGGTTGGACCAAAAACCACTCTTCGCCTCTTTTTTCAAGGGCCATGACACCCTCGGCATTCTTAAGCCCTATGCGCTCGATCTGCTCAGCATCGATATTAAGGACCTTTTTGGATATCTCGGCCTTTGCCTTCTGGCTTGCTGTCCGCCGGACTTCGAAAAAATAGTAAAATCCGACCAGCAGGAGCAAAATGACTGAAAGAATAGCTATCTTTCTCGGGTTCATCCGTACGATCTTCTCGTGCGCAAAACGATAATACCAAAAAGCAGAATCGCACCAGGAAGCAAGACGACAGATGTCCAGAACAGGATACGCCCTTGCGTGTGGGAAAGGACTACAGGCTGGCTTAGTTCTTCCCTGGGACGAATAGCAATGAGGTCCTCTTCTTCGGCCAACCAGCTAAGGGCGTTCATAAAAAAATCCCGATTCCCGGAAAGGTTCAGATATGCGTTGCCCGCAAAGTCGGAATCTCCAAAAACAACGATTCTGGCCGGCCGCGGACCATCCTCTCTGTCATCAAATTCTTTAGATTCCTCTGGTTTGTCTTCATCTGCTTTTTTTGGCTGGTCTTTTTCTGCTTCCGCGATTTTTTCCTTGATTGTCGAGACCACAGCCACCGGTATGGGTCCCATCGTATCCTTATCCTTGTCAAAAGATGCCCTGCCTTCTTTTAGCATTGCAAGGTCGGTCTCAGCCCAACTGCTTGGCCCGGTCTTGGCAAGTTCTGTGTTTTGCACATGCGAGGGCACATCCTTTGGCACGCTGATAGAGCAGGCAACAGGAAAGAAAGATGCAGACTCAAAATCCTCTGTGATGGCGTGATAACCAGCGTACTGGGAGACAACAGGGGTCAGATAGTCCGCCCCGAAGATCCTGCTCAGTTTGTCCACAATGATGTTCTTTCCAACTTCTATGCCGTAGGATTTCAAGAATGCTGCAAGGCCCGTATCGGTCTCAGGATCAATGAGGATCAACAGATGCCCCCCCTGGTGAACAAACTGTTTAAGGGTTGAGATCTCTTCAGGAAAGAGGGCTTTTTTGGGCCCTGCAATGATGAGCACAGAAGCGTCTGCCGGCGCCTCATGGGCTCGCATCAAAAGAATGTCTCGGACTGCGTAATTCTGGTCCTTTATGGCTTCCTTTGCAATGCTGTAGCCGTCCTTGCCGTGATTGTCGGTGGATTTTTCGTCATGTCCGGTTACAAAGTATATGACCTTTTCCTCATCGCGGATGACACGCAACAGGGCATTGGTGAGTTTTTGTTCGTCAGCCAGCGTGATCTTTTCCTCACGGGTCTCTGTCTCCACCACCACAGTGCCATAGGTCGTGATCTTGTATCGTCTTGCCTTTCCCGGGAAGCGATCCGGGTCGACAAACTCAAAGGAAAACTCGCGCGAGCCGTAGGCATACTGGTCCAGGAGGTCTTTTGCTGCTTGAGCCTCCGGCGCTCCCTCCTGGTAAAAGGCCGTGGTATGGACCGGCTTTTCCAGGTTTTTCAATATCTTTGTCGTCTGTTCGGAAAGAGTGAATCTTTTGGTGGCTGTGAGGTCGAATCGCGCACTGTGTCTGGCGGAAATCGCCTCCACAAAGATCAGAATGCCTAAAACGAGCAAGACCAGGACGAAGGCATTGGCCCCGTGTCGGGTTGATCGCATCCTGAAATAGTCCCTGATTGTCTTGAAATTTCCTGCCGCATAAGCGGCAAGACACAAAAGACCGACAAGCCAGCCGATCCAGGCGTAGCTCTGTGCAGCAGGTATCATGCCGTAGGTTATGGCCGCGGCCACGATGATGACAAACCCGGCATATCCCAGGGCGGAAAAGGTCTTTGTTGGGTTTATCCTCGCCATTTCTTTGACTCCAGAGACCGCATGGTCATAAAGAGAAAGAGAATGCAAAAGTCGATATAATAAATCACATCTCGAGAATCGATCACACCCCTTGCAAATCCCTCAAAGTGGTCAAGGAGCGAAAGGTGAGACAGAACCTTTCCGAGTGAAGGCCCAACAAAGGTCTCAGACCAGCCGATGAGCCAGAACATAAGGATCGCCCCAAAGGATATGACAGCGGCCACGATCTGGTTTTCCGTAAGTGAGGAAACCAAAAGCCCGAGGGCGATAAAAGCAGCGCCCATGAGAAACAGGCCGAGATAACCTGAGAATATCGCCCCGCTATCCGGTTTGGCAAAGAGCCATAGAAAAATCGGATAAAGCCATGTGAGGGCAAGCATGACGAAAAATACGACCAGGCAGGCAGCGAATTTTCCCAGGAGCAACTCGGTTTCCCGAACGGGATAACTCAGGAGCAGTTCGAGGGTCCCTGCCTTTTTCTCCTCGGCAAAAAGACGCATGGTCAGAAGCGGCATCATCAAGAGCATAATCACGCTCATATTTGCGAACATGGGGTTCAGGACCATTTCTGTCACATTGATCCCGTCAATGCCCGGCATTCTCATGGCCTGCATGCTGATCATGCTGAAATAGGCAAAGGCGCTGTAAAAAAGGTAGCCGGAAAGCACCAGAAAAATAGTCGTCACCACATAGGCGATGGGAGAACAAAAATAGACATACAGCTCTCGCCGTAAGATGGCATAAAAAGTTCTCATGGATCCAGGTAGTTCTACTCCTCTTCAGTTACCAGGCGAACAAAGATATCTTCCAGGCTCGGCCGGATGGTCTTCATTTCAAGGAGCGACCACCCACCCCCTACGACAGATTCTGCAATAGCATCACGAACATCCCTGCCCGGTTCCATCTCCAAATCATACTGAAATGTGTGATCTGCCGATGTATCTCTCACAGAAGCCCCGGCAATGCCCGGCAATGCCTCAATCCGTGCCAGGACGTCAGCCCGCGGCCCCTTGACTTGAAGGAGGATCTTTCTTGAATCTTTGCCGGCCAACCCTTCAGGGGTGTCTTCCGCCACAATACGCCCCTCATTCATGATCACAACCCTCTGGCAGATCATGCTCACTTCAGGAAGGATGTGACTACTGAGGATCACGGTCTTGTATCCGGCAAAACTCTTCATAAGTTCACGGATTTCTATGATCTGTTTGGGGTCCAGTCCGATTGTGGGTTCGTCAAGAATCAGGATGTCAGGATCATTTAAGATCGCCTGGGCGATACCGACCCTTTGTTGAAATCCCTTGGAGAGTTTTCCCACAAACTGCTTGCGGACCTCGTGCAGGCCGCAACGCTCCGTGACCCGATCAACCTCCTTTGGCAGTTCCTTCCTCGGGACACCTTTCACATCCGCCACAAAACCAAGATAGGCATCTGTTCTCATCTCCTTGTAGAGGGGGATGTTTTCAGGAAGGTAGCCAAGCCGTCTTCGGATCTCAAGGGACCTGTCAAATACATCCAGGCCGTCGATGCGGGCCGAACCGGAAGTGGGCGGGAAAAAACCATTTAGCATTCTAATAGTTGTGGTTTTGCCTGCGGCGTTGGGTCCGAGAAACCCGACAATCTCGCCCTTTTCCACTCGGAAGGAGATATCCTGAACTGCCGGGATTGTGCCAAAGTACTTGGATAAGTGATCGACTTGAATCATAGGGCTGATCTGAAGCTAAGGGCATTCGCAGTTTTGATTGACCATATCTAATAAACATAATGCAAGGGGCCTGTTTGTCAATGGTCCGCATGGTGGGAGTGGTCTTACCTAAACATTGAAACGGAAATAAATGACATCACCATCTTGCACGACATAGTCCTTTCCCTCAAGGCAGACCTTGGCCTCCTTCTTGGCCTCCTGGTAAGAGCCTGCAGCGACCAGATCATCATAGGCCAGGACCTCGGCGCGGATGAAGCCTTTTTTCATATCCGAGTGGATCACGCCGGCCGCTTCCAGGGCGGTAGTCTCTCGGGGGATCAACCAACAGCGCACTTCATCGTTTACCACAGTAAAAAATGAAACAAGACCTAACAAATCGCAGGAATTGTGAATCACCCGTTCCGCGGCAGGGCTTTCCACGTCATAAGCGGCGAGAAATTCTCCGGCCTCTTCCGGAGAGAGTTCGGAGAGCTCCATTTCCAGTTTTCCACGAACTGCCAGGGCATTGGAAAAGGCAGGGGGGCCTTCCCATGCCGGGATGTCGTCATTTTCCTCGCCATTGTTGAAAACGGTGAGGACCGGTTTGGCGGAAAGAAGGGCATATCCTTTCAAAAGCGGGGCCCGAGCCAGCTCAGGCCGGTCCCGCAGGGGCCTCTCGTCTTCAAGGACCTTGAGGCATGCTTCCAGCAGTCCCAGCTCCTCATCATTTGTCTTTTTTCCACGCTTTCTGTCCAGACCGATACGTTCGATTCGCTTCTCCACAACCACAAGATCAGCAAAGATCATCTCACTTTCAAGGCTGATCAGGTCCTCTCTGGGATGATGGGCCTGGTCTCCGGGCTGATCAAAATTTCGCACCACGTGGACCAGGGCATCCGAAGGACGAATCTCACTCCAAAGGCCTTCGTCTCGCTTTCCGTCATGGCCAAGGCCCTTTGCCGTGCGGGGGAGGATGTACTCCAACCGGGCGTACACGGTTTTTATTGGTTTGATGAGTTTGCGCAAGGCATCCACCCGTTGATCCGGCACTCGAACAGTGCCTATCGCGGGCCCCTTTTTGGCCCACTGTTCTGGTTTGCTGCTGGTAAGTATTTGAAAGATGGTGGATTTGCCTGATTCAGGAAGGCCGACGATTCCGAGTCTCATGGTTTATGAACGCACCAGATTCTGTCGCAATTTCCAGTAAGGTTTCTTTCAATGATCGATTATGATATAGATGATTATAGACCGTATGGCAAGATTTTGTGTCAGGCGGCATTTTCACACAACGAGCACAGGAAGTATCTTGAAGTGAAGCGAACGGTTAGCCTTGTCTCTTTTGTCCTTTTAGCTCTTGTCATATCGACGGCAAGCCATGGGGCCGATGGATTCCCGAAACCAAAAGGGCTTGTCAATGACTTTGCCAACGTCATTGAACCTCAATATGAACAGAGATTGACACAGGTGACGGGCGAGCTTCTGAGAAAGACAGGTGTCACCGTGGTCGTAGTTACCATGCCGGACATTGAAGGTGAAGATTACAACGAATACGCAAACCGCCTGTATGCTGCATGGGGAATCGGAAAAAAAGACGAAGATCGAGGCGTACTTATCTTCGTAGCACTAAAAGAGCGCAAAATGCGCATCGAGACCGGATACGGTCTAGAGGGAATAATTCCCGACGGCCTTGCAGGGGAGATCCGTGACCAGGATATCGTCCCGTATCTGAAGCAGAATCGTTTCGGGGAAGGGCTCTTAAACGGCGCCCTTGCAATAGCACATATCATTGCAAAGGATGCGGGCGTAGGCCTTACAGGCCAGGAGCCTGTCAGAAGAGCCCCAAAGCAGCGCTCCGGCCTTTCAGGTTTGTTGATCACTTTGATCTTTCTGGGGCTCCTCTTTTCCATGGGTAGGAGACGAGGCGGCATGTGGCCGCTTTTGTTGCTCATGTTCATGGGCGGCCGTGGCGGCGGATTCTATGGAGGGGGCTATGGCCGTGGCGGCTTAGGTGGCAGCTTTGGCGGTTTTGGGGGTGGCTTCGGCGGTTTTGGGGGCGGTTTGAGCGGAGGCGGCGGGGCTGGGGGGAGTTTTTGAAGGGATCCTTTCAAGGAGTATAGCTCATGTCCAGGATACCAAGAGAACCAAAGGAGATATTTTCCTCCATTATCGATGATTACAGGCAGATCTTTGGCGATGACCTGGTTTCTATTATTTTGTACGGAAGCGCGGCAAGCGGCGAGTACGTTGCCGACAGATCAGACATCAATTTCATGGTCGTCCTTTCTGAGAACGGAATCGATTCCCTTGGCAAGACCTTTGAGGTTATCGCCAAATGGAAAAAACGCAACGTGGCTACGCCTTTGTTTGTTACCGAGGACTACGTTCGAACGTCACTCGATGTCTTTCCCATTGAATACCTGAATTTCCAGAATAGTCACGTACTTGTATATGGCAAGGATATCCTCAGTGATCTCACTTTTGCCCCGAATTTCTTGAGGTTGCAGTGCGAAAGGGAAATCAAGGGCAAGCTGTTGCTCCTGCGGGAGGCCTTTCTGGAGACCGGAGGCAAGGGAAGGTATCTCCAGCAGCTTGTGTCGCAATCCATTCAGGCCTTTATTGCTATCTTTAACGGGCTGCTTTACCTTAAAGGCAAGGAACTTCCACGTCACAAACGCAAGGTCATCAGTGAGGTGTGTGAGACCTTTGACCTGGACAGCGCCCTTTTTGAAAAGCTCCTTGACATCAAGCAAAAAAAGTTGAAGCCCTCAGGCTCGGAACTCATGAAATTATTTCAGGCCTACCTGAGAGAAGTGCAAAGGTTGTGGAAACTCGTGGACAGGCTGGAGAAGGAGACAGTTCAATGACCAAAGGACAAAAAAGCGCGCTAATCGTCGTCGTGGTTCTTGTCGTTGTTTTGCTAGTTCCCTTTTCGTATTTAAAGGGAACTTACAACAGCCTCGTTCGCATGGACGAGGGGGTTAAGGGCGCCTGGGCCCAGGTGGAAAACCAACTGCAGCGCCGCTATGATCTGATCCCCAATTACGTGGAGACGGTCAAAGGATATGCCAGGCACGAAAAGGAAGTGTTCATCAAGGTCACAGAGGCCCGTTCCAGGGTGGCCGGCGCCGGAACCATCGGCGAGAAGATTGAAGCGAACAATCAGCTCTCCTCGGCCCTGTCCCGACTGTTAGTTGTAGTGGAACGGTATCCTGAGCTGAAGGCCAACACGAATTTTATCCGCCTTCAGGATGAGCTGGCAGGCACCGAAAACAGGATTGCCGTGGAACGTCGCCGTTTCAACGAAACCGTAAAGGTATATAATATAAAGATCCGCAGCTTCCCCACTAACTTGATTGCGGGGATGTTCGGATTTGAGAAAGCGGCTTTCTTTGAAGTTCCCAAGGAGCGACAGGAAGCGCCAAAGGTGAAGTTCTAGTCCCTTGTGAAATTCGTGTTTTTTGTGTGGCAAAACATATCTGGAATACACTGTTTTTGAATACTGGCAACTAATTGAGGGATTCAGGGATTGAAGGATTTGGGAGCACAGTAAGAATTATGAAAAATGAAGATACGATTTTGTTGGACCATGGCAGCGGAGGCCGGGCTTCCCATGAGCTGATAACCCGTGTGTTTCTGCCTGAATTCAAAAATGACCTCTTGGACAGCCTGGAAGACAGCACCGTGTTTGAAATAGGAGAACACAGACTGGCTTTTTCCACGGACACTTACACGGTGGACCCTATCTTTTTCCCGGGTGGCGATATCGGTTGTCTTGCAGTCCATGGCACTGTGAATGACGTGGCTATGCGCGGTGCAGTACCCCTCTATCTCAGTGTGGGTTTCATTTTAGAGGAGGGGTTTCCTATGGCCGACCTTGCCCGGATCATACAATCCATGAAGGAAGCGGCTGAGACTGCGGGGGTACAGATTATTGCCGGCGATACCAAAGTCGTCAATCGCGGCAGTGTGGATAAGATCTTTATCAATACTTCCGGGGTCGGTATCATAAGAAACAATGCTCATATTGCCGGAAAAAATGCCAGGGTTGGAGATTCAGTTCTTGTCAGCGGCACCGTGGGCGATCACGGGGTAACCATTCTTTCCATGCGGGAGGGGCTTTCTTTTGATGCCCCGATTCAAAGCGATTCCGCGCCGTTGAACGGGCTGGTAGCAGAGATGATGGCCGCAAGTAATCAGATCCACGCCATGCGGGATCCCACACGCGGCGGGCTTGCCACTACTTTAAACGAAATTGCCCTTCAGTCAAACGTTGGTATTGAACTCACAGAAGACCAGATACCATTGCGCGAAGGAGTGGAGGGGGCATGTGAACTACTCGGACTTGATCCCCTCTATTTGGCCAATGAGGGGAAATTAATAGCATTTGTGGCGCCCGAGGATGCAGAAAAAGTCCTAAAGTGCATAAAGGCACATGCATACGGCAGTGATGCCGCGATCATTGGCAGGGTAGTTGCGGAAAATCCCGGCAGGGTCTTTATGAAAACCGGTATTGGAGGCACCCGTATCCTGGACATGCTGGCAGGCGAACAGCTCCCACGTATTTGTTAGATGGAATTCATTGCCGATCTTCACGTCCATTCCTATCTTTCACGGGCAACAGCCAAAAACCTGAATCTGGAGCACGTGAACCTCTGGGCTCAGTTGAAAGGGATTGCGGTTGTCGGCACCGGAGATTTTACCCACCCTCAGTGGTTTTCTGAGCTTTCCGAGAAGCTTGTGCCTGCAGAAGACGGCCTGTTTAGCTTAAAGCCGGAATATGCAGGGGAAACGGCTCACATGGCGCCGCCCAGTTGTGCTGGGCCCGTACGATTCATGCTGAGCGTTGAGATCAGCAGTATCTACAAAAAGGGCGGGAAGACCAGGAAAGTCCACAATGTGATCCTGGCGCCCACCCTTGACATTGCTGAGAAAATCAACAACAGACTTGACCGGATCGGCAACATCGCCTCTGATGGGAGGCCGATCCTGGGACTTGATTCCAAGACGCTTCTTGAGATCGTCCTTGAAACCTCAGAAGATGCATTCCTGATACCTGCACACATCTGGACCCCCTGGTTTTCCGTGCTCGGCTCGAAATCGGGTTTTGACTCCATTGAAGAATGCTTCGAGGATCTTACCTCCCAGATCTTCGCTGTAGAGACCGGGCTTTCCGCTGACCCTGCGATGAACTGGCGGGTCTCATCATTGGACGGGCTCACCCTGGTTTCCAATTCTGATGCCCATTCTCCGGCAAACCTCGGAAGAGAGGCAAACCTTTTTGATACAGACCTTTCGTATTTTGCTATGAAAGATGCCCTCAAGACCGGCGACCCCAAGAGCTTTCTGGGCACACTTGAATATTTTGCCCAGGAGGGAAAGTATCATTTTGACGGCCATCGGAAATGCGGGGCCAGACTCTCACCCATTGAGACCATGCAAAACAAGGGGCTTTGTCCTGTCTGCGGCAAGCCGGTCACTATCGGCGTCATGTACCGTGTGGAAGAGCTGGCCGACCGCAAGGCCGGGGAAAAACCACAAGGGGCACATCCGTACCAGAGCCTTCTCCCCTTGACTGATGTACTATCGGAGGTGCTCGGCGTGGGGCCAAAGAGCAAAAAGGTGGGTAACGCCTATCAGACCCTTCTTGAAAGGCTCGGGCCGGAGTTTGAAATCCTTAGAAGCACCCCCTTCGACGCCCTTGAGCAACACGGACCGGCCCTGCTTGCTGAAGCAATCAAGCGAATGAGAGAGAACAATGTTCAGATTGCTCCAGGATACGATGGCGAGTTTGGCACAGTCGTACTCTTTACAGAGGAAGAACGCCAACACCTCCTGGGGCAACGAAGTCTTTTTAGCATACCACCTGGAATCAAAAAGAAGTCTCGGGCCAAAAAGCCGCAGCTTTCTTTGTTTGAAAAAGGCCGCCCCACGCCCCGACAGGGACACATTTTGCGTTTGGAGGAACATGATGCAACGGTCGCTCGGGACACAAAGACCTCTCAGTCTGGATCTATGACTCAAGCGCCTTTTCTAGACCGGGAAGATGCGCCATCAGCGGACCGTTGGCCGGCACATCAGCATCTTTCCGACAACCTGAACGAGGCTCAGCAGGAGGCAACGCAACACGTGGGTGAGCCGCTATTAATTGTTGCAGGGCCCGGAACAGGCAAAACCTGGACCTTGACTCATCGCATAGAGTATCTGCTCTCAAAGGGAATTGCCCGGCCCGAACAGGTACTTGCCGTGACCTTCACAAATAAGGCGGCCCGGGAGATGGCCGAGCGACTAAGGAGACTTCTTGAAGATCCCAGCGACTTGAAGAGGATGACCATCAAGACCTTTCACGGCTTGTGTCTTGATATCATCCTACAAGAAAAGGATTCGTTGGGGCTGACACATTCGGTCTTTGTTCTGAGTGAAGCCGATCGAATGGAGTTTGTGAAAGTCGCTATCAGGGATTCACTAATCGACCTTTCCCCGTTAAAGGCCGACCCCAATAGGGTCCTGAACCTTATTTCTCTGGTCAAACAGCTTATGCTTTCTCCTGGAGATGATCTTGCCGGTCATGTGCCTGAAGCCTTTTTGAGTCAATTTTCAGTTCTCTACAGCGACTACCAGCAACTCCTTGAGAAAGGTGGCCTGCTTGATTTTGATGACCTCATTTTCAACGTAGTCAGGCTATTTGAGAGGAATGAAGAGATCGCGCAAAGATACCGGCAAAGGTTTTCTTTTGTCTCAGTCGACGAGTATCAGGATATTAACTACGGCCAATATCGTCTCGTGCGACTCCTTGCGCCCGAAGGCCATGATCTGTGTGTAATCGGTGATCCGGATCAGGCGATCTATGGATTCAGGGGTGCGGATGTCAGGTTTTTCCACAGGTTCTCGACCGATTATCCTGACGCAAAGATGATTTTTCTCAGGCAGAATTACCGGTCTACGGAAACGATTTTGCGGGCATCCGGACAGGTCATGAGTGTGGCCGGTTCAAGCAGCGGAGAAAGAGGGGCCTGGTCGGGGATTCATGGAGTAAAGGCCCTTACAATTGCGGGGCTTCCCACAGAGAGGGCCGAAGCCGAATATATCGTTAAGACTATTGACGAAGAAGTTGGCGGGATTAGCCATTTTTCAGTGGATAGCGGCCGTGTTAATGCCCCTTGCAGCCAACAGGAGCGGAGTTTTTCTGATTTTGCTGTGCTGTATCGCGTCAAAGAACAGGCAAAGGCCTTAAAGGAGGCCTTTGCAAGGTCCGGCATTCCATTCCAGAGCGTTGGAGATGAAAGGCTGGAGGACCGAAAAGGGATCGCGGGGCTGATTTCATACATGAAAGTTGGGTTATCCGTTGCATCGGACTTTGACGTGGAGCGGATTGTCAACTTTCCTCCAAGGGGCATCGGCCTGAGGACGGTGGAGGCTATCAGGAGTTGGTGCAAAGTGACGGGATATTCTTTTTTGACTGCATTGGATCGCGCAGACGAGATCCCCGGCCTGGCTGCGCGTGCCAGGACCAGACTCATGAGCTTTGGGCAGGATCTCAATGGATTCAAAGAACTCGTGAAGGGACAAAGTGTATGCACACAGATTCAGTTCACACTGGACCGGTTCAACATTGTGGATGAGATGTGTAAGGACAAAACCTTTGAGGAAAGCGTCAGGACACTCCTGGCCTTATCGCGGCCCTTCGGAGACCGTTCCGCAGAGTTTCTCGCCCACCTTGCCCTTGAGAAAGAGCAGGATCTGTATGATCCACGGGCAGAAACCGTCCCCCTCATGACGATGCATGCCTCCAAAGGGCTGGAATTTCCTGTGGTGTTCATTGCGGGTTGTGAAAACGGCCTGATTCCTTACCGGAGAAGGGAAGACGATGAGGGGAGTCTGGAGGAAGAGAGAAGGCTGTTTTATGTGGCCCTGACCCGGGCCAAGGAAAAGGTCTATCTTACCCATGCAAATAGACGCCAACGGTTCGGACAAAAGACCGTTCAGCACATCTCCCCCTTTCTCGAAGCCATTGAAGCAGAGTTGAAACAACACGAGAAACCTTTTTCTGGGAAGCCGGCAGGCAAGAGGCAAGATTCTCAACTTAGCCTTTTTGACCTCTGACGACTGAATTGATTTGATTTCAAGAAACCTCTTGACAGGATTACATGATAAACAGGATATTTCTTGATAATAGGATACGTATTTTGATCAACAAGATTAGTCCAGTCCATCCTTGCCTGCCCGCCTATGGAGGGTTAATCCTGTCAGAAAATACGCAGCAGAACTTTTACGACTTTGGATTGCAGCATGAAAGAAAAACTGATTGCCAAGATGAAGCTTGAAAATGGTCTGACCCTTGAGATCTACGATCGTTCGAAGCCTGTGGCCGGAGACTTGTGGCAGGTCTCGTTTGTGGCCCGCATGGAAGTCGCCGTAAAACCAGAGTACTTTAAAGGCGAGGACGCGCCAGATGTTCCATTTGAAGCGATCCGGGCGGCAGTGGGAGAGAAAACGGTTTACCACCATGAAAAGACGCGAAACTACATTGCCAAAACCGAAAAAAATGAAGTGTTAAAAGGGCTAAAAGAGAGGTTTTTGGATACAAACCTCGGCTACCTTTCAAGTCCCGACTTTCCGCACAAATTGATCTTGAGACAATATCAGCAAGCTCAGATGTCATATCTGACCAGGCAGAGTCAATAGCCTTGCCGGAAAGTCCCTTCGCAAGGAGATCGATGCGGCAGTGATGGGGATTCTATTAAAAAGGTATTAAAGGGAGCTGAGGAAAAATTAGAGCGCAAGTACAAGTTTGAAGCAGGGGGGTATGATTTTGACTGGGCGGTGAGGCATGTGGCTCAGCTATTGGGTATGGAGCCACCGGATGTTTTAGCCCGTGGAAAATACAGGCAGACGGTAAAAGCCCATAGTCTGGTGTGGTACTGGTGCCACCGGGAGTTGGGAATGACAACCGTGGAGCTGGCCAAAAAGTCAAGTTATCCCAGCCCACGGTAAGCTAATCCGCTATGCGAGATCAAAAAATAGCCGCGCAGGAAGGGTTAAGTCTATTGGAGAAAACAAAGCTATAATCCAATGGACGTCCCCCTACCCCGTCTTGGATCATGCTTCGTCATTAAACGCCGATCAATACAATACAAACTGCGCTAACTGCGGGGTTTGTGGGTTAGGCAATGAGGATAAGATAAATTTCTGATGGATTTTGAAATTATTGGAAGTATCAGAGATGCTGAATCCATCGCGGTAGGCCGTGGGATTCGCGATTTACCACGATTGCGGAAACAATATGGCCAAGGGGCACTGGAAAAAGTTTAAAGGATTTGCGACGGTATGCTTAAAAGATGGCACGGTTCATACCGCAGAAATCCATTGGTATGAGGCACACGGTATCGGTAAGAAAGAAATCAAATTGAAATTTCCTTTGATTGACTAGCTATGAAGGGAAAGAAAAAACGAGAGATGCAATTTGCAGTTTGTATCAACAATGAAGGTTACCCATCATCACTGGAGGTGGGAAAACTCTATCGAATCCTGCCCGACGATGAGGCGACCTCTCATGGGTACCTTCGCGTCATAGATGAGAGTGGTGAAGATTACGGTTATTCCAATGATCGGTTTTTCCAAATCGAAGTGCCAGAGGCGTTGGAAAAAACTTTATTGGTAGCCTTTGAAGAAGATAGAAATATCGCCTAACAAAGCGATCGAGGGCGACCGGCAAAAGCTACGCTCATTCTTCGCTTCGCTTTTACCGTCGCCTCATCGCTAGCGTTAGGGCCTTAAAATAAAGGATAAAAAAAGAAAAATGTCGGACTCAGTTTGGACTCAAAAAGGAGCTACTCTTAGTGATAAGTCAGCCCGCAAAGAATTTGGACTTTCACAAGAGGAAATCATTGAGGCAATCAAAAGTGAAAAATTTCAATACAGACAAAACTATATGCACGGAAACCCATATTTTAGGTTGCTCCGAAGTGAAGTAGAGTCTCTGGTTAATGAAAAATACGGTAAGAATTACCTTGGGACAAAAAAGCTGAAAAATGAATTATCACAAGTCACCAAAGAAATAAAAAGATTAAAGAAACAATTGGCATCCCTTGAACGAAAAAAGGTAGAATTGTTGGAAAAGATTGGTGAATAAAACTTCGAAAAATGAAAAAGATATTTAAAAATTGGCCTATCGGGATAGGGAGGAGCCTCGCAGCTCCCCCTCCCACACCACGCAGCATACGGGTCCGTACTGCGCGGTTCGGCTGATCAGAGGGTAATGGGGGACGTCCATCGGATTATAGGTTTACAATTCAGTAGATCTGAAAATCTTATGCCACGAAAAGCCCGGATAGACGCCTCCGGTGCCCTTCATCATATCATCGTCAGGGGCATAGAGCGCCGCAAGATATTTTATGATGACAAAGACCGGAATAATTTAATAAAGGGAGCTGAGGAAAAATTAGAGCGCAAGTACAAGTTTGAAGCACAGGGGTATGATTTTGACTGGGTGGTGAGGCATGTGGCTCAGCTATTGGGTATGGAGCCACCGGATGTTTTAGCCCGTGGAAAATACAGGCAGACGGTAAAAGCCCGTAGTTTGGTGTGTTACTGG
>Ga0209986_10001410_pt1 | contig 22946 bp, 25 predicted proteins | sample BlataG_FD_183168 | JGI IMG/M metagenome (GOLD analysis project Ga0209986, IMG submission 183168) | Deep subsurface microbial communities from Black Sea to uncover new lineages of life (NeLLi) - Black_00105 metaG (SPAdes) (version 2) | ecosystem: Environmental > Aquatic > Marine > Oceanic >... | reverse complement strand
CTACCGAGAAGGTCTAAAGATAAACCATCTGAATCCGATAAAGCAACACCTGAAAAAATAACAAAGGAGAAATCGGATGTCTGATACAAAACAGTATTCATTGAGCCAGCACAACATGGCAGCCCCCGCCACCATCGACGCATACGATGATGTTAACGACTGGTTCGTTCCGCTCGGATATCTCGACAATATCAGGCTCCGGCGTGAGACCGACAACGTTTTCCAGTCAGAAATCCATGTCGGTCGAAGCGTCGCGATAGATGCCTACACTGTTGCGGAGCGATGGTTTGTCAATTTCGACATGATGGAACGCCTGAATCCTTCATGGCAGCGCCTGATATTCAAGAACTGCGGTACCCCGGCCATCTTTGGTTCATGCAGCCTCTTGACAGTGACAGAGGAGCGGCGCATGTTCCGGAATAACGCCCAAATCCTGCAACGCAACAACGGGTTCTATGGTGACGGAGCCTTGCCAGCCCCCACAAATGCTGTCGGGGCAGATGCCGGTGGCGGCGCTTTCCCGGCTGGAACTTATACCTTTGTGATCGAGGCCGTCTATACCGACTCACAAGGCTTGAACCCGACCCGTTCAGTCTACTTGGAGAGCAACGCGCTTGTCGTTGGAGCATCCCTCGTTACGCTGACATGGGATGCACCTGCCGGCGGCTACGTGCCTGCCTATTACAATATTTACGAGTACAACACGGCGGCTGCCGAGACCAGGGTTGATGCTGATCTGATCGCAGTCGTCGACGGCCTGTCCCCGACTGCCATCATTTTTGCCGCACTCAACGATATTGGTGATTATCCGGGTGATGCTGTTGGTGGCGCATTTGCGGTCACAGATATAACCGGCCTGATCAATTATACGGCAGGCGATGATTACACGATCGATACGACCTGTGCGCGATTTGCCCTGCTTGATGACGGCGATATTAACGATGGTGAGTTAATCCTCATCACCTATACCTACATTGCCAATCCGTTCTACACTCAGTCCATCGGCCCGGGCAGTCGAAATCCCCGCATCCTCCATCTCGTAATCAAATGGTTCAAGGATGATGAGCGGGCCGTGCCGGTCGGACGCGGCGCGGAGATCCATCTCTACCACGTCCATTCAGAATCGGGCTTTGAGTGGCTTTTCGATCAGCGAGATTTTGAGTCCGGTTTCGGCCAGGAATATCGAGTCCTGATCGACCGGGCAACGGGCAAGTACGGGACCATTTACACGTTCCATAAGGTCATGGAAAACTGGGACTTGATCGATCTTGAAGCGATAAGCAAGTACACGAACGATGATGCATGCAGCGTTATCAGTTCGTAACATACCATCGTAAGGAGCGAATAGATGCCAGACGACAAAGCACCGACGCCACGTGAGCGCCTTGAATTTGAGGTATCGAATACGGCGCCACTACTCGGCACAGTAAACGGCCAGCTCATTAAAATTGAGCGCATCAAATTATCGAAAATCCGGGATGCCTGGGTTGAAGTGATCAATATTTTCCAGGCGTACCAGGTTCTAGCAAACCGGGCTATTCGTTCAGATGGCGGTGGTGGTCGAGAGGCCACCACTGCCGCTGATGATACCGGCATCTTCCTTGACCAACTCGCCGAACTCGGGCCGGACGCAGTAAACATTCTACACTCATTCATTAAGACAAGTTCCGACATCAGTGACGAACTGTTGGCCGATCTGGATTTCTGGTCATTGACCGAATTGACCGTTATGATCCTGGAGCATAACGTCGGCCCGGAACTGAAGGCTTTTTTTACAAGAAGCGGGAACGCTCTAAGAACACTCGGTTTTATGAAAGAGCGACCCGATTTGAAACAGAACAGCGACTCCTCGATTTTGGATGGAACCGGCGCGACATCAGTAATTTCAGGCCAGGTGAACTCGAATGTCGGCTCGACATAATTGCGTTCCATGAAAGCATTCGTCGCAAGGAGAAAGAGCACGACATGCTCGTTCAGGCCAAGATGATGTGGGGTGACCCAAAGGGTGACTTTAAGCGGGCGATCGATAACATACTTGCCGAGATGAAGAAGTTGTCGAGGCGATTTCATTTTTTGATGGACTAACATGGGCATTCCGGGATCAAATAGATATCGCGTCCAGGTCAAGTTCGATCTTGAGAACACCGCGTTTGTCAAGGGCTTGAAGGACGTAAATGACAAGCTCGACAATACGCAGAAGCAGATCAGGGAAAACTATGGTGCGCTTTCCGACAGCCTGATTAGAATGAACCGGAACATTTTGATGGTACTGGGCGGCATCACGGCCGCCTTTGCTGCACTGGCTATCCCGAGTATTAAATTGAGTGGTGAGTTTGAACGGCTTGCCGTTACGTTTGAAGTGCTGTCAGGCAATGCTGAAAAGGCACAGCAGCTCATAAAAGAGATTAAGGAGTTCGCGGCGAAAACCCCGTTGCAACTCAGAGACATTCAGGAAGCCGCGACTCTGATGCTCGCCTTCGGTTATTCCATCGATGAGGTGTTGCCGAAACTGGAATTGTTCGGTCAGGCCTCGGCGGCGTTACGAGTCCCGATGGAGCAGATTATCAGGGTGCGGGAGTTTTTGGCAGGCGGGCAGTTCAGGGCGACCATGTTGGCACCGCTCGGTATTACAAGGCGTGAGATGGAGCAGTTCGGGGCGGTCTTTGGCCCGAGTGGAGAGTTGCTGACGGGCGCGGAAGAGTCGCTGGTAATTTTCGACAGGATGCTTGCCGAGTATTCAGGACTGTTTGACCGGATATTCGGAACACTTACTGCACGAACGGCTAATATAGTCGATCAGATAGAATTAACTTTTGCGGGTATCGGCGATGCGCTGAAGCCGATTGCCGTGGAGGTGATGGACTGGCTCGAAACGAACCTGGGCAGGTTGAGGGAGTGGCTTGAAGCGAATCAGGCGACTGTAACAGCGGCATTCGAGGAATTGCTCAGTACAGTCAAGCCGGTATTTGTCGCAATGTCGGAAGCAGTCGAGCGCTTCATGACCGCGCTTGAAAAAGACCCAGGGATGCTTGTGCGTCTGGCACAGAATATCAACAAAATAGTCAAGGCATTAGTGGCGATGCTGATAATAAATACTGTAATTATAGGTGTGATTAAGTTCGCGACCGCGATAACCTTCCTCACCACCTTACTCGAAATGCTGCATCTTACTTGGTCGGGCCTGGGAAAGTTTCTCATTGGACCGTGGCCTATTGCAATCGGAATAGCTATTATCGGATTGGTCGCATTACAATTTGCCTTTCAGAGGCAGTCCGAAGCGGCAAATGAAGCGCGAGACGCTTATGGCGAATTACTGGAAGAGTTTGCGAAATCAGAGACTCTTTTCCAGGAGATAATCAAAACGCTTAATTCCGTTAATGATGTGACTGAATTCACACAGGAACAAATAGATTATCTGAAAGATAAACTTGTAGAATTAAACGATACGTTCCCGGATTTACTTGAACAGTTCGGGTTCTCGATTGATGCCGAAGGTCTTCTGGTAGATGCTACGGGGACAGTAATAACGGAATTGGATATATTGCAGGACGTAATAAATCAGTTCAATACATCGGTAATTGTAGATGAGGCAAGGAGGGGTGCTGAAGCACTACTGATTTTATCTCAGGCAAGACTCTTGGAGGCGGCCGGACCAGAGCCGGTAACGAGGGGTGAGCGTGAAGCAATATTTACTGAAGACCCTCTCCGCCTTGAAACGTGGCAGGACATTGCAGTTTTGTTTTCAAGAGATGTTGGAACGCTTGGCCGCGCATTACAGGAAGCAATTTATGGCACGACAACCACCGCAATCGAATCGGCTGAGGCAGTGAATGAGGCCGCATGGACAGATTTGCGCGAGAGGTTCCTCAGATTAACCAGAGAGGGAGGGGCGCCCGGCATTACCGTGCCAACCGACAGAGATAGAGGGGGCGGTGCAAGGGAAAGAGAGCGCGAAAGTTTAGAACATAGTACCGCTACAATCGATCAGTTTACCCAGGCAATGGATGCTCATGCAATTGCCGAAAGAGCCATCCGCAGACAATTGGAACTCAGATTAATTGACGAAAAAGAAGCGGGGGGACAATTAAATGCCGCAAAGCGCACCTTGATCGATACCCTGATAGACCTTGATGCCGAATTTGGCCTTACCAATAGCCAGCAGGCACTACTCAACGCATTAACGGCGGAATATATACAAGTGCTTCAAGATGCCGAATGGGATATATGGCTTACGGGCTTGCGAGATTTCAATCAGTCAATCCGTGATAATATAATACAGTTAAACAATATGGCTGATATATTCATGCGAATAAGAGCCTTTTTTAAGCCTCAATTTGAAAGGGAGTTAAGCCCGGAAGAATTTTTCCGATCCCTCGAAAGGGAAGCCGGGCGTGAACGAGCGGAAGAATGGTGGGGAGAAACCCAGAGAGGAGAGCCGCCTTTAGAAGAAATGGAAGGCGCATTGGATGAATCCGTAAAAGAAGTTTATCGGACCTGGCGCGAAAGGATACAAGAGGGTGCAAGATTACTCGGCGAGTCCATCGTTACCGGCGATATATCGGAGGCGTTAAGATATGTTTTCAATACGCTGGCCAGTCATATAGCCGAAAGAATACAGGCGATGCTCGCACAGCATGGCTTGGCAGCCTTAGGCGGAGTCGCTGGCGGCATTATCGGTGCGTTTGTCGGATGGGGAATATCTCAATTAATGCCCGGTCAAAAAGGCTCAACACCTTCTATCCCGATTTACGCCCATGTCGTCAACTTCCCGGAGGACAGGCTCGGTGCATATCTCCCGTTTTCATTCCTGTTCTCGGGCCGCTCCAATGTCTACGATGTCGATTACAGAGGCGCGAGTCTGGACCGGATGAGAACGGGTCGAAGGCTCGGCTTTCATTACGGTAAATAATGCTTAGAATCTTTACATATGTGAATCTTGACGCGGCGGGCGACCCGCTGAATGCCGGTACATACTTCGATCCCCTCGTCTATAACCTTTCAGCCACGATGGGTCAGAATACGCTCATACAGCCTGTCAGGGACGGCACAGAGCTTATTGTGGACGACCCACAGGCCATGCATCCGGTCAGGCTGAATCTGCAACTACTAATGTCCAGTATCGATTTGAAGAGCGAGACGGCATACGGTGGCTCATCTCGGTATCTGGGGCCGGTCCTGTACTATCACAAATCGGCGGCGATGTGGGTTGTGCTGTTCAGTCAGAGTGACCAGTTAACGTCGCCGAAAGCGTATCTGTGCCGCTTATTGGAAATCGACAAGGTTCTGGCCGGTTGTGCCACGATCGATACCTCAGACCGTACATACGCGCCACAGATCGAGAGTAGCGGCAATATGATGGACTTCATGCTGTACGTCGACAGGGACGGGATTTTCACCGATTTCGACGATGTTTCGAGCGGAGTATTCATCGACAGGGAGCCTGCATCATGACGAAATACATTATCATCGCGATTATTTTTACATTCGTTTTATTCGGGCTTTCAGGTTGCGGCTTAGGTCCGACCGAGCCGTCTGACAGCATTACATTGAGCCAGGTCGGACCGTACAAGTATACCGACGGTCATCTGATCTGGGAGTACTGCTCATATCCCGAATCGGAACCGTCCCGGAGTCTTTGCGGGATATGTCACTGGATTTATTAAAGGGAGAAAATCATGGTGACAAAAACACTCATCACAAGCCCTGGAAGAGCCGCCGAAGTTGACGATCTCGGGTACCTGGTGAGCATCGAGTTCGATGTTTACAATTGAGGCCTGAAACTGATGTACTCCGCAGCCGTAGATACTCTCATTGAAACGGGCCGTGTGATTAAGCGGTCATTCCTGCTTGAAATCCGCAACGGCTTCTCTGCCTGCGATGATCCACCAGGTGAATATATCTGGATTCCTGTAATCGATTTCGAGATTGAAGTCACGGAAAGCGTACCAACAATCGGAACGCTGCGGGCTGATCTTGCGATAAAGGACTTTGAATATTTCGATGAGTTTGACCATGAGTATTACGACCCCGGAAATCCGGTGATGCTCTATGCCGAGGCTCGGCTCCTGTGTACCGTATATCTCGAAACCGGAACCGGACTCGCCGGTACGATAAGCGGTACGGCAAATACGCAGACCATAACCGGGGCTGGCACGGCATTTCTGACTGACTTTCAACCCGGCGACCAGATTTATATCAATGCGCTGCCTGAAATTAAAATGATGGTTCGGGACGTGATTAATGATACTCAACTAGAAGTTTACGAGATCATCCCGGATACCTTTGGCGGTGCGGCTTACAGCATCGTAGACGCAGAACGGGAGTACATTTTCGACGGCTTTGTGACAGATCGACAGTTCACGGATAAGAGCATCATCGTTGAGTGTTACGACTGGTTACAGAAATTACAGACTTGTTTGACTGATTTCACGCTTGAAGCCGATCATGTGGCCGGTTCACCTTTCGCAAATGCACTGTTGCGGCGCGAACCCGTTTTGGATGCGGGTACGAATACAATATTTGAGATCGATCCAGTCGCGCATCCGTGGGCCGAAAATCCATCAGGCCTCAATCGCGTTTTCGTTCCGGCTGCTTATGTGATTCAGGACAACGCGCCACCAAATGATCTAATTGAAGCAAGCGAATATCAGATCATTGAAAGCCTCGGCCTGATCGAATTCAAAGAGGATCGAGGCCCATTGCCGTTCACACCCAGAATCGTTTCGGTATCGGTCTATCAGGAAGGAACGCTGGAACTTGAGGATATCTATACGAGTGTACTTACGGGTGATTCAACCGGCGACTGGCCGGACTGCCTGAATATCAGTTGTGGCTTTGACGATACGACGTGGCGTGAGGCATTGCCGGGCACGTTCAGCTTCACAAATGATAACACCGCTGTGCCCGGAGCCGGTAATCCGTTCGCCGATGTAACGCCGGGGGACCGTATCGCACACAACGCAACGCCGACAGATTTCGGCATCGTGGCGACCGTGACCGATGCGAACAACGTCGTGTTGCAGTATCCGTATCCGGGCGGTACAGCCGGACCGCTGGCGGGTTTCAAATCCACGCTGCGATGGTCCGGCTTGTCGATCACGCGGGTTGAATGGCACTACTGCGACGGAACCGCTGCGAGCCTGATGCGGCTGTTGCAGCGTGACTATGCCGACGTGAGGGGATATCGAATCTGGTATGACCCGATGGATGATGTTGTTCGGGGTGACAGAGTCGAGATAAGGGTCGAACCTGATGCCCGCATATTGGATGCCGGACAGATCGGCAGCCTGACAACCGATATAACATCGGAGAACTTCTATAGTGCAATTGCGGTCACGGGCACGTTGGACCGGGCGAAAAATTACGCGACCGATGCCGGAGTAGCCACAACACTTGATGCCGAAGTTGCTGGTTGGTTGCCGGGCACTTCGCAGGGAAGCGGATACGGCAATTACGCAAACATGACGTGGAGTATCGTACCGGGTGCCGGGAACGCCGAACTCGCATTACGGGACACGAGTATCGAGAACGCATATCCAGTCTATTTCAAGTTTGCCACTTATGCGCTTGCCGATGCTGCCGAACTTGTCTGGACCGATTACATCACGATCGATCTGGGTGTCGAGAGCAATCTAGGCGACATCCATATTTACAATATTAACTGCAAGAACGAAAACAATTATTCGCAGGGTATCTCGTTGCAATACTCCACGGACGGCGTGAATTTCTACGATATCCTGACATGTTACAGGCTTGAATTCTCTGAAAACGAAAGAAAAACTATCGATGCGAGTCAGTACACGGCACGGTATATCAAGATAATATGTCGTCCTTTCAAATGGGTTGCCGACGGCAAGGAACGGACAATGGGCTTGCGGGAAATAATCATTTTCGGTTCAGAGGATATTTGCGAGGTTGTCTGTGTGCAGAACGATGACATTGCCGGGGGTCGCACGGTCGGCGGCGTATTCATTTCAGACTTTTATCCCGAGATCATAAAGAAGCTCTGCAATGTCGGTCATCAGGTCTTGATCGATGATTCCGGCCTTGTGTTGAGCAGGGAAGAGGCTATAGACCGGGGCTATCTGCTGCTCAATGAATATATCAGGCTGTACCGACAGATCACGTGGAACGGCGCGTTTGACCCGCGCATCCAGATTTACCGGACGGTGCATACGCGTGATACCTATCGTGAAATCGCAACGGATGAACTTTACTTCATCTGCGAAAGTTACACGATAAACAATAACACGACAATGATAGCGGGAACGGAATATGGAGGCGGCGTACTCGCCCCGAATTACTCATGACTTTTCACGACAGATCATACAAGAACAGGCCAAAAGACCTTTCACGTGAGGTCGGCAGGATTCATCGCGACCTTGCCGCAATGGACGATAAGAGAATCAGTCGGTTATCGAGCAACCTTCATGCCATACCGACGGCCCCAGTAACAACCAGTGAGGGCGCAGGTTTGGCTTGCTGCTGTGACCGGGTAGTTTACGTGAGTAAGGACGGTAACGGTGATTTCGATACGATTCAGGAAGCGATTAACGATATCGCGGCTTATGAGACTCCATCGGCAACGGAACCCTGGGTCGTGTATATCTGCCCCGGTGAGTATGTAGAGGATGTGGTCGGGGCCGATTACGTTTCACTTGTCGGGATTGGAACGAAGAAAGATGCGGCGCGAATCATCGGCGTTGAGGGTCCGACTTACAAGTGCCCCAATGAAGCTCATTCTGTGGAAAATGTTCTGTTCAGGCTTGCCGTAGATATTCAGACAGTTTCACCCATATTGATTGATGCCGTTGTGGTTCCGGTTGACGTGGGGGGTATTATATTCAGCAATTGCCAGTTTGAGATGACGACCGAATCACAACCGGGCGAACTGGTCAGGATCAGCGGCGCGAATATTGCATTTGAAGATTGCGATTTCTACTACGACAACACTGCTGCGACCGTCGGCGCCAACACCCACAAGTTATTCAATATAACGGGCATTGCTGTCGCGAGAATCATATCCTGTCGGATCGATGTGGAATTAGAGGATGATATCGATTCCCTGTATATTATAAGCGAGACTGCAAATTATGAAATCAAACTCATGGTTAAAGATTGTAGGGTTAAATTGCTTGTAACAAATCCAGCCGCAGTCGGTGGATACACATTTTATAATGCTATAGGTGACGGTGAAGAAAAGTATGTGCAGGACAACCATATCGGACTTAGAATGCAGCCGGTGGCGGCTTTTGGCCAAATAATATATATCGATATGCTAACGGCAAAAGCTATAACTGTTACGTCAAATAATAATGTTGTTTTAGTGGATGTCGATGCCTTCTTGATTGCTAATATAGCCTTAACAAATACGCTAAATTCGCATCACGACCAGTTTGTTGATTTAAGGACCGGCACCGCTGCCCTGTATAGCAATCTCGGAACCTTCAATTACGTTCATTCCACGATGCCGGGTAAAGAACACATATCGCAGCATCAGGATATTGACCTGCCGCCGGGTGGGAGATTCTTTCTTAATGCGAATCAAATAGGGATAGCCTCTGGCGCATTCACAGTTATACAGATCACCGGCACGACGTGGCAAAAGGGCGGCACATTCGACGCCGTAAACTATCGATATGTTCCGGGTGTTCTGGGGATTTATCAGGTGAATGCGGCAGTACATTGTGTACCTCCCGCCGTTGCGTTCGGCGCCGAGTATCGTGTTGGAATCGGTCTGAACGGTGTGGTTGTCGCCGAGGGAACAGGTCACTCTTCATTTGCCGCGCAGATCGGTCCAACGGTAAGCGACCAGATTGAAATTACAAATGTTGGCGACTTCATAGACCTGCAATTATATCATTCCGATGCGATCAACCCTCAGATAGCAAGCGGTTTGTCAATTGACACCTTTATATCCATTCAGAAAATAAGCTGATCGAAAAGAATGTGATATAATCAAACTCGCATAAACGGAGGTCCGAAATGGAACTGAATGAGCTACTTGAACTTTCCAAGGGCGAACGGGCCGTTATCAAATCGAGGATCGAATCCATTCTGCTGGAACGGGTGCGCGGCGAAGGTCGCGACCTCATTCAGGACATCATGAAGAACTTCGATGAAGACCTGATTGAGATCATCGAGCGCGTCCTGAAATCAGGCATCGCTCACGGCTTCATCAATCAGAAAAGCCGCAAATTCCGTATCTGGCGCGACCGTCAATTGAGGAAACTCAGGAGGATATTCGAGTGATGATCCGATCAATGACAAAATTTATGACCATCGACTACAACGGTTATGGTGTCATCCTGACCGCCCTGATAGCGTCATTCACCTGGGTCTATGGCGGCACCGGGTTCGTCCTGGGCGTCATCCTTATCTTTACCCTTGCCGACTTCCTGACCGGCATCATAAAAGCCGCCATGAATGGTGAGGTCGAAAGCTCTAAGGTGATGCGAACCGTTTACAAGCTGGCGGGTTACTCGATCCTGCTGGCCGTCCTGCACATCCTATTCGTGCGCTACATGCCGACCATCCCTTCGCTGGCCTATGAGGATCAGAACTTCTTTCCCGATGCGCTACTGGTAAGCGGCTCGGTGATTCCCCATATTGTCGGCGCGATGATTGCGATTCGGGAAGTCATGTCGATCATTGAGAACCTTTCAGCCGCCGGGATATTACCGGCATCAACAGTCATGTTTCTGGGTAGAATTTTCAAAAAGATAGCGGACAATCTCGAAAGGAAACAGGGTTGAAAAAAATGATGCGTACAAAAGCAAAGACTAAATTCGTATTCACGGTGAAGCATATACGGAAAAATCCGTACTGGCAAAAACCGTACTGGCAGCGTGTATGGCTGCACTGGACAGGGCAGGCACCTTATCAAAACAGAAAAAAAAGGAGTGAATTACAATGGCTGATGTTGACATGCTGGTTGAGGACGGCGAAGAGGTAATAGTCGATCTCATGACCCCGGAATCGTGGTACGTCGCGATTGGTACTGATGACTCGGAAACGCTGAAGAACATGACGGATTTACAGACTCCATCCCCGGAAGCTCGGACGCTCGCTGTAGCTTCGGAAGCCGGTCCATCCATCGCTCAATACGTCGGCACTGTTACAGACACAACGGGCCAGACAATCGATGAACTCGGCTTGTTTGATGCTGCTGGTGCTGGTTCTCCGCCTGCTGGTGGAGTTTTGATTGCGCGTGGAAATCAGGCTGCCGGGTACGCGATAATGCTTGTCGGTGACGACATCGAGATCACTTGCACTATCGAGATAACTTAATACGTAAATGATCGGTGATGACCAAATGATCGACCTATTCAAATTCTTGGTGAGGAATGAATAATGTCTCCAATTTTTTATCTCGATTACGAAAATGGGGCCGATGTCAACGACGGTTCCGACTGGGCTAACGCTTGGAAAACGATCACGTCAGGGGCAACCGCTGCACGGATAGCTCCGGGCGACGTTATCCGCATCGCCAAGTCCCCGGCTCCCGTGGCTGTTGCGGGTGGTGACCATACAGCGGCGTGGACAGATGCTAGTAAGACTGTGACGCTGAACGCTGCTGAAACGCTGGAGATAGATGACTGCGAGGACGCTTGGACTGCTGCTGTTGGTGGCGATGCTACCTGTTCGGCTAATGCTGATGAAAAAGAGGGCACATATTCATCTAAAATCTTAATGGATGCCGCACCACAGGCGAGTACGCTACAGGCTTACTTTGCGACGGGTACACTGAATTTGAGCGGGTATCAAAAGATCACGTTCTGGATCAAAAACAGCGCGGCGATTGCTGACAATGATACATGGATTATTACCTTGTGCTCTGATAACGCAGGTGCTACTCCGGTCGATACGTTTGTGATACCGGCGATTGCGTCTGTGAATATGTATTTACCTTTGACGATTGCCCGGACAGGCGGCGGGAATCTTGGTGCGGCGATTGAGAGCATTGCAATCAGTACCGGCGGGACGGCTCCGGCTAACAATAGTTATGTTTATCTTGATAACTTCACAGCCTGCACAACGGCGGGGCTGAACCTGCAAAGTTTGATAAGCAAGAATTCATTGGAACAGGGCGGCACGGAACACTGGTACGGGATACAGTCAATCGTGGGGGCGGTCGTTTTACTGGATAATGACACGAACACAGCCGCTAATGCCGGACGCGGCTACTCCGGCACGACTGAAACGGTCGCCACGTACAAAAGGGAAACCATTAAGACGGCGTTGGGAACGTCTACTTCAACAAAGGTTCAGGAGGTAATGGACACCGGAACCTACGGAAGCAACATCGAGTTTCAAGGCGGGTATAACACGGGCGACAGCAATCAGGACGGCGAGACGTTCTTTGACGGGTTGAACGGGCTTGGGTGGGGGTTGTACGCAGAAAACAAAGACTATATCACCTTAAATTATTTGAACTTTTACAGGTATGATGATGGGGTATCTTGGGTTGCTATCGAAAATTGGACTGTTACCAATATCTCATCCGGTAACAACTCTAATAATGGTATATTTTTATCTAACTGTCACAACTCCACATTTATAACCATTCGCGGAATGTGCAACAACGGCGATGAGGGCTTATATTTAAGTGGTTCATATAACAACACTTTTCATTTAATATCCCACCTCGATAACAACGAGGACGATGGATTGTATCTAAATGGAGCGCACTGGAACACATTCCATGCAATCTCAAGCTGTAAAAACAATGTAGGGTATGGGGTTTATTTCACTGCCTCATACAACAACACAATCGGCTCATTGGTAACAGCGAATAATACAACCGCTGGGGTTTACAATAATATAGGCATTAACTACCTGAGAAATGTATTGATAGCAGAAGGGTCTGAGGTTCCCGAAGCAAGCTTCTTTGACTTCACCAATGCCCGCGTCTATTCGTGGCAGCACGACCAGACTGCCGACAACCACTGGATGTTTACCGACTCGGGGTCGATCCACTCTCAGGCGACGACACGGCACACGGCATCAGGGGTGGCATGGCAATTTACACCGTTGGCGAACAGGCACGGGGGCTATCCGCTCGATGAAGTGATAGGTGAATTCGCCGTAAACGCAGGCGCACAAGTCACCGTGACGTGCTGGTGTAAAAAGGATCATGCAACCAACATCGCTGCGGCACTTGTATGTCGTGGCGGACAGCTTGCCGGGGTTGCGGCTGATGTGACCGATACGAAAGCGGATGATACCGACTGGGAAGAATTGAGCATAGTATTCACGCCGACGGAAGCGGGTGTAATCAAGGTCGAGTTATGGGCTTGGTACGTGACCGGCAACAGCGATGTATATCTGGATGATGTGACTAGGACACAGGCATAGAGGATAACAACAATGATAATCGTAAACGAAAACATTGACATTGCTAATAAATATCGCGCTTGGGTGGAACTTCCAGATAAATCAATCATCATTTTGAAATTCCAGACGCAACCCAAAACCGATCAGGAAGTATTTAATGCCGCCGATGCTTACATTGCACAAAAGATCATCTCTGATGCGAAGGCTAAGGATGAGCGACTTGAAGAAATAGATAAAGAAATTTCTGACCTCAACGATGAGAAAGATCAGTTGTCAGCAACGGAAAAATAATGGCACTTCCAACAGATACCGACGTAATCACGCTAGATTTTTCGAGTAACGGATCGCCATTCTGTGCTGTTGCTGCCAAGTCAGGTATCGATACCGATGGACTGGACTGGTCGATGATCGGTTCGCCTTGGTGGGGACTTGAAGTATCTGGTGCGCCGACTCATTATTTCGGATCGATTACAACCACGGCAACGTCCAGTGTGTCATTCTCCGCAAAAAGAATAGTGCATGGTGCGATTTCAGCCGTAGCAGCCTCGGTCGTAACATTCTCGCGAAAGATGACGTTCAGTAGGTCGATCTCAGCAACCGCAACCTCCGTCGTCAACTTTGCACGCAAGATGACCTTCTACAGGTCGCTCTCGACAACTACTGCCCCAATAGTTACCTTCACCCGAAAGATGACCTTTTACAGATCACTAGCCACCACTGCAACGAGCGCGGTCACGTTCATTGCGAAAAGAATCGTCCACGGCGCAATCGCAGCCACTGCAACCTCTGTCGTGACGTTCACGCGCAAGATGACCTTTCGCCGAAAGATAGAAGCGGTCGCGACATCCGTTGTTACCTTCACGCGCTACTGTTTGTTCCATCGTACCGTTCCAGTCACAGCAACAACCGTCACCACATTCACCCGCAAAATGACGTTCAGACGGGCGTTTAATGTCGTGGCAACCGCAATAGCCCGCTTCTTTGGTGTCGTTCGTGGCGAGTTGATATGCGATACCGATGTGTCAGCATCGATTCCACTCAAAGTTGTCACGGCAAGTATCCCGCTCAAAGCTGTCACGGCTGCTACGGATTCCGTCGGCAACGACGTAACCGCTTCGATCCCGTTCAAAGCCGTAAATGCCGATATTCCAGATAAGGGAGTTGAAATATACCAATGTCCGACTTAGACCTTCGAGAAGGCAGTCAGGAGACGATCACGTTCCTGCTCACTAGCGCAGGCGCGCCATACAACTTAGGCGCGTTCACCGTATATCTAAGGCGGCGGAACGGTCGTAACGCAACAGATTCGTTCGCGACAACTGACCTCCCCGCGCTTCTGGTCGTTACCAATGCGGCCGGCGGCGAGGTTCAATTCACCCCTGATGCCGCCACGGTCTGGCTCGGGAACCCTGGCGAATACAAATACTCGATATACTTCGAGGTCGAAACGGCGCCGGGAGTCCTGATCGCGTTCCCTGAATATACGAATCTCAGCGTCGCCATCGCACCGGCATTCTTATGAACGATCAGAAATTATATGAATGTAAATGGCTGCCCCGCCCATGTCCGATATGCGGCGAGAATATCAGCATAACGATCATGGGACATCGGACCCGCGAGCTTACCTCTACTATCGGAACGTTCATATTTGAACTATACGATACGGTCTGCGAGCGGTGCGGCTTCATCTTCAACCGCCGCGTTCCACCCCATGATTTCCTTGCCGAATATTATCGAAACTCGACCATGCTGCTGGAGCCAAACTACGATCTGGACGCAAGACTCGATCTGGTCAGGCAAACGGTTGAACCGGGACTTTCGATAATGGAGTTCGGATCGAAACGCGGCGAATTCGTCCTCGCGCTCAATGAAAACAATTACCGCGCGGACGGATACGACATCGCATCAGAACTTAAAATCGGCAAAGCTTATGACGCGGCACTCGCCTACTACATTCTGGAACACCTCGTCGATCCCGGAGCATTCCTTGAACTCATCAAGCGGTCGGTCAGACCCGGCGGCACGATTATCATCGAAGTGCCGGACTTCACAAACTATACGTTGCACTCGCTCTATATCGAGCATTTCAACCACTTCACGCGACAACATCTCATCACACTTATCACGAATCATAACCTCGAACTGATCGATATATTCAGTGGCCATTCGAGGGAATACGGCATAACCGCGATTGTGCGGAAAGGCGCGGACCAGACAAATTATGACGCCTATATCGATACAATGGATGAATTCGAGGCTTACTGGCAGAAGAAAATGGCTGAGGGCTGGGGCGGCAAGTTGAGGCAGAACTGATGGATGTGAACAAGCGGATATTCAGCTTCGGCACGTCGTCACGGAACCCAGGCTTTATCGTCGTGTCGATGTTTACGCTTGACACGCCTTATGAGGCTGAGGCTGAGGCATTGCGCGATTCGTTGCTGAAACATGACGTTCCGTTCATCATCTATGGGTATGACAGTCTGGGGAGTTGGAGGGCGAACTGTAATGCCGGAATCAAGATAACGCTTGAGGCCATGCGTGAAATCCCGGATCATAACATTGCACGGATCGATGCCGATGCGGTCGTTCATAGTTTCCCGGATTTATTTGATACGATAGACTGCGACATCGCGGCATACAAAAGGCTGAACAGCGCGGCTTATATCCATAAACATAAATGCGAAAAGGGCTATCACTGGGAAACCGGCACTCTGTTCTATCGGAACTGTCCGGAGGTTCAAGCATTCCTGCTGAATCAGATCAGGATAATGGATGATGTCAAGGCCGGAGTATCGACCGAAAGTTACCTTGCAAACGACCTTTTCGAGACCTGCGGCTTGCGACTGGCCGAACTTCCCGCAAGTTATTCGCTTATCATCGGGACGGATCAGCCGGAAGAAATCGGCATAAAGCCGGTGATTTCCCATAAGCTGCACGGTTACAAGTACAAGAAGGTTATACGATGAATGATAAGATTGAAATTAATCACGAACTCTATAACCAATTGATGGAATCTATCGCGCATGTTCCGGGAGATTTCTGCGAGATAGGGGTGTGGCGCGGACAGACGTTCAGGTATATTTATCAGCAAGCCCTCGATCAGTATCGAAAAGTACATGCCGTTGATTCCTTCATCGGGATGCCGGCGCCAGTGTTCGAAACTGACAAGGAATATCGGAGAGGCCTTTTTTCCACCAATGGGAGCGCGGAGTTCCGCGGGCAATTCCCCGAGGCAATTATTCACGAAGGCTTCGTGCCCGAAATCCTCGATGATATCAATGTCGACTCTTTTGCCTTTCTTCATCTCGATATCGACCACGAATATTCAACTCGACTCGCGCTTGATTGGATCTGGCCTAGAATGAGTTCCGGCGGAATTCTCATCTGTCATGATTGGTTCCCTGAAGCCAAAAAACTTGCTGCGAGAGCAGTCAAGAATTGGTTGAATGAGAACCTGATTTATTACAAAGGAGCGCAGAGCAATAGCATCTGGTTCCGGAAAAATGACAGGGAACTTTCCGAGATCGAAGACCCTCGCTCTATTTTTAAGCACTTCGATGACTTCCCGAAACGCGATATCATCCAGATAGTTGCTCCGGGTTTCCACGCTTCTAAAGAACTTGAAAGATTGAATCCTGATTACCCCACAATCGTCGTCAATAAAGCAATCGAGATGGACATCAAGAAGGACATCTGGCTGGTTGGCGATTACAATCAGTCTCTTATCTGTCAATGGTTCAGCGAAAATATTGACCGTTACGCCGATATCGCTTGCCTGCTTCGCGGGACTTTAGCCAATTCTCATCCGCATATAAAATATACCTTCGATCATGGCCCGAAATTAGAATCATATTGGCCTATACCGCGAGAGAGAATGCTTCGCTATGGGGCGACTGTAGGCGGCCAAGCCCTTCAATTGGCCTATCATATGGGAGCTAAAGTTATAATTCTATGCGGTCTCGATTTCAAAGGAGATAGATATTATGACGATTCATTAAGGGTAGTAAAGCCGCAATATCGTGGATGGCGCATCAAGAAAGCCATGAATAGTCTCGTTGATTCCATAAGGCATCAGGGTGTCGAAATTGTCAGCCTCTCCGATACAGCACTTGGGGTCGAGAATATATAATGGCTATCGATATTCTCAAATCAGGTTTAAGCCTTCGCGAGGAAACCGTTTACGTTCTCGGCTCGGGTCCGAATGGAATCCCGCATTATGAAAGCATTCCACGCGATGCCTTTGTAATAGCGGTCAACCAGGCAATCGAAATACAAGGCATCAATAAGTCGATCTGGTTGTGCGCGGATGGGATGCTACCTGAAAAGGAATGGTTTCAAAGGAACGCGAAGGAATTACTGGCGGCTAACAATCCGCTGGAAGATGTCACGTTGCCGACGCCGGTATTCAGCGAAGGGGTTTTACTCAATTCGTATCCCGAAGTGCCTTATCATTTCATGCACGGAAGGACTTTGGTGAAACAGCCCTGGGGTTGTGAGGAAGGCGTTTTAAGGGGCGGGGCTACCATCGGGTCGCAGGCCGTACAACTTGCCTACTTACTGGGATGCCGCAATATTATATTGTGTGGCATCGACATGCACGGTGAGAAATATTTTAATGGTTCCGACACGGATAATGTCCAGACCATGAAAAGCAAGACATGGACCGCGGCCACATGGTTTAATATTCTAATCAAATGGTTGCGCGAAAACTCGTGTATAATTGAATCAGTCAGCAAGACTAAACTGAATATTCGAAGGATGCAAAATGCCAAGATTAATCGATCTGATACCTGAAATTAGAAAAGGCAATCTCGGCAAATCGCCGTCAATGGCTCGGGTTCGTGGCGGGCGCGGCGAGATAGCCACATTCAAAAAGCACAATCAGCAGAACATCCTGAAGCTCAGGCACAAGATCACCATCCCGGACGACAAGACAATTTACATGGTATCACCAGGCGGATTCGGTCGCGACAAGTACGAAGAAATCCCTGAAGATGCCTTTGTCATCATAGTCAATTACGCGATTAAGATCCCGGCTTACTGTCGAGCGAACGGCATTCGTGAATTGAAACCGGCTATCTGGTTGTGTGCCGATCGAAACCTCGCGACCGCACCTGAATGCCACTGGTTCATTGAGGAGCTACAGGCGATTATGGATGCCGGGTATCCGATCAATGTTGAGGATATTAAGGCTGGTGGTCCGGTCGTGCCGGTATTCGATTCAGGGTTTTTGGGCGGCATATTTGGTTCGGTCAGGGTAATATTCGATCACGGCAACACGATCCGTCGCAAGCAGCCGCAACCGATTGCGAACCGATTGCGCGGAGGGCTGACAATATCGTGCCAGGCCGTTCAACTCGCGTACTGGCTCGGCGCGAAACGGATCATTATTTGCGGCCTCGACATGTACGGCGATGATTATTTTGATGACCACAAGACCAATGTGTCGAGTCGCCGGGACCGTATCTGGCCACAGACGTCGCATTTCAACCGCTTCATTAACTGGCTCAAATTACAGGATGTCGAGGTTGTGAGTTTAAGCAGGACCGCGCTTGGTGTGCCACAACCCGAAGATGGACCGGAGATAAAGGCGCAACCGGTCGCAACAAGGCTGAAGAAGCGCCGGTCACAGCGAATAAGGTTGCCGAAAACGAGGTATCCGAGGAAAGTTGGCGGCACGAAGGGCTGGCGATGATGACTCGTTCAGAATAGCTTCCCTTGCGCGTACTCCCGGTCGATCCGCTCGCAGGCAATGTCAAAGTATTTCTTCTCAATCTCGATTCCAATGAATTTCTTACCCTGTTTCATCGCAGCAATCCCTGTCGTCCCGGAACCCATGAAGGGATCCATGATTGTTTCGGCGTTCACCCATCCGGCAAGCGTTATCACAACGGATTCTGTTTTGGGGCAGGGATGTCCGGCAGCAGCCTTGTCGTGGCGCGAGGAATTCCCAGCCAGCATGTCGCGTCCAGCATGTCCCCCGATAGGTCCTGAAAACCCTGGTTTCTCTAATCGAGTCGCCCAGATTATCGGCTCCCAGCAAAGCATTGGATGCCCACTTATCGCTTTATCTCCTGCGAATTCCCTTCTGTACCAAGCCGCAAGATGGTGAACTTTGAATCCAGCAGGTAGCACTTGCAGGACCTCTCCATTAGCAACCCGAATCCCTTGCCAGAACCAGATGAGGTTATCGACCTTGCAGGCCGAAAACACGATGTTTAACCAGAGCAGGTAATCTGTGGGATCCATGCTGTCATTATGCGATTCATAAGCATAGCCCACGTTGTATGGCGGATCGGTGATGCATGTTTCGACAGGTTCAAGCGTCGGCAGCACGTCCATCGCATCGGCATGGTACAGGGTCGCGTCGCCTATTTTGACGGGTTCGGTCACTTCTTAACCTCCAGTTTGTCGATCGCGGTCCTCTGATCGCGGATCGTCCCCAGCATCGCATCATTCACGTCCTTCAATTCCTTTACCTCACCTTCCACCTGTACTCATACCGCGACCTCCAGCACAGTGCAGGGTATTTGAGCGCGACTGCTTTCGTTGCCTGCCTGTACTCATACCGCGACCTCCGGCACAGTGCAGGGAGAACAGAGTGTCAACCGCTTTCGGTTCGCCTGTACTCATACCGCGACCTCCGGCACAGTGCAGGAAAGTGTCAGGACATTCAATACAGAATTTTCCTGTACTCATACCGCGACCTCCGGCACAGTGCAGGCCCCCCCCAAAGCGAACTAATTGTGAATAGCCTGTACTCATACCGCGACCTCCGGCACAGTGCAGGATGACTTGGTATGAGCGGCATCATTACTGATGCCTCTGCCTGTTTTACTCCTGGATTTCCGGGATACAGGCTTCTCGTTTCTTCGAGAATTGCCCGATTTCTTAAAAGAACAATCGGGACTTATGCTCTCTCCACGAGCTTTACTTTCCGGCGACATACCGGTAGATTTATCTGCTAAATCCCTGAGATTCAGGGACGCATTAAAATCACGTTCATTGACCGAACCGCAACTTTCACAAGTCCAGTTTCGTTCCTGTAGCGTCAAGACATCATTCACGAATCCGCAAGCATTGCACGTTTTGGATGAAGGAAAGAAACGCGGGGCTTCTAGTATGTCGATCCCGTTCCATTCAGCCTTATATTTCAACTGCCTATGGATTTCACCCATTGCGGCATCTGCCAGGTTTCGATTCAATCCCCGCTTTCGTCTACCGCCCGCACTCATCATGCCTTTCACATTCAAATCTTCAATCACAATGACAGAGGCATCCTTTTTGATTATGTCTGTAGTCGCCTGATGCTGAATACTACTCCGCGCATCGGCGATTCTCTTGTGCAATTTCATTATTTTATCTTTCGTTTTTAGCGACCTGTTACTCGGTTCTCCGATGCGGTATTTATTCCCGCATTTACAGCACTCACACCATCCGCCCTTTTTGAATTTAATGCTCGGGCTATTGCATTCCGGGCATCTGGAACGCTGTCGAGCCTGCTTGCATTGTAGCCGCTTTAACTTCTTACGCATCTTTTCAAGCTGTTTCGGATTCTCATAAACCGTGCCGTCGGAGCAGACAGCGAGCGATTTAATCCCGACATCGACTCCGATAACTTCCCCATTGCCCTGAACCGGATCGGGGATTTCCGTTTCAACCGCAACCGATACGAACCATCGACCGGCATTCTCGCTCACGGTAGCTGATAATATCTTCACGCCCTTTAATGGAATATATAACTTTTCCTTTAATCGAATCCATCCAATAGTCGGGAGCTTAATCCGTTTCGCTTCAGCTTTAATACTCCCTTTGAGCTTGAATTTTTTCCGGCTACGATGCCTTGATTTGAATCTCGGGAAACCGGGCCTTTCGCCATTCTTTACACGCCGGAAAAAGTTCTGATACGCCTTATCTAAATCGCGCAACGATTCTTCCTGAACCGATCTGCTCACCTCGAACATCCATGCCAGTCCATCCTTTTTTGCTTCCGTCAATTCCCGGCTCTGTGCAAAAAAGGTCGTCATCTTATGTTTTTTATCAGCCTTTTTCTTTTCGTATTCCTCTATCCGCTGTGCGAGTGCCCGATTATAAACGTAACGTGCCGTACCGGCATATCTCTCGAATATGCCGCGTTGCTCGTTGCTCGGGTCAAGCTCTGTTTTGTATGCTCTGTGAATCAGCATTTTTCATTCCTGAAACGGGAACGACCCCGCGAAACCCGATGAAGAGAATGCAGGGTGTTCCCCGTTAAAGGCTTTTGAATTGTAGACTCTGAGATTCATCGGGTTTCATGCCTTGCAGGATAGCAAAAATTTCCCCATTTGTCAAATCCCTAAGATTCGGGGGCGCATTCTGGTAACGACTTCCCCGCTTCCAGTTTATCGATCATGGCTCGCTGCCTCCGGATAGCTCCGAACATTGCATCTACCCGGTCTTTTAACCGCTTTATTTCGGCATCCTTTTCCTCAATGGCAACGGGATAGTTTGCCTTTCGATACGCGATAAGCTCATCCCCGATTTTGCCGAACCGCTTGTTGCTCTGCTCCAGATCGATGCCGAGAGCTTCTATTTCCGCCTGCAATCCGGTACGCTGTTTCTGTAGCGATTCGTTTTCACGTTTCAGTTGCCGTATCTCGGCATCGCGCTTTTCCGTTTCGGTTTTCAGCCGCGCATCGCTATCGATTTCGGGAGTCTCAATAATTACATCGGACTGTTTCGTTCGACGCGACCGCAGATTTTTAATATCGGCCTGGGCCATTTCGAGTTTGCGGCGTGTCTCGGCATGAGCTCCCCTTTCATCCTGCAACAGTGTATCGTGTACGCTTGCGGGTTTCATTTTTAGCTGTGCCTGCAATTTATTATTTTCCAGTTGAGCCGCTTCAAGTTCTTTCCTTGTTTCGGTATGTTCGCTTATTTCATCCTGCAACAACGGATCGGAAGCGCTCACGGGCTTGCCGGTATTAGAGCGATTCAGCTCGGTTTCCAGATCGTTAAGTTCGTCGCGTAGACGCGCTATGATTTGTTTCATTTCGTCACTCCTTCTGCGGGTATTGTATCATAGGAATGGGAATAGCGGTATAAACCAGGCTGGGAATTGTTGAGATATATAACTGCTATTCGGCACATGGTAGCGTTCATGCGGCTTGCAGGCGAAATAAAAAAACAGGAAAAACCGCTTTTTTATACCTAACACATTTGACAAGTGCGCGGAAGTGTGATATTATTAGGTTATCAGACGACGGAGGATACAGAAATGAAGCCCCGAAAGCGATTGATAACTGAACTTGAAAGTGCCGGATTCTCGGTATCCGTCCAGGAGTCTGCTTTCGGAACGATCTACTATGAGGCGTTCTGCGAGACGGATTCGCCGGATGAGATCGGCGACTGCCTGATCAAGATTCGTGAAGCGGATCACGTCGCCCGCCCGACATATCAGATGATGAACGGCTCGGCTGATTTCGAGATCGGGACACATCAGGATGCCGACGGTGACTGGAAGGAAGCCGCCGCCTACTGCCTGCGAGTGCGAGATTCCCACTTGGCTAAAATGGGAGTCAGTCTCGAAGAGTTGATGAGATACAATGAGTGGCTTGAAACATAAATCAATG
>Ga0209986_10001409_pt1 | contig 22955 bp, 13 predicted proteins | sample BlataG_FD_183168 | JGI IMG/M metagenome (GOLD analysis project Ga0209986, IMG submission 183168) | Deep subsurface microbial communities from Black Sea to uncover new lineages of life (NeLLi) - Black_00105 metaG (SPAdes) (version 2) | ecosystem: Environmental > Aquatic > Marine > Oceanic >... | reverse complement strand
TTCGGTTGGAACATTCTGTAGACCTTTCATTATGATGGATTGGGACTAATTATATTAAGAAATGCTCCTTTTGAGGAGGGTATAATTTGAACCAGATTGATCTGGCAGTTTTTGCAGTGCGATCATAAAATCTAAATTCTTTTGAGTCCGCTGAGCGAATTCTTGAACGACATGCTCGTATTTCACATTTTATCCTTTCACATCATTGCATCAAGAATTTTATTATAACAAATCAAAATACTTGACTTAAGTCGGATTTGAAAGCCATTTTTTATTCTGGTAATTAATGCAAACATTTCAATTTCGTTCTGATATAATAAATAATGTACGAATTTGAAGCCGAAACTAAAAAAGTAGTGGAGGGAACACAATGGATGAGAGCTACACACATATCTCAATAATTCTTGATCGTACTGGATCAATGGAGATTATTCGAGACGATACTATAGGTGGATTCAACGTATTTTTAAATGAAAATAACAAACAGCCTGGTCGTGTTACATTAACTCTTGTGCAGTTTGATAGCCAGGATCCATACGAAGTAATACATCAATTTACACTAATTCATGAAGTGCCGGAACTCACTTATGAAACATATGTGCCCCGTGCATCAACACCGCTTCTTGATGCGATAGGAAGGGGAATAAATGATCTCGACCAGCAGCTCGCTTTGCTTGATGAAGAGGAAAAACCGTCCGGAGTAGTTTTTGTTGTTATTACCGATGGTCAGGAGAACTCGAGTAAAGAGTTTCGAAAAGACCAGATTGTAAAAATGATCAATGAGAAGCAGGAGAAAGATGATTGGCAGTTTGTTTTTCTCAGCGCCGATCTGGAATCAATCAACGATGCCCTGGCTTATGGTTTTACGGGCAAGTCTGTAATGTCCTATGATAAAAGTGCAGGAGGGTCCCGGGCTGCATGGTCTTCTCTGTCTCGTAAGACCAGTGATTACCACAGAGATAAAAAGATGGGATTTAAATTCACCGATGAGGATCGAGATAAGCAGAAGAGTGAACAGAAGAGAAAGAAGAAACCTTGATGTATTAGATAATCTTCAGAGGCATAGGGGTATTCACCTGGATTTCTGAAGTGGTGTATGTGTAGTGGTCCAATAGAATTGGACACCTCTTAAGCGTTTCTTGGGGGGATTCCATAACCGATTGGATATGTGACTGCCACCATTCCACAGATTCAGGAATCACAACAGGAAATTGGTCTTTAGGATCAATAGTTTTACCAAATTCCAACAACGTGTTAGTTATCTTGCAAAGATCTTCCAACATCCCCTACATATCAGGATTAAGATTTAATTCGTACAATCGCTTATTGATACAAGTACATAAGTTTTTTAATTATACAGTTCTAGTTAAACACATCTAAACCCCAATAATATTTATACCTTCTTCGGATTGATATTTTCGTATCAGGGCTTCTTCGAATGTTGCAATCACAGCCTGACCAAACACCTGATGCCGATATGCGTCAACTAAAAACCGAATCAGAGAACGTCTATTAATCGGATCAAGGTGTTCAAGAGGTTCATCAATCATCAAGAAGTCACTTTTCGAAAAGTGGTGAGCAATAATTGTGTGCAACATTATAAGTAGAGCTGTCTTTTCACCTCCACTTAGTTGCCGCATATCTAGTTTTAAACCATATTCCGGATTTATCACAACTGGAAAACCTAGCTTTTCCATTTCAACTTCCCAGCCATCTATGCCGGTAAAAGTCGACCAAAGTCCAGCAATCTGTTGATAAATTGATTTCATATCTGTCTTTTGTTGTGTAGCAAGTGTGATTTCTGCGGCTTGGGAAGCTGCTCGTATTGATAGTAATCGCACTTCTATTCGGATTAGTTCTTCTAACAGCTCTTCAGGGGATTCAAAACCAAAATCTTGCAACCGTTTCTTGATCGAAAAGTATTCTGATTGATAGGTTTCCAATTCACTTAATCTGACATTCGTTGTTGATCGTTCTTGAGTTAGATGATCCTGTCTAATTATCGCCTCTTCCTTAATCAATTCGTGAACAGCATTGGTAATTTCGCTAAAAGACATTTGTAAATGAATTCCTGGTAAATCAGTATGAGCTATTAAATTTCTAATTGGCTTAAGAATATTAATCTGTCTTGTTAATTCCTCTTTGGCTTTTGATATTTCATTTTTAGTTAGTGTCTGTTTATTTCTTTGTTGTTGGATTGCGAGTATATCCTTATTAATCTCTTTCAGAATGCTATTCCTCTCACTCAAAGTCAATGGCTTTCGACACACAGGACAAGGAACCGTATCGGTGCTATTATCGTATGGTTCTAGTAATTCAAAAATGCTTATATAAGACTCATCTTGTCCATCTAAGCGAGCCAAAGCCATCCTAATATCAGTTAGATCTTGTTCAATTACATTTAGGTTATCCTGAAACTGTTCTAGACTAGTTTGAATGTTTTTATCTATAAATCCATCCCATTTTTCCGAATCATCATGGATGACTTCCTGCAGATTATCGATCTCATGCTGAAGTTTTTTGGCAAAAATAGTATGTTGATCTAATTCTTTGAGTTCTTGTGCGGTGGTTTCTAATTTAATTAGCAATCCTTGCTTTGCTTCTTCACCGACCTTGATGTGGTTGTCTAAATCTGCTGTAGTGCGAATCTGGAGACGGTCCAAATCGGATTTTAAATCTTGGAGTGACTTCAGCCTTTCCCTGAAATGTTTTTTAGAATTTTTTAGTGCTATAGAGAATTCATTCAATTGTGTCAAACCCAATACTGTACGAATTTGGATATCTAATGCATCTTTAGGTGGTGCATTTAAAAAATTGAAAACATCTCCTTCTGCCATATAAACTATTCGGCGTAAAAAATCATCGGATATTTCCAGAAGTTTTTCGACTTGGTTTGTCACACTGCTATGTGTCTTTGCCAGTCTTTTCTTATCATTTAATCTTATTAGAGATGCCCCACCAGCCCTATCCGGATTTTGGGTGCGTTGTATCTCATAACCAATGCCAGCAACATCAAAGCGTAAAGTAATGGTACCCGGACGTTTTGGATCTCTTAACAATTGAGAGCGGGTTTTACTATCAAATAATGCGGCTTCACCGGTGAGTGCGTACGAAATAGCCTCTAGAATGGACGTTTTACCACTTCCATTTGGACCCATTAAGAATGTAATTCCTTTCCCAAATTCCAGTTCGTGCTGTTCATAAGCACGCCAGTTAATCATCTTAATGTAATTGATCATATAGAACCTCTTCGAGGTAATCTCGTCAGTTGATATTCTAATTCTTTTGCTGATTTTCCTTCAAGTGCATCCTCCAAAATCGATAAAATGACCTGTTTTTCCTTTTGATAAGGAAACTCTTGTGCAGCTTTTAATCGCTCTTCAATTTTATAGCGTCGATTAGCTTCTTTATCAATGGCCTGTCCAATTTTTTCAGCGAAAATACTGTAACAATCTCTTCCCCTTTCATCTGGTTTTTGAGAAAGATCTTCATCAATTTCCCAATTTTTTACTTGTTGTTGAATAATTACAGGAATTAATTGATTAAGTGGAGTTACATTTAACAGGCAGTCTTCGACTTGTTCTGGGGACTTCAATAGGGTCTGTAACTGCACCATAGAAAATGGCAAAGCTAATAATTCATCTGTTGTCCAAACAACAATCATGAAAGCTGTACTTGGATTATCTTCAAGTAAATCTAACCATTCCTGTATATATTTGACTGTTAGCTGTGGTACTCCATTTGTAGAATCAATTAATACTATTCGTAAGTCATAATCATCAACCTGAACCAAAAAATCAGCAACATCCTCCCCCGCAAGTCTTTGGTCAGGTAGTATGCGTATGCTTTCAGCTTGGTGTTGGTCAATGAACTGTCCAGCATACAAACGAATCAACCTTTCTGCATTCACCCGTCGCATCATGGCATCCTGAGAATCTTGAGAAAAGGATGCCATAAACTCATCCATTAAACCTTTCAGGAGATTATTTTCACTCATGCTAACACTCCCTGTTTATTTAACTTGTCCTCAATGGATTTGGCAAAAACTTGATTGATAGCCGCAATTTGATCAAGTATTTGTGCACCTTTCTTAGGATTCAATGACACCTTTTCTCTTTCTGCCATTCTATTTCCCGTATCCCTAATTAAATAATTGATGAATTGACTCATTTGCTTCGTTGAGATATCACAATTCCTGTGGAGCAAATCTAAGTAAGCCAAACACAACATTCCTTCAAGGTTCACAGGGTTCATTGGTGGATTACGAAGACATTTTTGGATTCTTATCCAGGAACTGAATTGAAGTAAGTCTTGATCATTTGACAATAGAAATACTTTATTTCCGTTTTGTGTCAGGTGTAAACCTAAATGAATAAGCGACATATCTGCATCGGACAAACCATCTGTCGGATGGATGAGATGCCTTGGTGCTTTTGGTAATTCGCGTAAATATTGAATAGAATTAGGACTGGTGCCCAATAATTCAAATTGCCTACGAACTTGCATAGCCATTGTTTTGATATGCCTACGATCTAATATATGATTGCCAAGAATGCCATTTTGAGGTTGATATTCCAAAGAAACAACTTGTGTAGTGTGAAGGGAACCATCAACAGCAAACGATTTCATTATGTTTAATAGATCTAAAATCGATTGTTGAGTTTCATGAAGAAGTTGGATACCTGACAAGCGTTTATGTCCATCACAAAAACAATCAGTTAGCATCGATAATACACAATTGTCAATCACAAGATACGTCTTTTCCTCAAAAGTGGTTATAGGCATATGAATACTATCTATTGGTTATACTGATTAGACTTAAGTTTTCGATCTTTTAGAATTTACATTCCCAAAGCAACCTGGATTTTATTGATTGATAATTTCAAGTTTATGGACGTTTATTTCTTTATCCGATTATGCAATCAGATAGTAAAGTTTTATAGGATAAGACTGCTGTGAATCTATAAAATTGGACATTAACAATAAATAGCTAAAGGCAAGGGCTTCGGATCGCTGTCCGAGCCGACATATTTCTAACTATAATGTCAAGAATTTCTTCATTTTTCTATTCTTTTACCATCTCCATTAGATTCAAAGGCTCCGGTAGAACCTGGAGTTCCTGCGGTGATTTTCCTGTTTCGAAAATCATCCGCCAAAAATCGTAATTCTGTTTGCCACCGAAAACAGTTGCGGATAATTCTTTGTTAACCCAGACCGGCATGGCCGACAGATTCACCAAGAATAATCGAATTCGTTCCCATACGGTCTCCGGAAATCGATATTGAAACAACATTTCCTCATTGAATGGTATGCCCTGGAGGATAAAGCTTTGCTTAATAATTTGCTCAATATAACGCAGCCAGTTATATAGGATTTCTTCCTTGCTCATCCGAAATGCCCGTAAATGGGCGAGGGGTAAATCTTCACCTTTTTGAATTCGATTTTCCAAACGATAGGTTCCAATATCATGATCAAACTTACCTATATATATGGTTTCAGCAACATTATTCATTAAGTGCAATATTTGTTCTTTTTCAAGTTCACGTGGATTATCTCCTTCTTCGAGCCTGTAATCTAAAGGTGTTGTAAGCACAGTCTGATAGATGAAATAAGAGTAAAAAGTTTTTTCAATGCTGCTGTAAGAGAGGGGTCGCTCATTCTTTCTCCCGCCAAAGTCAATAAAGTTGATTAACTGATTTTCAGGATGATGTGTTATTGCATCTCGAACGGCGTCCAATATATACTTTTTGATTTCGCGAGATTCTCCCTTAAAAAATATTTGAAGATCTCGTTCAGAAAAGGTGAAATCATCTTCATTTCTATTGGTTTCCTGTTGAAAACGACGAACCCGGTCTCTATAGAGTGCGCTACCTAAATGACGTTGGACTGATTTATCGAATGCTACTTGGCGGAGTTTTGTGCCAGCATTTGTATTTGTTGTAAGTAATACATCGCGATCGGGGTTAATGAAAATCCGCACTGGTAGTGTCTTTGCCCCCAACAAGATTTGGGCGGCAGCTTTGTGTTGCCCATCAAATACCTTTACTTGTGTTTGGTTTTCGTTTTGTAAATCTATCCATCCTAATGACACATGTAATTGGGGTCGTTTACGGTGGAATTCTTTTACGAGTTTGGATATGTTAGCCCCTATTGAACGTGGGTTTATTTTGTCATCGTGGAAAAGGTATTCTATTGGTAACAGTACAAAGCAGTATTCAAAACCACTGATTTCATCAATATAGATGGGTGTTTCATTAATGGTATTTTTTCCCAATTCTGCAAAGGAGTATCGAATGATACCATCCTCACGCACAATATTAATTTCATATTGGGCCCCGCCCTTTGCTAGCAAAATATCATTTAAATTCGGTCCACGATTTTCAGACGCCAAATAATTTTTCATTAGCGAATATTGGTACAAAACCCGGGCGACCTCCAGATGTGCATCTTGTTTTGAGCGGTTACAACTCGAATGTGTAAGCGCAAAATTAGAAGGGGTATCCTTCCCTCCAAGATTTATCGGATTCACATGATCGATGTCGATATTTCCTTCGTGGACAACTAAATCAATCTGTTGCTCACAAATGAAACATTTACCGTTTTGAGCTGTATGTAGTTTTGTAATCAAAGCATTGTAGTCTTTTTTCGTTAAACGGTTTAGATAAAGTGAACCCATTTTTCCACTCCCACGGAAATCATCTTCTAATAATTATCCTTTTTTTACTCCACCAATCCTTTTACAAGTGCTTCTCTTGGATCCGCATAAAATACAATATTGAGCTTCATCGCCATCTCGTCGGACAGATCATTCAATTGACGCCGGGCAGAGATGGGGATCAATAGCGTTTCTGCTCCCTTTTCAATAGCAAGTTCTGCAATGTTCACGGCGTCATAAACAGGATCGATACCTCCACCAAGATTCAATCCTCCTACAACCACCAACCCACCTTTCAGACTCTTTTTTAACAAAGCGGAACAGAAGGCAAGAAGGACAGTAAGCCCAACGGATGAACCGCTTTTGGCAGTATCAAAAGCTAAGAGTTGAATATTAAAAGCATGCTTTCGTGGATCCCGATCCCCTACTAACTCTTTTGCGCGTGTTAATAAGTTTTGTTCACCTGTTCTTACACTTTCTCGAAACGGTCCTGGGGCAGGAACGTTTACAATCCGCACCCCCGTTCCAGGTCCTTCATTGACCTCTATACGATATAAACCCACATATTCTTCCTGTCCACCGCCACTGATGGTCCAAACCTGACCGGGCGGTAATGGGTCGCCGCCTATGGTCCTCTCATCATGGATTTCGGGGGTGACCACATACTTCTCAACGCCTTCATCACCAATCGCATAGCTGAAATGGGTGTTTCTAAATTCCGCAGAACCAATCCGTTTCTGTTGCTCTTTTACACGCCTGCGGCATTCCATTCCCAATCGTACTGCCCATTCTAGATCTTCGTCAGTGATCGGCATGTCTGAATTGGGATAAAGCAACTTGAGTAAGCCATTGATGGTTTTGTTGACAGCATTGGTATCACGTCCACTCAACGCGCTACCATAAGTCACACGATCACGGATTTGATTAAGACGATTCTCAACACGTAGTTGAGCAAAACTTTCCGATAAGAAATCACTGACTAAACCAAAGTGATTGGTGAATAGCGAGCTTTCCATCTTGGGTACATCCCACCCAGGCACATAGGCATGAATGCGATCCATCAGGGCAGTGTCATCACGCATCTCTTTAGGTAACGGGCCAAACAGATGACCGATTCTTTGTTGGTGTTCAACATCTACATCAAAGTTACCCAACATCACTATGCTACCGAAAGCTCGGATACTTTCCTTACCACGGCTGAATTCGCCTGATTCCATGTATCCCTTCATGATATTGATGCCATCCTTCTTATCGAAGGAGATTCCAGAAATTTCATCAAAACAAACGATGTCATATTGACAAACCAACCCGCGTTGTCCGGTTGCATTATTGACGAACATTTGGGCAACCGTTGCTTTACCTCCTGAGACAAGATGAGAGTATGGGGAAACTTGCTGGTAAAGATGTGACTTCCCAGTTCCGCGCGGTCCCAATTCAACCACATTGTAGTTGCGTTCAACAAAGGGAACCATCCTCAAGAAAAGAATATCTTGCATGCGTTCGGATATCTCAGATGGTTCAAAACCAATACTTCTCAACAGTAGATTTTTCCACTCTTCCGTGGAGAAACTCAATCGCCCTTGAGCGAACTCTTCAACAGCACCGCGTTTGGAGAGTTGGATCGGACGCAGGTTTAGAATTCCAAAAGGACGCCCATTTTTCTCCTGGGCAATGGTGGCGTCATATTCCAGCGTAATTTCTGCATAGAAACCACCCGTCAATAAACGCTCATTCCCGCGGATCATTTCCGAATCAAATCGCACATCGTTTATACGCAAACTTGGGAGGGTCGCCAGATAAGAATCTGAATAGGAATCAAGCCGCACAGTAACAAGATCAATCAGTTTCACGGTGCCCAATTCTCTTGCTCGCGATTTAAAAAGCTCTTCCTCCCCCGGACGAACGGTGCGTTCGCGCATCTGGCGTTCGACAATTTCAAGACCTTCGGTGATTTCATGCTCATCGGTAGTCGCACAATAACGACCAATCAAAAATTCTCCTACATATGTAGGGACAGGATACTGACCACGGAAACGCAATGCCAGATCTTTTCGAACGATATAGCCTTCAAAGGCTTCCTCAGCAAGAAGATCTAAATGATCTAATTCCATAGGTTCACTCCCCTATCGTGACATGAGTTTGGGCAAGCAGCGAACCGGGGGAACTCAATACCACCATGAACGCAGCTGCCCCAAGGCGATCTTCGTCCTCAACCAACATGGATATATTCCCATCCGCCTCTACAGATTGAGGTTTCCACACAAGAGATGAAATTGGGTCTCCAGCCTTGGAGCGAATATCCACAAGCATATCTTTCGTACTTCCAACAATCGTTGCAACGCAACGCAATCCCCGCCACTTGATGTTTTCGATTGAGATCTCTTCTGGGATTTGATCTACTGGGGTTACCATTATTAATGGCGTAATACATTCTTGTGGGCTGATCCCACCATGTTCGTATTCTTTTCCGGCTTCGAAGCATTTTATATTTGGTGCAACCACGATGGATACATCTTGATCCCAAAACCATGGAACCACATCATAGTCTATCGTGGAGGTGCCTTTCAAAAGAGCACATCGACCTTTACGAACTTCGGTTAAATGTTCGGGGATGTGGGCTTTAGGTAAATCTCCTGGCAGTAGCAACCAACCATGATCGGTAACCACATAGACCCGCTTCCAACCGTAATCCAGCAAGATTTGAACCCGGTTTTTGATGGTATCAATTTCACCTGCGAGGTGTTGGACTAGTATGCAGCCGTGATTGTGACCATAGATATCAATCTCGCCGATTTCAGTCCAAGCAATTCCTGAAGGATCACCGAGATCGTTGTCTTTAAGTATTTGGTATCCTTCATCAGCCAGAATTTTGCGATAGCCTTCCGCTGTTAAACCGCTGCTTTTGGTTTTATCTCGGGGAGTAAGTTTGCTTCCACCTTGACCGGTGATCTTCTCACCAGTGTCCAATATAGCCGGTTTGGCTGTTGCAGTAATCGTGGGTAATGCTGCCAGGTGATAGTTAACCTCACACTGAAAGCCGGCATCCTGTAAATGAAGCGCAAGGGTTTGTCCCACATCCATTCGCAAGGCATCGCTGAAGAGAATACAGGTGCCCTTCTCCGGTTTAGAGATCGGTTTGTGGGGATAACCTGAAGAAATAGCTTTCTGTAAGGCCTCAGCAGCCCCTTCAATCCAGGATTTGTATATCGCTCTGACAGCTATTTTTACCGCTTCGATATCATCCTGCTTGCTGACAGTTACCTGCGCTTGGATGGCAAAAAAATCTGCTTGCCAACCCCAATCCAGGTATGCTTGAGCAATCTCATTGACGGAATCTCCTGTGAGGGGCATCACGGTCAACTCAGCTAGCCGGGCAAGATGCTGGAGTGATTCCGCTAGAGGCGCTTGACCTAACTGCGCCCAAACCCAGGAACGGCGTATACCGTGAAGTTTTTCAAGTGAGATCAATGCTTTGCGGGTTTCGTTAACTGTGGTCTGAGGAATTTCTTGAAGAGCCCGGCGGAGATCATTTTCAGCAGCTTCGTTATCTTGTGGCCAGAATTCCGACCAACCCAGCTCCATTTGGCTTGGATGAGAACTCCTGGCTCTGATGAGCAAATCGGGGATCCCTGGATAGGAACGAGGCGCTTCTTTGAAGCGTGACCAAACCACAGGCCAGCTCCCTTCACCGGCAACCATTCGTTCAATGGCAGAGATTGGGCCATCTGTCTTGGGATGAAAACTATATTTTTGCTGACAGATGCTGCAGAAGGCATCCCATTCTTCTGGTTCCACCCTTAGGGGGTATTCCTCAGGGGAATCCAACCAGAGAAGTAGGCTGCGGGTTTCATCTGGGGTGAGTAAAGCATCAAAGAATGACGCACGAAGCGGTGCGTCTTTGGCTAATTTTGCCAGTGGTTCACTGGTGAGCTTGAGCAGTGCACGGCTAAGAGCATCTTTGGTAGCTTGGTCCGCACCGATCTCGATACCCAACCCTCCTAGCTTGGATTGAAGAAAAGCGGGCACGGTCCAATCGCGACCGTTTTTTTGGATCCACAGCACGCCACGATATTGCAATTCAGCCAGAGGTTGTAATTCTTGGGGACACTCTTCGACAGCACGAATTTCACCCTTGCTGATTCCGGGTAGGTAGATGATCGGTGTTTCGTCTTCGGGAATGAGATCATACTCCAGAGTGCGGGAGATCATGCAACGCAGATAATATGCAGAGCCGGTTCGATCTTCGGGCTGATAGTTGCTAAAAGTCAGGATCGGTAAATGCCTGCGCAGCAATGGGAGCAGCGGCTCCCATTGCCGGTCTTTATCAGGCCACATAACCGTTGCTGGTGGGCACATGTCATTTTTGTTATAAACACCAGCATCCTGTAGCGACTTGATGAGTGCATCTAAAAAAGTGGTTGGTTGAGTCATCTCTTAGCTCAGTGGTTGATTCTCGGTTGCAGTTAATTTCCAGTTACCGCGCTGCCTTCTTTTCCGCAATCGTAAAGTGCAGATCATTATGCCGCTCACTGCCATCGGGATTCTTGCCGCGGTCTTTCTTCCAGTGGATGGTGAACTTGTTACGCAGCACCCCGGCAGTGACAAAGGGACGGATGTTCAAGCGCACGCCATCGTTGAGATCGGGGTTCCAGCCGATGGGTTGCTCCGCCAGGGATTTCCAACGAACGTAAATATCGTATCCATCTCTTTGATCAGGAGGCGCATCTTCTGGAAAAGCTTCTCCCTCACGGATCGCTTCGAGTTTCTCCTGCAATTCCAATGCTGCAACCAGACGGCCGTCAGCACCCGGTTCGCCCAGGTCGCGTTTATCACGCTGCAGTTTGATCCAGCTCCCCAGATATGTATAGATCAAGCGGTCGAGGGTGACAGCATCAAGCTTGTGATAGTTGATCAGAGCATGGAAGCCATCTTTGCGGCCATCCCAGATATGCCAGATGAAGGGTCGGTTCTTGAAGAGCTTGATATGCTGCTTGAAGAACCCATCCCGCAGCCAGGCGCGCAAAGTTTTACTGGTGAAACCGACTTCGGCCAGCAGTTCAGCCTGCTTTTGGGCAGACCAGGCTTTCCCAAAAGCAGCCTGGAGCAAGGTCCGAAATCGATCGGCTGCCGGTGCTTCACCGACTACAGGCGTCAAGCAGACAATGCCATCTTTATCTGCGTAAGGCTTCAGGCCGTCAGCTTTCTGTTCGGGCCAGCAATAACCCAGCAGGCGAGCAACAGTAACCTGGAGAGGATCGGCAGATCCTAGGGGATATTCGTTGAAGAGCCACTGGGTAGGGTCATTAGAATAAGGTTCTGGTAATGGACCTTTTTCTTCAGCAACTTTCTCCCAGTAATATAAATCACAAGGAATATTTATCATGTACCTGGGATCAACGCTGGTTTTCTGATTGATCAAACGAACAGTTTTATTAAATTCAGGCGATGAGCAAAAGTACCATATCGCAGGAAGATTCATTGGATTCTTTGGACAGATCACTTTGACATTGTTATCAAATTTATTTCCCGAATAGATAGTGCAAGGTAAATCTCCCAATTGTCTAACAGCAACCCCTTGGGTTCCCCATACATCTTGCCCTCTTTGCCAATTCTGGGCAGCATGGTTTAGATGTTTCACGCTTTGAGCTAGCTCAAACATTTCCCCTTTGCCCTGTTGATAAAATACAACCTCGCTCCTTCCTGTGTAGGGCAAAATGACATTAGGAGAACTTTGAGAAAAATCCCAATTAGGATAAATTTCACTTATTTCCCAAAAGTATCGATAAAATCTTCTCCGATCACCTGGCGACATTCCAGATGATGATATCGCATAATCACTCAGGAGTGATTTTATTTCAATTTGCTCGAAAATTATTTGGGAATTAGGGTTCTGTAACTGTTTTAGTTGTCTTATTGGGCTAATGGTGTTGGTACGTATCAATTCTGCCTTGGCTATTGGATCTGTTGCATAAGATACATCGAGAGGAACCATTTTGTGATCTTTATCTGGCATTTTGTTTGAAATTATAAACATTCCAACATTAAAATCATACATAGGTGTCTGGAAAGCTCTTTTTCCAAGATTTACAAATATATTAATTTGCTGTTCTTTCAATGTTCTGATTCGAAAATCTTTAAACTGTTTCAAGAATCGCCAGTCTTGTAAATTAACCATTGCATAAGAGCCATGCTCAACTGCCAAAGTTCTAAATCGCTCTGCAAAGACTGTCGCGAGATCACGAGTAGCTTCAGGATGGTATTTTTCACAATAGTTGATCAATACTTCATCTTGTTTACTAATAGACAAAAATGGAACATTTGTTGCTATGAGTGTATATGTGGAAGTTACTAATCGTCCTACTTTAGCAATATCAAGTGCTGCAAGGCCAAAAATTTGTTCTTCAATCTCTGCACTTCTATGTTCTTTTTCCAGTGCTTTTTTTAATGTGGGAGCAACTCTATCATAGTCCACAATAAACATTCGTTCACTGTCTGGTACCGCGGCAGGGTTGATTAGACTTCCTAGATTAGGTGCATTTTCAAAGAGATAATAAAGCCGAGTAAGGCTACGCCGCAATTGATCATTGTTGACTGCTAGTTTCAACCAGCCTTCCAAGCCAGCCTGTACTGGTATGCCTGAGCAGGCAATATTGGGGATGGGCAATTCCCGGTATCCACCCACCTTCCAAGCGGCTAGAGCTAGAGCAAAAGCAGCAATTTGGGTACATCGGGGGTCAATTTCTAGGCCAAACAAATTATCACGAATGACGGCATCAGCGGCATCAGTACTGCCCAATCCTTCGGCTTCCATGCGCATCTTGCGCAGCATCTCGAAAGCTGCTACAAGGAAATGTCCCGATCCGCAGCAAGGGTCCATAATGGTGACTTCAGCAATATTATCCGGCCAGCCAGGAAAGATGCCCGCAGCCGGTTCGCCATCTTCCTTGAAACGCAGGTATTCCCACTCCTGAATCAAAGGGCTATCAGGATGACGGGCAGCCCACCAGGCTCCCAGCGAGTTCTCCAGCAAGAAACGAACCATATAATCTTCAGTGAAGAGCTGGGTTACAGGTGCCAGATCGGCAGCACCAATCTTGCGTTCGCTGGCGTTAATTTCTTTTTTTTTCTTGCTCTGCCAGAACTGGTACATCCAACCCAAGCTGTCTTCAGCCTGGAAAACGATCTGCGGTAGTTCGCTTAAAATGCGTTCCAATTCCTGGCGACCTTCGGGAGCAAAGCGCACCTGTACTACCGGGTCATCACGCCGGAAGATCCCAGGCAGCATCTCACTGGCGTACTTGGCGGCTACAGTCCAGGCATCGGCCTCGCCCTCTTCGGAGGCCAGTTCAGCGCAATCCTGTAAGGTTACGGGAACACCGGTGGGGTGCATCAATAAATCGTTATCGGCTAGAAAACGGGCGAAGAGCATGCGGTGCCACTGTTGGTATGCAATCTCTTCAACTAAGGGCTGCAAACCCTGGATCTGGCTGCCCCCACCCAATTGTCGGGATTTGGCACGCAGGGCACGCCGCAACTGACGGGCACCCTCGTCCATGCTCTCGTAGGGAGTCGGGCGGTTAACTGACAGGGTGTTCAATGCAGCCTTGGCAGCACCTTCTGAGGCATCCCGCGCTGCCAGAGTAGATTTCTCAACCAGGTTAAAGAGTTCGTCAGGTAAAGTTGGCATAAATCGTCAGTATCCTCTTGCTACCTTCTTCTCCGCAATCGTATAGTGCAAATCATTGTGCCGTTCGCTGCCATCGGGATTTTTGCCGCGGTCTTTCTTCCAGTGAATGGTGAACTTGTTGCGAAGTACCCCGGCAGTGACAAAGGGACGTATGTTCAAGCGCACGCCATCGTTGAGATCGGGATTCCAACCGATGGGCTGCTCCGTCAACGATTTCCAGCGCACGTAAATATCGTAAGGTGATTCGCCCTCCCGGATGGCTTCGAGTTTCTCCTGTAATTCCAAGGCAGCAACCAAACGGCCATCGGCGCCCGGTTCACCCAGGTCGCGTTTGTCACGCTGCAGTTTGATCCAGCTACCCAGATACGTATAGATTAATCGGTCAAGATTAGTTGCATCCAGTTTGTGATATTTGACCAGGGCGTGGAAGCCATCACTGCGGCCATCCCAGATATGCCAGATGAAGGGTCGGTTCTTGAAGAGCTTAACATGCTGCTTGAAGTAACCATCCCGCAGCCAGGCGCGCAGGGTTTTTCCAGAGAAACCGACCTCGGCCAGCAGTCCAGCCTGCTTTTGAGCAGACCAGGCTTTCCCATAAGCCGCCTGAAGCAAAGCCCGCAACCGATCGGCTGCCGGAGCTTCACCGACCACGGGCGTGAGGCAGACAATACCATCCTCATCTGCGTAAGCTTCCAGACTATCAGCTTTTTGTTCAGGCCAACGATAGCCCAGCAATCGGACAACAGCAATATGAAGTGGATCTGTTGAGCTTACAAGATCGCCTTGGAAGAGCCACTGTATGGGTTCGTTTGAATGTGGTTCTGGTAGTGGAAAGGATTCATTTGAGATATTATTCCAATAATTGTCATCGAATGGTACTTTTACAAGTGTTCCAGTCGCAATATTTAAACCCTTATCCAATAATCTTACATTACGGACATAATCTTCACTTGAACAATAATGCCATATTGCATCAATGTGACCTTTTCTTTCTGGTACTATGACGACACAACTTTTATCATATAGACCTCCTAAATATAATGATGTTCTAATAGTACTCATTCTGCAAACAAGAATCCCAGGACTATTCCATGCTGAATGTCCTTGAATTCGCGCTTTAGGACTTCTTGATAATTCTCCGACACCATTTTCCCAGAATACAATTTGACTGCATCCACCATAAAGTTGAGTTTTTGATGCTCCGCCCTGTAAATATGACCATTCTTTGGGTATATTAGGTAATTCCCAGAACATCCTGATATATTTTGGTGCATCTCCGGTTGAAAGCCCCTCAACACTTCTTGCATATTCACGTAATAATGTAACATTTTGAAAGTTTGACAGTAATATCCGAGAATCAGGATTATTTATTTGATTAAACTGTTTATCTGCTTCAATTTCACTTTTGATAAGAGCGGATGGTTTTTCTTTTGCTGGGATTTCTGATATATCAAATCCCATAATATAGCAATAACTATCAGGTTTTTCATTACTAATGATTAATAGAATTGGCTTAACTACCTCACCACTGATAGTAGTGAATGCGCCCGGACCAAGCCAACACACAAATTTCCAATATTGTTCACTCAGTAGATTACTTCGAAATTTCTTGTATGAAGCTTGTTCTAACCAGTTCTGATGTGTAACTAAAGCATATACTCCATTTTCTTTAGTAAACTCTTTACATCTATCAACAAATGCAGCGGCTAAATTCGATTTAGATGATTTATAGTGGATATCACAAAATTTTTTTAGTGTCTCATTCTGCTTCCCACGACCAAGGTATGGAACATTCGTCACAACTAATGTATATTTCTTAGAAAGATAATTAGCCGCTTTAATTAAACCAGTTACCGAATTTCCAAATATAAATGATGTAGGATCACCGAATTCTACGTTTTGATTCAAGGCTTCATGCAAAATTGGTTCTACTTCTTCATATCCTGACAAGAACATGCGATCTTGTACGGGAAATTCCATTGGATTAATCAAACTACCGAAGGTGGGTGCGTTTTGGAAAAGATGATGAAGCTGTTTTAGTGATTCTTTAACTTGATAATTATCACCTGCCAATTTCATCCAATCATCCAATTGACCTCTTACTGGGATGCCAGAACATGCAATATTGGGAAGTGGAATCTGTCTATATCCTCCCAATTTCCAGGCAGCAAGTGATATAGAAAAAACAGCGATTTGAGTGCAACGAGGATCAATCTCTAAACCAAAAAGATTATCACGGATAACGGCATCAGCAGCTTCCTTTTCACTAATACCTTCTTCTTCAATGCGCATCTTATGAAGCATTTCAAATGCGACTACCAGGAAATGTCCCGAACCGCAGCAGGGATCCATAATTGTAATATCTGTAATTGATTCAGGCCAATCGGTATATGTATCAGTTACCGGTACTCGTATTCCATTAATTTGGTTATCAAAAAAATCTTCAAATCGGTCTTCAACTTCGCCCATCCAGCGTAGATATTTCCAATTCGGGATCAATGAACTATCTGGGTGTTGAATTGCCCACCATGCGCCTAATGTATTCTCCAATAGAAATCGGACCATGTAGTTTTCTGTAAAGAGTTGGGTTACTGGACCGATTTCTGCTCCACTGATCTTTCGCTCGCTGGCGTTGATTTCTTCTTTTTTCTTGCTTTGCCAGAATTGGTACATCCAGCCCAGGCTGTCGTCTGCCTGGAAGACGATCCGCGGCATTTCGCCTAAAATCCGTTCCAATTCCTGGCGACTTTCGGGGGCAAAATGTACCTTTACTACCGGATCATCGCGCCGGAATATCCCCGGCAGCATCTCACTGGCATACTTGGCGGCTACGGCCCAGACATCGGCTTCGCCTTCTTCGGGGGCCAGTTCGGCACAATCCTGCAAGGTTACTGGGACACCGGTTGGGTGCATCAACAAATCGTTATCGGCTAGAAAACGAGCGAAGAGCATGCGGTGCCACTGCTGGTATGCAATCTCTTCAACTAAGGGCTGCAAACCCTGGATCTGGCTGCCCCCACCCAATTGGCGGGCTTTGGCACGTAAGGCACGCCGCAACTGGCGTGCGCCTTCACTCATGCTATCGTAAGGAGTCGGGAGGTTGACTGCCAGGGTGTTCAGGGAAGCATGGGCAGCACCTTCAGCAGCTTCTCGCGCTGCTAGGACGGATTTCTCAACCAGGCTAAAGAGTTCATCAGGTAGGGTCGACATCGTGTTTTTGGGTATTTTGCGACTAACTTCGTGAGATCACTACCGGGTTACCCTGGTCCAAATGCGCCTCGACTTCACTTCGCAAATCGTCCAGGTAGGCATCCAGATCACCCCCGGTTTTGAGGGTGGCTGGTTTGGGAACCACTTTGACGGCCTGTGGTTCCAGGAGTCTGGCAGCCTGGGTACGGGCAGACTCGAAGCGTACCGGGAGGGCATCCATGCGGTTCCGCCAAGTATGCAACGGCTTTGAGTCGAGCACTTCTAACAACGCTTTTTCCGTTCCCACCTGCACCTCGATAGGTTCAGCGATCCGGGCTTGGGAGAGGATCAAGTCTTGCTGGGATGGATTTAATTGCTGCCAGACATTGGAATCCGTAAGGGATTCCATCTCTTCTTGGTAGATCTCCTTTACTACTTGGGCGGCATCCTGAACGGCCTTACGGAGGGCATCCGTTAAAATGGAGATGAGTGGCGGCACCGGGTCTGGATCCACTAACAGAGAACGGTTCTCTTGTATTGCCTGGATTTGTGGAGAGACTTGTTCGATGACTGGTAGACTCTCGGCATGTTTGGCTAAATGCAACAGGGTCTGCCAGCGCGGCAGCCGGGCTTCTTTCATGTCTTTGGCTTCGATCCATAAGGCGTAATCCTTGAGCAGTTCTTCTTTAGCCTCGAACACCGCGATAAAACGCTCATTCCCGCTCATTGCTTTCAGTTCTTCGATTTTTTCCGTATTTGGCCTTATGGGTAATGGAGCAGGACCGCCAGCCTCAGAGGACAGATAAAGCAATTCCTGTAACAATTGCGGTATTGATTCCACTTCTTCATTGTTTTTGTAGAGCACCTTGGCTTCCGCAAGGATTTTACGTACGCCAATGCGTTGCGTGGCAGTAACTGTAATCCCCTCACTATAGAAAGCTACCTGATTGATCAGTCGTGGCGTGACCTCCCGGAATGATTTCTGCGTCCCATTGATTTCCGCCCGAATATACCCCCCTGCCAATGAAGCCAGAAGCGCGCCATCTATGGCATCCCGCGGCCAACCGAAGTCGACACCTGAGAATTTCTTGCGTACCTCATTGCCTTTCTTACCCGTGCTGCCAATATAATTCCTGATCTCTTTGCACACCGGGTGGTGATCGGCATCCCCGGAATACTCGATGGCAGTTAGACAGTCCGCAGACCCCTCCTGCGCCCGTCGAACGACAGTGCCCCATCCGGGGTGGTCTGCCATATCAAAATTGGAGAACAGCCGTACCAGAGAGGCTTCGACTGCACTTTTGATGGCATCCACCAGATCATCGGCTAAGATCTCATTGCCACCTCCCTGGTAAACACGCGCCTTATTGATGATATTCTTGACGATACCTTCCAGTTTGCTCTCGGCAATATCACGTTTGGCTTTCATCGAACGTAAAGCCTCGTACCCCTCCGGAGAGGATGGTTTTGAACGCGAATCGACACTTTCTTTGGCTGCAAGATGTCGTGCCATTGTGGTCCGCAATGCATCTGATTCCAATCTGGGTAACAGCACATAAACAACCGGGCTTTCTAATCCGGCTGCCTGAGCATCTTCTCGAACCGTTTTCTCAGAAACGCTCCACTCATCACGCACCCAAATCGGGACGTTCTCACTAACCGATGAAGGGGTATCTAAACCAAAATGGAGATTGAATTTCCGAGGGGTTTTACTCTTCCCCTGTGTAAAGGTAACACCTTTGAGTGTCTGGTTGATAGCCTGGCGGAAAACCTCTGCTCGTTCGCTGGCAATCCGAGTCTCGCTATTACGGATGGTGGCAAAACGTTTTATAAAATCCGCTTCCCACTCAGCGCCTTCGCGTGTTTGCAGGCGGTACTCATCATTTTCCATGGACATCAAGACGCCATTTGTCACCAATTCATCCAGGATAGTAGGAATTTGCTGCTCCAATAATGCCCTGTCACTCTGCAGATTCTCAACCAACAGATCCGCCAGAGCATCTTTGGTCGCTCGTAGTCCGATGGCATTGGGTCCTTCGGATGGCAGCTTGCCGATCACAAAAATCAATGCGCACAAATGGGAGCGCCGCTTCCCCTCTGGCGTTCCGTCATCCAGATCGTGTATCATGGTTGCTACTTCCCGCAGCAACAGACCACTTTGTAACATGCTCGATTCTTGCTGCCAATAGATCACATCTGCTGGAACAACCGTTCCCAGATCCCGATCCGCGACCATGCGTGTGGCTTCATGTGTGACCCGGAGTTGAGTTCGTAACTGAGCCGCGGTGCCGGCGATATCGATCGCCCGTAAGGTTTTTTCCCAAAAACGACGCCTCGTGGGCAGAAGTGGATAGTCGGCGACTAGAACCTGATTGTCTTCTTCACAAGGCGAGATCGTGGTACTTCGCAAGTGCCGATCGATCTCAGGGCGATTTTTATCAAGCCAGTTCTCCAACACTGCGGTCTTGTCCGGTGCTTTTCGGAGTACGACTTTACGCACCACCCGCTCTACATCCGAGTCTTCTAATTCTACCTGCACAGTAAAACGATCCTTCAACCGAGAAAGATTAGTATCCGACTCTAGCGCTGTTTGACCTGTACCGATAAATAAAAGTTGACTACCGAAGCGCGATGTGCATACCTGAACTACCTCTTGTACCTTGGTCGCTCTATCAACGTCATCGCCAATGAATTGTTGAAGCTCATCAAATATCAATAACGTCAGCGGCAATTTACCGGGTGTGTCCGACTGCAATTCCAATACATATTCTAAAATCGTCAGGAACTCATCATTGGAAATATCCTCTACCTTGGGATATTCTTCCCTGAAAAGCATGCGAGCATCCGCTTCTGATTTCGCCAGTCCAGGATAAACGTTCAAAACAGCCGAAGCGATGTAAGGTGACACATAAAGGCTTCTCAGTTCTCGTATAAAATCCTTTCCCTGAGATTCAACTTCTTGCCTTACCGCGTCATAATAACCATGCTGCTTGAGCCAGATAGCAAATCGTGCCAGGCGATAATCATCGGGTAAGCCTGCACTGCGGAATACAATCGCCAATAAAGCCAATCGAACATTATCTCCTGCTGATTCGCGCAATGTCCCCGCAGCCGACCAAAGACCTCCATATCGTTTGCCCTGCGTATTCAACTCTTTAAATAAATCCTGAATCTCCACAGGAAGGTCAACCAGGCTGCTGGCTTGAGCGCCATTAGGAAGCTCCACATCCCGCCATAGATATTCCAAAACCCGAACAAGATGTGATTTGCCACTGCCATAAAAACCACTCACCCAAACTGCTGGTTGTTTTGGCTGGTCAAGATGGGTCATGAAGGTAGTCAGAATCCGGTCAAGGCCTCTCTCGTACTCCCCTTCGCAGACGAAGGTGCGCAGTTCGTATTCAAGAACTTCCCATTCATTTTCAGAGTTCGGATTGATTATTGTAGTCACACCATCATTTGGAATAGTGTAGCTTGTTGGGTCTTTCAGAAAAACTTCTCGATTCTTCATGTGGTTAAATCCCTTTATCCGCAGTGATCGGAATGGCGAGATAATTCCATCCATCCCGGGCATCTAACAATCGATACATTGAGCCATCATAACTTCCTGGGAAAAAGACAGCCAATCGCCCCTTGATATATGCAGTAACTTGATCAATAACAAATGACGCGTGGGTTAAGCCGAAAAGTGATGCGATCCCAGATACCGCAATAACAGTATTCTGATCAACATCTGGCGCGTTGAGTAAAGAAATCACTTTGTCTATGACTTGTTCGGTATATTCTTGCAGCATGGGATCCATATCCGTTGGGTTCTCAAAATAGGCATTTCGATAATCAATCTGGGCCATCCATTCCGCAAAACTATCTGTGATGTCTAATAATTTCCATTTGTATCCCGCTTTTGTGGTTACAACCTGAAACTCAGGAATTCGTAGGCGAATGCGCCTTTCTTGACTCGGATCATAAACAATGAACCATACTTTTTCCTGTCCAGATAGAAAATCGGGCCAAGGAACTTGTAGAAAATTCTCGTATTCTTTTAGTAATGCCTGAACTTCACTCATTATTCGCGCCTTGAAGGAGATGATTGAAACTGATATCGGTCATTTGCCCCGCATGGCGATATTCTAGCCAACCTTGTTGTGAGGCCAGTTGAGCTTTGATGTGTAACTTATGAACGGGTGAGTCGAGCAAACGAGACCATGGTGTATAGAAAAGCGACTCCCCTCGTTCCCCACATAAATAACCAAGCAATAGGGCATAAGTTATGGAGGTGGTATGGTTCTCTACAGAGATGCGTTCTTTGTTCGAACGCCCCTTCAAATGACCAGATTGGGTGTAGGTAGATGCGATGTTGCGCCCGATGCTGGCTAAAGTTTTTTCATTTATTTCAGTTGGAAATTCTTGTCCAACTATTTCAGCAAAGTTCGGGGCAGTAACGATTGTTCCCAAAGGGAGATCAATTAAAAAGTCAACCGTTACCCTGAGAATAGGATCTCGAGCTATCGCATACAACAATGACAAAATGGGTTGTGCTTCAAGTGATTGTTCCCAAAGCGCACGTAGAAGTTTAAATAATAAGATATCATTCTCAAGCCCATACAAACGCTTCAATCGTTGGAATGATTCCTTGCGAGCTGCTTCTGTTCTCTTCAGTAAAACATTGGTGTTGAGAACCGCATTTTTATAATCCTCAAGATGAGCGGATGAAGGGCAGGCTGCCAACAATAGCTGCAAATCAGCCAACATGATTGTTCGCCCACTATGTGCCCCGAGACCTTCGACGACAAATCCATATTCTTCAGTAGAACTTGGTATTGTGAGACTCATTCTAGATATGTGCCACCAGTAGCATTAGATTTGAGATGAAGATTCAACTCGAAAATGGGAAAATAATCTCACTATCAAATTGTATTAATCTTACCTTAATTTCACATTATTTACACGGACTCCCAACCCAATTTTGACAGAACTGTATTATAACAGTCGAGAAAATACCTTCGGAATTCTAAATTCGCAGATTGATTATCAATTGAACAAATATCCGTTTATGATGAACCATTTTTTGAGTTGTTTCAAGAATAGTGGATAAATTCGCTCCTTCACATTCGGGCTAAGATCTGGCTCAAAATACATGAGCTTGGCCGAAAAGTTTACGCACACCAAAGATTACCACGAATTGAAAGCAGCAGAAGACAATGCGGCAAAGGCACGGTCAAAACTTTCAGCCGGTCCGTTATAATCATATATTGTAAAGGCTGGATTGACAGATGATTGAATTGAACGTATTAATAAGGAGGAAACATGGCGACGATAGATATACCTGAGGGTATGAAAAAGAAGTTGTATGCAGCCGCTCAGGTTTTGGATTCAAATACCGAGGAACGGCTTGGATTGAGGATCCCCTTCGATGTCTATTTA
>Ga0209986_10001407_pt1 | contig 22982 bp, 19 predicted proteins | sample BlataG_FD_183168 | JGI IMG/M metagenome (GOLD analysis project Ga0209986, IMG submission 183168) | Deep subsurface microbial communities from Black Sea to uncover new lineages of life (NeLLi) - Black_00105 metaG (SPAdes) (version 2) | ecosystem: Environmental > Aquatic > Marine > Oceanic >... | reverse complement strand
ACCCCCCCCCGAACCCCCCAGTGGGTGCCTCAACCAGACATGGCGTCTGCGGCGCAGAACATCAGGAAATTGCATCATCCAAGAGAGTTAAGGCCGCCAGCCGATCCAGGTGATTCGTGGAATACTGGTCGGAGAAGTCAAGAATGCAGTCAAGGCAAGCCTTCTTGCAGTGCGAGTGGTGCTTGTCATCAACGTAGAGAATATTCTGGGTTGCCTCGATCCACTCCTGGCCAAGATCAATGAGTCTCTGACAATGGCCTGCTCCCCCTGGGGCAGTATCGTAGATGACAATACCGAGATTCTTGTCACGCAGTGGAATGAGTTCCATTCCAAGTTCGCGCTCGTCCAGTTCGAGAAGACGTGCGCCAGCTAGCACCAGCGCGTGTCCAAATAAATACACGCCATCATATTCGTTTGACGTTGCTCCAGGCCATTCAAGGAGTGCCATGTCAGTCAGTTCCCTAGCAGCAAGCACCCTGTTTCTCAGGACAGGCGCTGTCTGCCCGCCTTTTCCCCAGCAGAAACTTGCAGGGTTGCTGGAAAACACAGACGCGTGCTTGTGAAAATCCTTCGGTAGGTTCATCCGACCCTGCCCGTAGTCAACTTCGCTCATGGCAAAGCCGCATCGCGTGCAGATGGCGAAGCCACAACCGCGACGCCCAACGTTTCTCACGAGAAGTTCCGCCTCTTCTCGGTAGGTGATACGCGCCTTGGGAATGCCACCGAAATCCTCCACCGTCTTGCCTCCACCATGTTCGGCGAAAGCGGTTGGGCAAACAGACTGCTTCCCAATTCGCTCAAGGTTTGTTCCCAACGGCATTTTGTCCCAGCCAGCCGTCGTGTAGCCAAAGCGCGGAAACACCAGCTGTTGTTTCTTTACTGGCGCGGTTCCGCATCTTGGGCAAGTCTCATCTAGAGATTGACGAATGTAAACGTGTCCCTCGGGGCATTCAAGGGAGAAGTATTGCAAGCCAAGCGCTCTATCCAGATTGTTGTCTGTCCAGTGCTTCCGCAAACCACGGGAGGTAGCTACCCGACCCCCAACAAGCACGCGTGATTCGGGCACGTATTCTCTGAGAGCTAGGAGCGAACTCCGTTCCAGCCGATATCGCTCATCCGGCACGGAGTATTCGCGGTGGCTTCCTTCAATTGCCTTTCGCACACTCAAGCTTTGGAGGTTGATGGGGAATCCGTAGCGCGGCAGAAATCGCCGGCCTGCTAGCCACTCTATGACAGTAATCTCACAAAACGCCCTAATCATGTGACGAATCGAGTTGGCCTTCGCCATTTCGCGGCCTTTGTCAATCACTGGCTGTGATGGTATACCATTCCAGGCTTCCCTTAGCTGCTCAACATCTCGCGTCCATTCATCAATGGCCTTGCGGAACACGTCCATCGCTGAACCGATGAACTTACGCCAGCCGTCAAGCTCCCCTATAGCGCTCAACCCCGTGTGTTCCGAAAGGTGGAACAGGCGACTCCGGAATCCGTTATCTTCCGCTTGTAATAGGTTTAAGAACTCAAAGAACTGGTCAGCGATGCTGACCCCCTCTAGTAACCACAAGGGTTTGGGTTCCGATTCGCGTGTCCAGCGTGATGGAATGGTGTTGACGCCGCAGAACGCACCCATTCTTCCATAGGCGTGCATTGCCCCGGTCTTTTCCGGCTGCCTTGAGCGCAGGAACTCAGACAAGAGAACAGCGTGGAGATGACGTCTGATAATGCGGTCACGGTCGAAGAAGACAGTTGGTTTCCTCAGATCCCGCTTCAGGAAATTCCCGAACCGGCGAAACACCTGCCGGTCGTATTCCGAGTTGCGGGCATATGTGACGACCACTGCAGAACCATCGGATCGGCGTCCCGCTCGGCCAGCGCGCTGGCGATGATTCGCTGGTCCAGGAGGCACGTTGCTCAACAACACCCCATTCAGGCCACCTATATCGATACCCAGTTCCATCGTTGTTGTGGAAGATAGGACATTCCGAATGCCCTTCTTGAAGAGGTTCTGCAAGCGCCGATTCTCCTGAGGCGCTCGTTGTGCCGAGTGCTCTTCCGCCCACAACCCTTCTGAGAAGATTGGCGATTCTTTGAACTCCCGACGAGCTCGACCCCACCGTGCATCCTTGTCAAGTTCCTCTGGGGTAATGGCTCGCAGTGTGCCAAGACAGCCTTCTATGGGCACCCAACTGAGCGCGGAGTGGGTCCAGACTGTCCCTGTAGCCTCACAGCGGTAGAGCCGAGCGGGCGCCCGTACGCTAAGTTGATCCAGCAGTATCTGTATAGCTTTGTCTGCTTCCTCAGGCCCGGTCTGATGGTGGTCATCCTTCCGTAGCCACGCCAGACCTTGAGCGGCATCGCCCGCCAACTGGAAAAGCTGATCGAAAACCGCACACAGGATTTCTTCGGACAGGCCCTCCAATTGTCTATCGCCGCAGCCGGCTGTATGGAGCACATTGAATGCGAATGTCCGCCGAAGCTGTTTAATCCTTGCGCCTACAAATGCTGTAGCGCTCCAGCCGTGGCGCATACGAGTCAACCAGCGTTCCGGTAACGGCGATTCACCAAGCCACGTTCGCCCGGGCGTCTCATGAGACCAAGCAACACAGCTATCTCTCCGGGCAGAGTCCAGGAGCAGAGCGACGAAATCAGGCCATGCTTCTGCTATCTTCGGTCGGACGTTTGACGACAGTTTTTCCTCCAAAAGAGGAGGAATGCCAAGACTGTCGATCCCCGGATAGACAACCTCAATGAGTCCAACCGATTCTACGGATGCTCGCTTCTTCAGTGGTCGTTCGAGCTCCTTGGCAATCAAGCCCTCGATATGATCCCGAATTTCTTTGCCGTTCTTCTCCCAATCGGATTGTCCGTAATTGTCGGCATTGTGACGTTCGGCTGTGTCACGGTCCAGAATCTGGATTAACTCACCTCTTTGGGCTACGAGTATTGCGTAGTCGGTGAAGGAAGTTCCAACCTTGGAGCGCTGTAACTTGACTTGCTTCTCTTGCAGTTCCGCCCCCAGATGTTGCTTTAATTCAGGCAGAAGTCTCGGACTTGCCATTTGTTTCTTCAGCCTATCTACTTCACCGGCAAGGTATTTGGCTGTTCCTGCCGGTGTAAGATCTTGGGCGCAACGAGTCATAGCGGCACGGACAACCCGCATTTCATGCTGCTGGGTTAGAAGCGGACCAAGCCGAGCGGCCGATGCGCGCGAATCGCTGAAGGAAAGGAGACGACGGCCTCCGGCGGGCTTCCAGTGGCGAGAAGTCCCGCGGTATGGCGGAAGATCATGAAGCACCGTCTCAGCGGTTACGGATAATGCAAAGGGGCGTCCACCGACCAAACTCCGACACGTACGTCTCCACTCTGGCTGTTGCTCCTCACCGTCAGCTGACACCCATGAGGAGCGGCATGTCGGGCAGTGCTGGCTCTGCGATTCGGGCGACTCACGCGGCGCTTTCCAGAGAGATACGCCTGCAGCGCCATAACCATGGCTCTCGCCCGTTTTAGAATCAACCACGACTTCTTCCAGATCGAGGCCCTTGGGTTGGGCGAGAAGATAGTAGGTGCGTTGTTTATCGGATTCAGCGTAGTATCCGGGCTCGAGTGTAAATGCACCCTGTTTCTCATGCGCCGCAAGAGCCCATTCACCGCAGTTGTCGCACCGGTGAACCGGCAACAGGATATGTCCGCAATACCGGCAGCGATCCCCAAGCGGTTGTAGACAACCAATCGATGGTATTCGACGTTCATCAGGGCCGGAGCACTGTGGGTTCAGACAAACAGACAGCCCCTCAGGAGCGCGAACCAGGAAATGCAGTCGATGGGGAACCAGGGGCAGGTCCGAAGCGCGCATCCGTGCAGCGGCGGCGAGACGCAGCAAGGCAATGGTCGCGTTGCGTTCATTTGCGCCATTCTTGCCATTAAAGAGCCTGCCTGCTAGGTCATCCAGACTTAGCACACTGCCCTTTTCCTTTGCCAGTATGTCAGCCGTTTTTCTTATGAGTGGAGCTTCTCGCATGCTCGCGTGTAGAAAACATGCCGGTGTACCGGAGTACTCATGTCGTGCACGCTGCAATGTTGCTTTGGAGGCAAGAAGTGCAGCAACCTCAACTAACGTACTCACTGTCTCTTCGTTATCTTCGATCAGTTCGTCTTCTGTCGTTAGCGTGGCAAACTCAAGATCAGCATACTGCGCGATTTCTGCTGCGGTTGCCGGCTGCCCTGATGGAGACTCAGCGTCCCCAAGATCGTGGACAGCATAGCGACCGCGAATGACAGTCGTCTTCGCCTTGTTGGTGGAAAATAGCGACGCCGCAAAAGCCCGCAATTCCTTATTATCTCCGCCCAAGGTCGCCGATGTGGCCATATGAAGGATTTCATGCGGTGAAACTCCGCAGCGCTCCCGCACACGTCGTAGGAGCATCATGATCTCCGCTGCCAAGGTACCAGTGTAGAGATGGGCTTCATCAAGAATTATGCATCGGAGGTCGGGACCAAAGAAGCGGAAGTCCTGTGGTCGACACAGCATGTACTCCAGCATGGAGTAGTTCGTAATCACGATATCCGGAACGTTGCCAAATGGCTCTTGTCTTACCCGGTCTCCTTCGTGTGTCTCAAAACCGCGTGCCTCCTGCCGTGTGCGCACCCTGCACGGTTCCCAGTTAGGTTCTCCCTGCTTATTTGCACGTCGGGCGTCTTCAGGGGTCTCACTCGTAAAATGGAATACGGTAAGTCGCTGTTGACCCTGAAGCCATCTGTAGATTCGGTCAACTTGATCCGCCACGAGCGCGTTCATGGGGTAGAGAATCAGACACCTCATCCCTCCGTCCTTACGTCTGTCCGGTGCGGTCCATAGGTCTGCCAGCATGGGCAAGAGGAAAGCTTCCGTCTTCCCAAGGCCCGTCCCAGCGGTGATAACGAAAGCCGGTTTCTCTCCTGTTTTCGCTGCCGCGGCCTTGCGCAGCGCTTCGGACTGGTGGTTGTACAACAGCCGATCTTCTGGGAAGACGTCACGAGCATTCACATGACGGCAAAGGTCATCAGGGAACAAACCTTCATCACTTAGCGACTTCAGCAAATCAGAGCTATGTTCACCGGGAAACGCGCCCTCCACCCACAGTTCGCTGACCAGCCCCCCGTCAGCGCCCGGCCCTTCCCAGACCGTTTGCGCAGCGTCGGAAAGGCTGTTGTCCCCGACATAGTTCTCGGACTCGGCAAGATCCACAAGCCTCGTCCGAACGTGTTCGACCATTTTCAGTGCGTCAACTTGCCCCATGCTCAGATCCTCCTATACCTCGGCCGGATCAAGCCAGTACAGACCCATTCGTGCAGATAGATACTCCCTACCAGAAATAGTTTGCCCAAGCTTCAATAGATCAACGTGATCTTGCTCCAACGGACGCCATCGCTTCTCCTGCATCGCCCTGAAGCGGTTGCACGTGATCTCTTCCAATCTCTCCTGGCGGATACCCGTTGCGCTCGATGCTCTCTTCTCCAAGCCCTGAAGCCTGAAAAGCATTTGCTGCCGATCAGCATCTGCGGATAACCCGACTTGTGCACGAGTAAACATATGAAGGAGATCGATAATCGTCTTGCCGTCACGTATCAAGAACTGTTCCATAATCGTCTTGCCGTCACGTATCAAGAATTGTTCCATGCCCTTCCACAGCAAAACAGGAGAAATATCCGATAATGGCTGCAAATAACTGATGCAACTGTCGATTTGATGCAATCTACCATCCCGTTCCGTGATTACAGCGATTGCATCTTTCGCGTACCCTGGAGGAAAATCATTCCAGAGAAAATGGCGAACTACCGAGTCAATCCCCAGAATATGAGCATGTGGCTTGAGACTATCGGGAAGTCCACTATCGTTCAACCACGTCTTGATAAAGCGGCAAGGGGCCTGCAAGACCGCCTTTGCTAGAGAGGGAGATAGCGTCGAATGCAGGACCGGTACACGCAGCCACTTGATGATCGCGAAATCATGCTCAGGCAAATCCGTCCTCCCATTGACGTAGTCGCGTATACTCTCAAGACTCCACCATGCCCCGAGCCACGATCCTTTCCACGTTAGTGCGACGGCCATTGGGTCGCACGAGTCCCGGATTTTCCAGACTCGATCACTCGAACTCGACTGGATACTGGTATCAGGTAACCTATGAAGTCTAGCCTTTCCTTTCTTATCAACGAACCACGCATGTAGAGCAAACCCGTTATCCCCCACTTCTGCAGGATCCTTGTCCGAGAGGAGAAATAATTGCGCATCCGAGGAGCTAAGCAGGGGAGGAAGGTACTTACGAACACAGCCTGTGTCCAAGCACGCAATACCCAAACTGTGTCGCTCTCCTTGGCCCATGACCTGAAGCTCGCCCCCGTGCCCGGGGACGTCCCGTAGTCTTATCTTCTGGTATTTCAGTCGGCCCACCTGGCAGTCGCCTTCCAACACCGATGCGCCCTTGTCGTGCTCAGGTGTCCAAATTCTGAGGTAGGTCGTCCCCTCAGAGCAATTCAACTGATCACCTTGTTTCAGAACCTCAAACGACACCTTTTCGGCATTATCGTTTTGCTGATGACGAAGCATAGCCGCACCAAGCAGGCTAAAAGCAAGGCGCGGTTTTTCTTTGTACTTCCTGCTTCCTGATGAGAAATAAACGCGAACCCAACGTTGCCGTGCCGCCAGCTCCGGGGTTATTGTAACGTCTTTCAAAGTGCGCCATCTGCCATTGTCCCGCTGAATACCATACACTTTCTTATGAATCAGCAGTTTGACAGACTTGGCATCTTCTGGCAGGCCTTCCAGACACAGCTTCGATCTATCATGCAGCGATAGGGTCGTCCCTTCTGGCATCGTTAGGCTAAGGGGGAATCGCGGAAATTGATCGCCTTCCACCTTTACTGGTTGCCATAGCACAAAATCATCGTAGGAAATAGACAGATTCTCGTCCAGAGGCAAGGCTAGGCGTATCACCTTTCTCGAAATCCCGTTCCGCTCAAATGTCTCAACCGTGTTGCTGCCCCGCAGGTCACACTTGCGATCACAAACGATTGCGTACCGCCGATTCGGCTCTAGCCGTTCCAAAGCCGCTTTGACCATCCTCTCCCTTTCCAGGTCGAACACCAGGACATCCTCCGATAGACCTGAATCGGCAAAGTCCCACTCCAGCAAATATTCTCCAGAGCTAGACTGAACTACAAGTGTCCGAGGGTTAAGATTCGGTTGCTCTCTATACTTGTCCGGTTCAGCATAGATGTGGTCAACGCCCGCCCAAGATCCGTCTCTCTGGCGAAGCCAGCGGCATAGTCTCTTGCCGTCGATATATAAATCCAACTCCCCAAGGTCTGCCCCAACAACCTCATCTTCGATGGCCTGACGATCCAATTGGAACCTGAATCGAGGCGCTCTGTTTGGGATCCACTCGAGCGCAATGCCCACGATGGGACAAAGTTCTTCTTCTGAAACCTCTTCCTCATACGTCTCAGCTTCTTCCTCGTGCCGTTCTCCAGTCCCGAGCGTTGTGATCCTTGCTTTCGCCTCTTTCAGCAAATCATCGATCCAATAGGCCTTGACCCATGGATTCTGTCGCAGAGTCGTGCGAACTTCCGTTTCCTCGATCAATCCTCGTCTATACTGCGTCAATACCCTCCACAACGATTTAAAAGACTCAGAGGCGAGTTCAGAGAACTCGGATTCGCCGTTAAGATATTGGACCGCATGCGGCCGTCCGAGGCTGACCAGCCATTCGGCTAGTCTGTTCTTTGCGCCGCGATACGTGAAGCCAAACTGAAGTTTGATTGTCACGAACCACTGCTGAGCCCCCTCAATATCCATCGCGTTGCGAAGATTTAGTATGCGAACAGCATCCGCAATAGAGTCCTTAGTCAGTGGAGATGGTTGCCCGTTCGACAGAAATAACTCATGTCGAAGCGCGTGCGATTCTGGCAAGATACTTCGTATTGCCGGCCAGACGGAGTCTTCCTTGCTCTCCTCTCGGCAAACCTCTGCTCCCGCACAGATGAAAAGAGAGCCGAACATCTGGCGATAGGTAACGAATACGTCACTCTCATACTTTGCAAACATTACGGACTTGGTCCAGTTTTCAGTGCTTTCGGGAGTTAGGCAGCCAAACCAAGATCGAAGCCATTTTACATCGTTTTCTGACAGTCTTAGCTCAGCAATCGACCATGCGTGATCGTATTGCGCTGCCTTAGCGTGAAACGGCTCGAAAACCTGTTCGAGTTTGGCTGAATGAGGTTCAAGGTGTGTCCACATCTGCCTTTCCCCCTTCCACAAGACGTGATGCGCTGCCGCTGGTTTGATCGGTGAGGGTCTGGGCTTTCAGGTGCGCCCAGCATACTTTGGGAGACACCCAGAAGATGTTCGCCATCGCGTAGGCATCTCGATCTTCGGCTTCCTCGTAGCGCAGCTTCGGCTCGGCCACAAACCACTCGCTATTCGGATCGGCAAGCTCGCGCTCGATTTCCTGACGGCGTTCCTCGAACGCATCGGAGATGTACTTGAGGAAGATCAGGCCAAGGGCGACATGCTTGTACTCCGACGGGTCCATGTGCCCGCGCATCTTGTCCGCCGCCGGCCACAGCGTTTCTTCGAATCCGAGCGTCGCACCGTTGGTGTTTGTCCTTTCTGCCATCTCTCCCTGCTCTTTCGTCACCTACGAATAAAAACAAATCGCCCCGTGGGCACTTAACCCCAGGGCGGAAACTACACATGCCAACCCGTACACAAACGCCGTTTTCACATTCTCGCCATTCCTCTTCGCTGCGCAGGCTACTTCTTCATGCACAGTATTTCCCATCGTCTCTTGGTTAATCATGTATTATACAGGATTCTCTCCGTGAGTGAACACCAATTTGTGAAACATCGCGGTTAGGTCCCAAGTCTCTCCCACAGGCGTAAAAACAAAACGCCCCGCGAGCAACACGCTCCGGAGCATCGATCTTGTTTCTCAAGCTTCGCTTTGCCATATATCGCAGATTTGGCCTTCCTCTCTGGTAGATCAATAAATGGGAACAAATAAAGCCTACAGGGATTGGCACAGAAAGGCAAGCAGGCGAATCCCTGCGAGAAGTTTGAGGGATTCTTGGGCTCTATCATTGTCTTTTGACTTCTCTTTTCTCCTCCGACAGGAGGGATATTTCTCCACGTCTCACGCCGCGGAGGTCTTCTTCTCCTCCATCATACTCTATTCCTCGCTGGCGGAATGTGTATCGAGCAACCATCTCCAGACCGGTTGGACGCGGATTTTTCGACCACCTACCTCTCTTTCCTCAGCTTGTGCAAACGTCAGAATTGTGCCAGTCTCGAGATCAAGGGTCTGAAGTGCCTCTGCCAGTCCGGCACATTCCCGCTTCTCATTGCGAGGTGTAAGCTCCCAACAAACCTGAATGGCTTCCGTTGGCAGGGGACCCACCTTAATGATAAAGTCGCACTCATTTTGATCCTTGAAGTAGTAAATTTCTTGCCCGCGGCGATAAAGCTCAATGGCAACTAGGTTTTCGAGAACCTTTCCCCGATTCTCAGAGAAAGGCCGGCCAAGTGCGGCTAAACCGGTATCCACCAGGAAAACCTTCTTGGGGTTCATGATCCGGCGCCGGGGTGAGTACGCAAACTTCTCGTTTGCGATGATGAAGAAAGCTTCCTGAAGGTAATGCAGGTAGTTGGCGACTGTGCGCTTACTGCCGGGAAGGCCGCTATTCTTGAGATGTTTTTCAAACCGGCTTATGGAAAAGGTCTCCGAGAAAGCCTCAAGGATTTCGTGCATGAGCGCGTCGAGGACGTATCTGGCCTTGATATGATAACGGTCAAGGATATCACGGTAGAAGATCGTCCGAAAGTAAGATTGAAGGAGCCTGCGCCTTTCAGAAGAAGTTGTGAGCATGACGACTTCAGGGAACCCACCGTGCTTGAGGTATTCCTCAAACGCTGCGATGATCTTCCCCCTAGCCGGGGTGTGGAGCAAAGCCGGCCTGTACGATATCTCCCTATAGTGTAAGTATTCCCCAAAGGAAAACGGCAACATCCTGACGTCCTCGTACCGCCCCCGGAGCTCTGTGGCAACCTCTTGACCCAGAAGCCTCGAATTGCTGCCGGAAACAATGATCTTGAACCGACGGCGATTATGGAGCGTTCGCAGGACTTGGCCCCAGTCTGGCAGGTGCTGAACCTCGTCAAGGAACAGAAAACGGGGATACCGGCCGGTGAGCTGCTGGAAAACAGCGAGGAGTTCTTCTACGTCCTCCGTGGAGAACCCGCTCAGGCGGTAGTCCTCGAAATCCACAAAGAGGATGTCTTGTTTGGTCCATTGACCTGCATCCAGCAAGGATTGGATAAGTTGATACATGAAGTATGTCTTGCCAGCACGTCTAGGCCCAACAATCGCCAGGATGCGTTTGAGACGATCTGGGTCAACCTGGAGACCTAGACGCACAACGAGTGGCGGAATCGTGGTTTCTTCCAGCCATTCGGCAACAATGGCAAGCAAAGAATCTCTGTTCATGATGTTACCTTAGTAAACAATTATACGCCGTATTGTTTACCTGTCAACCTTATTTTACAGAATTTCCCTCCTCGGGGTGAAGCTTAATTAGCGTTTGTGGTCGCAGGTTCTGGCTTTAACTCTCCAGTTCTGTCTGTAACTCCTCCGGCGTCGAGAGGGCGTCTTGGACTTCCTTGAGAAGCGGGTATATGCCACAACGCCCATTATGCACGTGTTATCGCGCAATGCACACTCAACAATTACCTTGTTTCGTCGCTTGCAGAGGATCAGGCCAATCGACAGCTAATCATCGGGATGACAAAGCTGATCATCCACTGCAGCAAGGTAAAAGCCCATGCTGTCGGCCAATTTTCGCTTGGATGCCTCCAGCTCGCGCTTGCTCACCTCTGGACCCAAGCTGAGGGAGGCAAGAGGCACGTGAGGTGGCGTTTGTGTCGCAGGGGTTCACGATTTCTCCAACCGATCGCGTTGTACTTCAAATAATGGTGCGAAAGCTGCGCGTTCACATGGCTTTAGATGGCGTTTTTCTTATAATCCTTATGCTGTGAAACGGGGTAAACGAGATGATCATTGAGGGAAGAGGGCTGTCTTTTCCCGTGGCAGCAGGTACTATTTACATGTGACTGTCAAAAAGAGACAATACGGGAAGGGAGTGGTTAAGTGATGGGACTGTCGGTTAGTGAGATGCATCGGGGTATGGCGATCCTCTACGATGGAGAACTGTATGAAATCATCGAATATGAGCACTCCAAACGTGGCCGGGGTGGGGCGATCGCCCGTACAAAGCTTCGCCATCTCAAGACGGGACGGGTGATCTCGACAACGTTTAAGGGCTCAGAGGAGACTGAATCAGTGTTCCTGGAGTCCCGGTCGCTTCAGTACCTCTATAAGGATGGGGATGCCTATATCTTTATGGACAATGAACGGTTCGACCAGTTTCCCCTTTCCAAGGAGATCCTCGGCCCCCAGAGAATGTTCATGATAGAGGGGCTCAACATGCTCGGTTACTATTATAAGGATACCTTGGTCACGGTTGAGCTTCCCAACTTCGTGGAACTAAAGGTCGTGCACACCGAGCCAGGAGTTAGGGGGGATACGGTCTCCAACGTGGAGAAGCCAGCCACGCTTAAGAGTGGGGCGGTGATCCAGGTGCCGCTATTCGTCAGGGAAGGTGATACGCTGAAGGTTGATACACGAAGTGGAAAGTATGTGGAGCGGGTATAAGGAGGGAGTATGGCCGAGAGAAAGGTAGAGATCGTCGATGAAGACGGGCGGATCACAATATCAGAGGATGTTATTGCTGCAATTGCCCGCATTGCTGCGGAGAAAGTCGATGGGATCGCTCGCCCCAGCGCTGGAGTCTCCGGTGGGCTCAAGAGCATCTTTGGGGGCGAGGATCTCTCCCCGAATATCAAGACGGAACTGACTGAGGGCGGTGTTCGCGTGGAGATGAAGATCGCTGTTGAATACGGTTATCCGGTTCACGAGGTGGCACAGGGTATCCAGGGGAACGTGCAGAAGGATATCGAGGAGTTGGCCGGTGTAACCGTGACCGGGGTCGATGTCTACGTGAAAAAGGTTGTCTCTCCGCACACTCTAGTGAGCGACAGCGACAGCGACGAGGAGTGAGGAGGTCATGATGGTGGAAGGGGAGAAAGGGAGCGTTGGCATCTCCAAGGACGTGGTCACGGCAATTGCTGCAATCGCTATCTCTGATGTGGATGGGATCGCTGATCTCAAGGCTGGAGAGGGGGTCTTCCGGCGCGGAGAGGGGATGAAACGGTACGTTGACACGGAGGTCGAAGGGGACAACGTCAAGGTGACAGTACGGGTTGCTATCCTGTACGGGAATCCGATCCATAAGATCGCCAAGCAGGTGCAGACGCGCGTGAAGACTGAGATCGAGCGGATGACCGGCCTCCGAGTCAGTGGGGTCGACGTGGATGTGCAGCGACTCGTGGAGTCAGAGAAGGAATTAAAAGAAGAGGAGGAAGAATGACCTTTGTTACTCTCCTCGTTAACATTCTTGCCTCGCTTCTCACCGCTTCGTTGGGGATCCTCTCCATATTGTGCGCGACTAAGATTCTATTGCTCTCGTCCGCGGTGGACTTCCTTGGATCGGCGCTCGGAGTAGCTCTACAGCTTCTCGTCGGTACATTGCTGCTCCTTGTTGCTCTTCATTTTGTTTTCCTTGTCTACCGATGGAGATCGGTTGCCGCTCGTTTCTCTCAGGAGGGAGAGTGGGGGAAAATTGAGCTTTCCCCATATGCGCTGAAGGAGTTCATCAGCGGGATCCTGCGCCAGGAGGTTGGAATCGACCATTTCCGCGTACGACTGGAGCACATGGAAGAAGGGATCGCGATCTCAGTGCAGACTGCCCTTTCACCACAGGAGAAGGTATCCGAAGTTGGCCGCACGATCCAGGAGACCCTTGCTCGCCGGGTGGTGGAGCGGACCGGGGTCGAGGTGAAGCAGGTCTCGGTCCTCGTGCGCAGCATACGACCGCACGCGGAGGAGCCTCCGGAGGAGGGTGAAGGGAGCGATGCGAATGTTGATGAACGCTAAGCTTCTCGGGCTTCTGGGGGGACTTCTCGCTGGCCTCCTTCTCGTTCTTGTCGGCTGGAGGGTCCTGCTCATTCTACTTGCCTTTGCCCTAGCTGGCTATCTCATCGGAGTCTACCTGGAATCGCGTGAGGACGTTATCCGGCGATTGCAGGAGCTGATAACGCGCCTGTTCCGGTCCTGATGCGCCGGCGGGAAGCGCGCGAGTTTGTGCTGAGTGCTCTTTACCAGAGAGAGTTTCGCGATATCCCGCTTAAAGAGATGCTCGCTGAGATTAACCCTGGAGATCAGCGTAGCTACATCGAACGGGTTTTCGCTGGGATCATCGCCCGCCGCGACGAGATCGATGCATTGATCTCACAGCGCACTGTTGGGTGGCGGTTTGAGCGGTTGGCTTTCATCGACCGCAACATCCTTCGCTTGGGGATCTTCGAGCTCCTTTACCTCCCGGAAGTCCCTCCTGAAGTGGCGATCGATGAGGCGGTGGAGCTCTGCAAAAAGTACGGGACCGATAACGCGCGTGTGTTCGTAAATGGAATACTGGATCGAATCTGGAAGGGGGAAAGAGCCATCAAAGCACAAGGGGACGACGGGTAACTTACTGGTTCATCTTCAGTCTCCGAGCATCACCTGCACTGCGCTTATGATTTCTTTTTTTACTGTTCTTGCCCGCTTGGCTAACTCCCACCGCTTTCTACGGTACTCACTTACATACTCTTTGTTGGCGATGTATTTGCAATTGATATCCACGTTGTATAGTGCCGATTGTAGGGCGGCTTCCGCCAGATTAACTGAGACAGCAATATCACTTACGGCGTTGGGGTTGCCGATCTGCGGTAGCCTTCGGTTTAAGGTAAGGACGCGAAAGCACGCCTCCGCGGTGCGGTAGGGGACCTCGTTAGCACGCTTAAGGGCAGCTTGCAGTTGCTCCTTTCGCGCGGATTTTTCTTCGCTCGTCCCTTTTGGCAGGCGGTAGCAGGCGATCACCGCCTGGTAGGCTGCAACGTCCGCGGCGATGAAACTCGTCAGTTCCTCTCGCAGCTTAAGGGCCCCTTGCAGAACGGCCTTTACTTCCTGTTCGTCTTTAGCGAACTTCTCCTTGCCGATGGTCAGGTTGCAGACCATCGACACGAGCGACGCGGCCATCGCCCCTGAAAGAGCAGCGACACTCCCTCCCCCCGGTGCGGGCGCCGCTGAAGAGAGCTCTTCCAAGAATGTGCCGATCATCGTGTTCTCATAGGTGGTTTGCATCCTTTCCTCCTTTACTACTTTTGGTCCCCCGCTGTCTGGAGTGGGCAACGAACTGCTGGCTTAAAACGATGGATGCTATTCCCTCGCCCGTTCGCTACGCTCACTCAAGACGCAATGATCGCCAAGAGATGCCTTGTTATTGTTCTTTCCCCCTTCTTAGCGCTTTACTTGGCGTTCTCATCGCCTTTGCGAGAGCATGCTTTTCTTCGTACCGGTACGGGCAATCGAGGCGTACACATCCCTGGCACGAGAAGGGAGCGAAAGCCTGCTTTACTTCTGAGCCGATTCCCATCAGGAAGGATAGCGTCTTGATCGGTTGCATCAGCAGGTGAGAGGTGAGGCTAACGCCGATTTCTTCTGCGTGCAAGTTGGCGAATATCAGACGCTGATTCTCAAGCGGCCAATGGCTGGCACCAGAGCCTGGCTCGAACGCCCGGCTCGCGTTCAGGTCACGCTCGTGTGCCCAATCAAATACTCGGTAGGCCAACCGCTCTCCTAGCTCGGACACAGCGGCCGAACCGAGCGCATCGAGAATCATCGAGTCGAGCAACCTCCCGGTTTCACGCAGCCTTTCTGCTTCCTGTTCGATGGCAGGGCCCACTGTGGCAAGGCCAAAGGCCAGGAACGAAGCACCCTGAATCGGTGTGGGAAGGTCATTCTTGTGGAGGTTTACCGCTTCTCCCATCTTGCAGATCCGGCTTAAGGTCCTTGGTTGTGCCAGCTTGCGTGCCTTGGGGGTCAGTACTTTGAGCTTCTCTAGTACAGGCTTGGACGGAGAAGAACCACCGTACTCCAGGTAACGGAAGATGCGCTCCGGGGATAGCTCAACGGTTCCTTCTACCCCAATGGATATCCTTTCAGCCATGCTTTTTTGTGAGGTTGCTAGCGGCTTTTACCGTGTTGGCCATGATCATACTGACCCTTTGGGACAGCGCTGTCCAACCCGTCCAACGCCGCCTCACGCACCTTCCTTCACCCCACTGTTATCCCAGTTTGGGTTTCGGCGGCCATTATCGTGTTCCACATGAGCATGGTGACCGTCATCGGGCCGACCCCACCGGGGACTGGTGTGATGGCCTCGACCTTCTCTTTTAGGGCCTCGAAATCGGTGTCCCCGATGAGCCTAAAGCCGGACTTCTTACTCGGGTCCTCGATTCGGTTGACCCCTACGTCTATCACCACCGCTCCCTCTTTCACCATGTTTGCCTTGATGAATTCAGGAGACCCCATGGCAGCTACCAGGATATCGGCACTTCGGGTTATCTCGGGCAGGTTCTTCGTCCCAGTGTGGCAGACGGTGATGGTGGCATTGGCCCCGGTTCTCTTCTGAATCAGGATAGCAAAGAGGGGCTTGCCATTGAGGTTGCTCCTTCCGCAGATAACAACGTGTTTTCCCTCCGGACTATAACCACTGCGGATGAGGATCTGCTGCACTCCGTGGGGGGTGCAGGGCAGAAGGTAAGGGTCTCCAATGAGGAGTTTGCCTACGTTCACCGGATGGAAACAGTCAGCGTCCTTCATTGGATCGATGGCATTTATTAACCGATCCTGGCTGATATGCCGCGGCAAGGGAAGCTGAACCAATATCCCATGAAACTGAGGGTCTTTGTTAAGCTCAGCTATCTTTTTAAGAAGCGCTTCCTCCGGGGTTTCTTCGGGGAACACGATGGTCTCGGAGTAGATACCCACCTCTTCGCTGGTCTTTCCCTTCTGCCTCATATAGGACACCGAGGCGGCGTCTTCTCCAACTCGCACCATTACCAGCCCGGGGGTGAGTCCCTTTGCCTTGAGCTTTGACACCCTCTGTTTTAGCTCTTGCCTCACCTCGGCTGAGATTTCCCTGCCAGATAGAATTTTTGCTGACATACCGCCCCCTTCATTCTAAGAAGATGTAACGCGCATTCTAGTTGAAAGATTTCCTTCTTGCAAGACTCACGTGCAGGGTACCTAAAATGGGTAATTGAAGGGTTTTGAAGTAAAAACTACAAGAATCGCTTGACAGAAGGAATTAATCGTGCTATCATTGGGTTGTGAAAAGTTGACGTTTTAAGCCTTCAGGGAGCTAAGGAATATTTGTCTGTATAATGGAGGCTGGACTGCACCACGTAATAAGGGGGGTGGTATGCGGCGTAATAGTTGGGAGGCTGGCACAAGGAGTCTAAATCTAACGAAGGAGGTAAGACAGAGATGAAGAGAATAACGGTATTTCTTCTGGTTGCTGTGCTGCTTGGAGGGCTTTCTCTTGCAGTAGCTGGTGAGGACATCCAGCGTGGCGGAACTATCTACGTGACCGGGAGAGCAGTAGGGCGTATTGATGACCCAGCACGCTTCTCTTGGGTAGCAAACTCCAACCCGACGCGTCTGGTAGCTGAATATCTAACTTACACCGACGAGAATAACATCACCCATCCCTGGCTCTTGGAGAGCTGGGATGCCAGTGATGACCTCATGACCTGGACCCTCCACTGCCGGGAAGGGATCCTGTTCAATAACGGTGATGAGTTCAACGCGGACGATGTCGTCTTTAACATAAAAAGGTGGCTTGATCCTGAGGTCGGCTCCTCCATACTGGGCCTGATGGCCGCGTATCTTAAGCCGGAGGGGATAGAGAAGGTAGATGAGTACACGGTTGTGCTCAATCTCTACTCACCCTCGATCGCCGTACCAGAGCACCTGTATCACTATCCGGCGCAGATTATGAACCACCGGACCTTTGAAGGCGACTTCCTCAAGGCACCGGTCGGCACCGGCCCCTTCGTCATAGCGGAGTACTCCGCGGGCGAACGGGTAGTGCTCAAGGCGCGCAGGGATCCTCCTTACTGGAGGAATGGCGCCGATGGCAAGCCACTGCCCTACGTAGATGAGATAGTCTTCGTGGATATGGGGGATGAGCCATCGGCTCACATCGCCGCTTTTCAGTCTGGAGACGTTGACGTTATCACCGAGGCAAGGCTTGCTCACTTCCTGGCATTAAGGGATGATCCCAACGCCAATGTGATCGGCACGCCCACTGCCCAGACCCGGGTCCTACGTATGCGTGTAGACAAGGAACCCTGGGATGATTACCGGGTTCGTAAGGCGCTCAAGCTTTGCGTGGATCGCGAGAAGATCCTGGCTCTGGCCTACTACGGTGAAGGTGTCGTGGGAGCGGATTACCATGTATGCCCAATTCATCCAGCGTACGCTGATGTAGCCCCGCTTCCATATGATCCGGTAAAGGCCAAGAAGCTGTTGGCCGAGGCTGGCTACCCCGACGGGCTCACGGTCGAGCTTAGTGTGGGAAGCGGCTGGGAGGATATCGTCTCCTTTGCGGAGATCCTCAAGGAGGACGCCGCCGCAGGAGGCTTTGACATTCAGATAAGGACCATGCCTATTACCACCTACTGGGATCTGTGGACAGAGTGTGATTTTGGGATCACCCCCTGGACGCACCGCCCACTGGGTCCGATGGTTCTCGGCCTGGCCTACACCTGCGATGCAGAAGGAAACGCTGTCCCCTGGAACGAGAGCCGCTGGTGTGACGATACGTTCACGGCACTGCTCAGAATAGCCGAAGGGACCCTGGACGTAGAGAAGCGCCGGGAGATTATGGCCGCGCTCGAGGTAATACAAAGAGAGTTCGGTTCCATCATTATCCCATACTGGCGTAACGTTTGGGCCATCGCGAACACAAGGATCCAGAACTACGAGGGGCACCCAACCCAGTACGATGGATGCCTCAGGGCGTGCTGGATCAAGGACTAAGTTTTCGGAAGCAAAATAGCTGGCAGCTTTATAGCTGCCAGCTCTCTTTAGAGTGTGGAATCTTAGCGCTTGTTCTTCCTAAAAAGCGTCTTCTGGTGGGGCTTTTCGTCTCACACTTAGAAGCTTGCTTCATGTGATATTGTGGTATTATAGTAGTTTAAAAGCCCGAGCGAGCTTGGATAAACTGGTATTATCGATAGCTTGGATGAGTGCGCGGGAGGCTATACGTAAGAGCTATGCCCAAATTCATCGTACGGCGATTGCTGCTTATGGTGTTGACGATGTTTTTGGTTTCAATGATCGTCTTCACCGTCACCGAGATTGCACCCGGCAACGTGGCGCGAAAAATCCTGGGGGCATTCGCCACGCCCGAGCAGGAGGAGTCCTTTACGAAGCAGTTAGGTCTGGATGCCCCTGTATATGTTCGCTATTCTGACTGGTTGATCGGAAGCGATTGGCGGGCAAAAAGGCTTGTTGATATGCCGCTTACGCAGATAAAGAAGGCAGGGACCAAGTTCTATGAGTGGTGGGCACTGGACGAGGATGGCACTCCAGTTCGGTGGAAACTGGAGGAAGAGGATCTTATTGCCATGCACCTCCAACCGGACGGCACAGTCGTCGAGTCGATCGACAATGACAGGTGGCAAACAGCAGACGAGGCCGGGGTCAGCAGATTCTGGGGAATCGACACACACGACCATGCAATCCTGTGGGAGAAGGGTAGTGGTGAGACTTACTGGTTCCGCGCTGGCTCGGCAGGGTGGTGGGTGGAGAAGAAAGGCGGTGCCAGGTACTACATTCCTCTAAAGAAAGGGATGTTACGCGGTGACCCTGGCAAATCGGTACAGACGGGCCGGTCTGTTATGGGGACGCTCCTTCGACGGCTGCAGAACTCGGGCATCCTCGCCGGTCTGGCATTCGCCATTGTTATGCCTCTGGCCGTCGTGCTGGGATTGATAGCAGGCCTCAATGAGGGAAAAGCGATTGACCGGGTCCTCTCCATCGGGGGTTTGGCGGCCACCGCCACCCCGCACTTTGCGACCGGTGTTTTTCTGATTCTGATATTCTCTACTTGGTTGAAACTACTCCCTGGGGCGACCGTGTTCTCGAGTGCGGGTGCGCTCTTTGAAAGACCAGAGATGCTAGTCCTACCTGTTCTAACGCTTACCCTAATAGAGCTGGGCTACGTACTGCGCATCACGCGTGCCAGTATGGTGGAGGTAATGGGGACGGACTATATTCGCACTGCCTTCCTAAAGGGCTTGCCCTACAGGCGTATCGTCTTCAAGCACGCTCTGCGTAACGCGTTGATGGCCCCTATCACGGTCATTATGTTGCACGTCAATTGGCTTATGGGAGGGATTGTAGTGGTAGAAGCGATCTTTGGCTTCCCAGGCCTGGGAAACTACCTCTATAAGTCAGGATTGTATAAGGACGTCTTCGCTGTGGAAGCGGTGGCCTTGGTGATGGTCTTTCTGGCTGTGGGAACGCAACTTGTTGCTGACATCATCTACACCTTCCTTAATCCGCGCGTTCGGTATGCCTAAGTTAAGCGGTGAGTTGAGAAGCTAAAGAGAGGGAAGAGGTATGACAGAAGGAAAGAAGACCGAAAGTAAGACTGTCGGCGCTAGGCGTCGGACGCTTTTAGAGCGCGTTCAGGATGCGCTTGCCCCCATTCTGGCATCCAAAGTGGCGCTTGTAGGACTGGGGCTTGTAGGTTTCTGGGTCCTTGTAGCCATCTTCGCGCCTCTCGTTTCGCCCTACGGGCCGCTGACTCAAGATCGTTACGCGATGAATGAAGGCCCCTCCACACAACACCTGCTAGGGACCGACCACCTGGGGAGAGACCTTTGGACGCGAGTTATCTACGGTGCTCGAACTATCTTAATCCTGGCCCCTCTGTCGGTATTCTGTTCGCTGGTTGTGGGTACCACATTGGGACTGACAGGCGGGTACTTCGGTGGATGGATAGATGAACTTGTAATGCGGATTCTTGATGCAATAATGGCGTTCCCAGCCGTCTTGCTTTACCTGATTATTATCGTTGCTCTAGGACCCTCCGCTATGAACGTGGTAATAGCGATCACAATCGCTGGTGCACCCGGCATCGCCCGGCTCGTACGCAGTTTAACCCTGGATATTCGCACGCGGGAGTACATCGCTGCGGCGGAGTTGAGAGGCGAGAACCCTCTCTACATAATGTTTGTGGAAATCCTGCCCAATGCCCGCGGTCCTATCATCGTGGATGCCATGTTGCGGGTAGGTTATGCCGTCTTTGCCATCGGCACGCTGGGCTTCCTGGGCCTGGGACTGCCGCCCCCCTCACCTGACTGGGGGAGTATGGTCGCGAAAGGGCGCCAGTATATCTTTATCAATATCTGGGCCGTCCTGTGGCCCGCAGTAGCTATCTCGTCCCTGGTGATTGGGCTTAACCTCTTCGCTGATGGCCTGCGTGAGGAGACGATGCGCTATCAGTAAGGGTAGGGAGTACGATATGGAGAATCTAGAAACCCCTGTCTTGCAAGTTGAGAACCTGGCAATCTCCTACGAAATGCGTAAGAGCGTGGTATCAGCGGTGCGTGATGTTTCCTTTGAGATCCACCGAGGAGAGGCCCTTGGCCTGGTCGGCGAGTCGGGTTGTGGTAAGAGTACGGTTGCCTTTGGGGTTGTCAACTTCTTGGATCGCAACGGGCGGATAGACAACGGTAGTATCCTCTTCCAGGGACAGGAGCTACGGGGGCAGAGCCAGAAGGAGCTACGCCTTCTGCGCGGCGACCAAATCTCCATGGTGTATCAGGATCCAATGGCTGCTCTCAACCCCTCCTTGCGCATCGGGGAACAACTGAGGGAGGTATTGACGGTTCACCGTGGTCTCAGGAAAGGAAAGGCCTCTAAAAGGTCGATTGAGATGCTAAAACAGGTGTACATGCCTGATCCAGCGGCGATGATGCGCCGCTATCCTCATCAGCTCTCCGGTGGTCAGCAGCAGCGGGTGGTCATCGCCATCTCTTTACTCAATAATCCGGCCCTCCTGATCATGGATGAACCGACCACCGCTCTGGATGTAACCGTGCAAGCAAGCGTATTGGACTTGATTGCCGAGCTGCGACGCGAGTTCGACACGGGCATCCTATACATCAGCCACAACCTGGGTGTCATCGCCTATGTCTCCGACAAGGTGGGAGTAATGTACACCGGCGAGATTGTGGAGCAAGCCTCAGTCGAGGATGTCTTCTTAAGGCCCATGCATCCATACACTCAGGCGCTCATGCGTTGCGTGCCCAAACTGGGGGAAAGCAAGGAATCAAGCCAACTTCCCCCTATCAGAGGACGGGTCCCTTCGCCCACGAACCTTCCCCCGGGCTGCATTTTCGAACCTCGTTGCGACTACGCTCGTGCCTCCTGCCAGCAGAAGCATCCGAGACTGCGCGAACTAGCTCCTGACCACTCTGTTCGTTGTCATCTCGCTGAGGAAATAATCGATACGGAATGGCAGCCTCCCGAAGAACTGATTCCCGAGTTGACAAGGAAGGTCAGACAAGAGGGTGTGGGAGAACCCATACTGCAAGGCGAGCATGTTAAAACATATTATAAACAGGAAAGTAGGTCATTGGCTAGCTTGCTTGGGCTGGGCAAGAAGCGATACGTCAAAGCGGTAGACGATGTCAGCTTTGAGGTAGCAAAGGGAAATACGTTGGGAATTGTGGGCGAATCGGGGTGTGGCAAGAGCACATTGGCCAAGACCATCGTCGGATTGGAATCGCCCATCAGCGGCAAGCTGGAATTCTTGGGCTTTGATATCCTACCTCCGGTCTCCAAGCGCGACGGGGGGCTCGTTAAGGAGCTTCAGATGGTCTTCCAGAACCCCGAATCCACCCTAAACCCTTCCTTCACTGTGGGACGCCAGATCGGGCGACCGCTGCGCCGCTTTACCAAAGGCTCGCGCAAGGAGGCAAGAAAGGAAGTGATCCGTCTTCTAACCGCTGTAAGGCTGGATGCAAGCTATTATACCCGCCTCCCCCGGCAGCTCAGTGGAGGGGAAAAGCAGCGGGTGGCCTTGGCCAGGGCCGTAGCCGGTAATCCCAAGCTGGTGGTATGTGACGAACCGACCTCCTCGCTGGATGTCTCGGTACAGGCTGCTATCCTGAATCTGTTGTTGGGCCTCCAGGAGGAGTACGACATTACGATGCTCTTTATCTCTCATGATCTCAGTGTGATTCGCTTCTTCTCCGATTACGTGGCCGTGATGTATCTGGGCAAGGTATGTGAGATTGGGCCTGCCGAAGCCATCTACTCACCGCCCTATCATCCCTATACGGAAGCCTTGCTCTCGGCTGTCCCCATACCAGATCCTTCAGCAGATCAAAAAAGTATCCGTCTCAGCGGGACAGTCCCAAGCGCCCTCAATCCCCCCAGTGGGTGCCCTTTTCACACCCGCTGCCCCCGCAAGCTCGGGGGCGTATGCGAGGAGCAAGCTCCTCCAAGGCAAATTGCGGCAGAGGGCCATTACATTTACTGCCACATCCCGCTTGAGGAGTTGTCCAAAATGGAAGCCGTCGTAACCCTTGTCAAGCAAGGAAGTACGGAAGGGGGCAGTTGATGCTAGTTAAAGACTGTATGACAAAACACCCACTCATGGTGCAACCGACGATGCCTATTCTCGAGGCCCAACGCTATATGGCGGAGAACAACATCCGTCACCTGCCAGTTGTGGGAAAAGGGAAGCGGTTATTGGGCTTGGTAAGCCGACAGACACTGCTGATCCAGCCCGCGAAGTTGGATAGCCTGAATGTCTGGGAGATCTCCCGGTTCCTTTCCAACCTGACCATTGGCGACGTACTGGTCAAGGTCAAAGACATCATCACCATCGAAAAGGACGAAGCGATAGAAGAGGCAGCCCGCATCATG
>Ga0209986_10001406_pt1 | contig 22989 bp, 22 predicted proteins | sample BlataG_FD_183168 | JGI IMG/M metagenome (GOLD analysis project Ga0209986, IMG submission 183168) | Deep subsurface microbial communities from Black Sea to uncover new lineages of life (NeLLi) - Black_00105 metaG (SPAdes) (version 2) | ecosystem: Environmental > Aquatic > Marine > Oceanic >... | reverse complement strand
AGAAGGCCTTTGAATTCGCCGACCGACCGGTTAAGGAGGTAATGCAGCCGCGAACGGAGATCACCTGGCTGGAGGAGGGGACGACCTTGGCTGCATTCCTCGACGTTTATCGTCAGTCTCCTTTCTCACGGTTCCCTGTTTACAAAGGGACTCCCGACAGCGTGGTCGGGGTGTTGTCTATCAAGGATGTACTTATGGCCCAAGCCAATAACTCGTTGGATACCGACAGCCCTATTGACGGGCTAGTGCGGCCGGTCTACTACGTGCCTGAAACCAAGCTTCTCGGTGAACTTCTGGCTGAGATGAGGGACAACAACTACCGTATGGTCGTGGTCATAGATGAATATGGGGGTGTCGCTGGCATAGCCACTTTGGAGCATCTGACCGCAGAGATCATGGGTAGCATTGGTGACGAACTGGCTGGCAGGGAGGAGGATTTCGTGACTATTGACGCTAATACCTTCGAGGTTGATGGCGGACTCAGGGTGGAAGAAGCCAATGAGGAGTTGGGTCTGGACCTGCCTTCCGGTGACTATGAGACCGTAGCTGGGTTTATTCTCAGTCATCTGGGCCGCATTCCAAAGCAGGGCGAGCAACTGAGGTACAAAAGCCTGACGCTGGCCATACTTGAAATGCGCGGCAGGAAGATCGAGAGAATTCTGGTGACCAAGGAAAAGGATGCAACGCCTGCGCCTTAAGTTCGGCCGCGGTGAAGAGCTGAAGTTCCTTTCACATCTGGATTTGATGAGGCTTTGGGAGAGGGTCTTACGCCGGGCTGGGCTGCCTCTAGCCTACTCCGAAGGTTTCACTCCTCATCCGCGAATCTCACTAGCAGCTCCTCTATCAGTAGGTGTAACCAGCCAGGCTGAGCTCATGGATGTCTTCTTATCCCGTTGGGTATCGCCGCACTCGCTTGTCGCTCAGGCGAAGAGACAGCTCCCTGATGGCCTCGATTTGCTGGAGGCCTGGCCAGTGGGACTCAATATTCCGTCACTTCAATCCCAGGTTCGCTTTGCCGAATACAAGGTCGAGGTAGACACTGGGGAGGGAACTCAGGAAGTGCAGGCAGCTATACAGTCTTTACTTTCAGTCAAGGAGCTACAGTGGCACCATTTCAGAGACACAGGCGCTCGCTACTATGATCTGCGTGCCCTGGTAGACTTCCTTTGGCTTATTGATTGCCAAGATGCCCTGTGTGTCCTGGGAATGAAACTGCGCTGTGATGCCAGAGGCACCGGCAGGCCGGAGCAGGTGGCTAAGGCTCTCGGTTTCTCACAGCGCCCCAAGTCCATCCACCGCACCAACCTGATTGTGAACTGACCCGGGTCTTGTTGAGGGATGCAGCTAGCTGACTCTTCCCTGGATGCTAAGCGTCAAGAGCTGGCCAAGGAGTATGCCAGGCTTACAAGGTGGCTATCTTTCGTTGAGCTGGCAGTAGTCGGCGCTCTGCTGCTGATACTTGTCTTTGGCGGTGTCTCGGCCAGACTGAGCCATCTCCTGGCTTTTCCTCAACCGTGGGCATCAGCCCTGTATTTCGTTTTCCTGGCGATTGGCCTAGGGATAATCACACTGCCGCTGACCTATTACCAGGGCTTTGTTCTGCCCCGTCGCTACGGTCTATCGAATCAGAAGTTCATGGGCTGGCTGGCTGATGGAGCCAAGGCCTCAGCGCTGGGCATGGTATTGGGTTTGGCGATAGTCCTAGCCCTCTACTGGTTGTTGGACCGTGTGCCGAATACTTGGTGGCTTTGGGCCAGCGTTGTGCTGTTGTTGCTTACGCTGCTGCTGACTCGCCTAACACCCACCTTGCTCCTGCCGCTTTTCTTCAAGTTGCAGCCTCTGGACGACGCGGAGCTTAATGAAAGGTTGGCCAATCTGGCCAAGCGGGCACGGACTCAGGTTTGCGGTGTATTCACCATAGACCTGAGTAGTAAAGGCACTACAGCCAATGCCATGATCGCCGGGCTGGGCAATACCCGGCGCATCATCCTTAGTGATACTCTACTTGACCAGTACTCCCATGAGGAAGTAGCGGTGATATTGGCTCACGAGCTGGGTCACCATCTCCATCGAGATATCCCAAAGCTCATTGCTGTTCAGGCTGTCGTGGTTCTGCTGGCTTTCTGTTTGGCCAACTTGGTTTTGAAAGCCAGTGTTGGTGCTCTGGGCTTTCAAGGGATTGCCGATGTAGCAGCTTTCCCGCTGCTGGTTCTGTCTTTGGCTGCCTTTGCCCTGGTAGTGACGCCGCTGGTTAATGCATATAGCCGCTATTTGGAGACATCGGCCGACGAGGCAGCTTTGGAGCTGACGGCCAGCCCGCGAGCTTTCGTTACGGCAATGCGCAAGCTCACCGACCAGAATCTCGGTGTGGCTCAGCCCAGCCGCTGGGTGGAATTCCTGTTTTATGACCATCCCTCTTATACCAGACGAGTAAACCTAGCTCGTCGCTATCTTGCGGAGACTTCTTGAGGAGGTGACCCATCAGGCTTGTCTTAGTACGGCACGGTGAAACCGTTTGGAATCAGGAACGGAGAATTCAAGGTGGCACTAGTGACACCGAGTTAAGCGAGGTAGGGAAGAAACAGGCGGAGAGCGTGGGGCTATCGTTGAAGGAAATGGAGATCAGCTCCATTTACTCCAGTCCGTTAAAGCGTGCTCTTGATACAGCCGAGGCTATCGCCAGCCACCATCAGTTGGAAGTGCAAGTTGAACCTGACTTGAGGGAGATTGATGCCGGTGACCTTGAAGGGCGGTCTATAGTTGAACTCGGCACCACCTTTAGCCAGTTTTTGCTCCGCTGGCGGGAGGGGCAGGGCTCAGAGAAAATGCCTGGCGGCGAAAGCGTAATCGATGTGGCAAACAGGGCATGGTCGGTTATTCAGCGGATAGTGAGCAAACATAATCAGGGAACAGTGGTAGTAGCCAGCCATTATTTTGTTACTGTGGTCATCATCTGCAAAGCCCTGGGGTGGCCGCTGACCAATATAGAGCGAATCAGAGTGCAGAATGGCAGCGTCAGTGTACTGGAGTTCGGAGAAACGCGTACTTGCCTGGTCTCATTGGGCGATGTGTGTCATCTACGAGAGGGTTAGATTTGGCTAAGAACGACAAGACCCTGCAACAGAGGGTCATTGGCTTCATCCAAGAGCACAGTCTCGTTTCAGCCGGCGACAGGCTTGTGGTGGCTGTGTCAGGAGGTGCTGACTCGGTGTGTCTGCTTCATGTTCTGGCGCAGCGGCAAAGGGAACTAGGTGTGGAACTGCACGTAGCTCATCTTAACCACCAGCTCCGCGGCGCCGAATCTGATGCTGACGCGGCATATGTTTCTGAGTTGGCGTCCCAGATGGGCATCCCTGCGACGATTGAGCGCCGGGCTGCGGCAGCCTATCGCGAACAACAGGGCTACTCCCTCGAGGAAGCGGCGAGAGAGCTGCGCTACACTTACCTGGCGCAGGTGGCTGGGGCAATAGCTGCCTCCAGAGTAGCGGCGGGGCACACCCGTAACGACCACGTTGAGACAATTCTGATGCACTTGCTGCGGGGAACAGGGGTGACAGGACTGCGTGGCCTGCAACCTCGGTCGCTACTGCCATACGGAGGGGACAGAGGACGAATTGAAGTAGTTCGGCCGCTACTTGAAGTCACCCGGGAGGAGACGCTGGACTACTGCCGGCGATATCGCCTGGCGCCACGTACTGATTCCTCCAACCTATCGCCTGCTTTTCTTAGAAACCGTGTTCGCCTTGAGCTCCTGCCGGTGCTGAGAGATTACAACCCCGGTATCGACAACGCTCTGCTCAGGCTGGCTACTATCGCCGGAGACGATGTGTCTTTCATTGAGGAGCAAGCCTCAAGGCTGTGGAATGAAGTAGCCACGGAGGAACACGGCGCGATTTATCTCGATTCGAGTCGGCTCGTTAGTCTGCCGCGGGCCATGCAGAGGCAGGTGTTTCGACTGGCCATGGCGCAACTTCGAGGTAGCCTCAAGGATGTTCAAGCTGACCACATTGAGGCAATGGTGGATTTCTTATCCAGGCCAGCGGGGAAGAGACTGTGCTTGCCAGATGGGCTGACGCTGTCTACCGAGTACGGGCGCCTGGTTTTGAGTCCGACTCAGACTTCTCCGTGCCCGCTGCCCCCTCTTGGAAATGAATTTGATATCAACATCCCGGGGCAAACACTCTTGCCTGGATGGCGAGTCAAAGCAGAGATACTTCAGGGGCAGGTTTACGGTGGTCAGAATGACTTCGTTGCCAGCCTCGATTTGGATAAAACCGGGAAGCGCTTAACTGTGCGAAAGCGCCGGCCGGGCGACCGCTTTCAACCTTTGGGCATGAGTCAAACCAAGAAACTCCAGGACTTCATGGTCGACACCAGGATTCCCCGGTCCTGGCGAGCCCGAGTTCCGTTGGTGTGCTCGCCTGAGCAAATCCTGTGGGTAGTCGGCTGGAGAATAGACGATAGAGCCAAGGTCACCGAAGCTACGAATACATGTCTACGCCTGGAGTTCGAAAGGCTGGCCTGATGGCGGTAAGCTCGGAATTGCGCCTGCGGCGGCTTACGGTAGATGAAGCCTTGCCAGAGCTTGACCACTACCTTAACGCCGCTTTCATGGCTGGCTTGCCCTCCGTGCGCATTGTCCACGGAAAGGGCACGGGAGTGCTGCGTCAGGCGGTGCATGAAGTGCTAGCTACACATCCCCTGGTCAAGTCCTTCCGCCTCGGTGGTTATGGTGAAGGAGACGCCGGGGTTACAATAGTTGAACTGGCGAATCAATAGGCCACGACTTCTCAGAAAAGCATCAGAGAAAACGGGTAAAGGAGGCAAACCGTGAGCAAAATAGGTGAACGGCGTGGGCGGTTACCTTTGCGTTTCCCATTTGAAAACGCGGTAGGGAACTTCCGCTCCAAAGCACTGAGCCACGAGGACTATGACCCGGCCACCACGTTCGTCTGGGGGCAGATGATGGCCTTAGGGGTACTGCGACTTCTGGAAGCGGTTGAGGAGCGCTTCGGCGCGGAGGGCCAGAAAGTATGTAGAGGCGCAATAAACCAGGTAGGAAAGGATGCTTTTCTTGAGATGGCTTCGGGCGTCGAAATCCCAGCGGATGTCAGCAGAATAGAAATGGCTTCGCTGATAGGTAGCTGGATTAATGAAGTCCTTTATGCTTCCATAGAGGAGCCTTTTATCAACAATGAAGACGAGGCAGGCTTTCATATTCTCTATTGCCCGCATCAGGATATCTATCGTCCTTTCGACTGTCGAGTGCAGAGATACTTTGTCGAGGGAGTCATGGAGGCGGCGCGGGAACTATGGGGGGACCGGGGCAATTTCGATGCCTTCTTCCGCTACTCCATTCCTCAGGGTTATGACACCTGCCTTTTTGAGATGAAGACCAGGGAAGGGCAGGCGGACCCCTGGCGGCAGTACTCTGAGGAACTTCAGCGCCGTGCCCTGGAACGTATACAGCGCAAGACGAAGGGCAAGGATGCGCCAGGATAAACCTTGGCCAAGCGGCTTCTTGGGGTTCCCGGGCGCCATTCTGGGCCGCTCCTGCCGCTCAAGGCGCGCCCTGCACCTGACACGCTCCATTCTCCGGCCTTACGAAGCGCTGGCGCAACTGGAATCTGGGTTCCCGTTCACATAGGGCTCTCACGCCGATATCGGTGGGCGGCGGTCGGCCCATGGTCTGGCCGCCTCAAGCTGTGCCGCCAGGCGAAAGAGCGTCGCCTCGTCGCCGAAGCGGCCGATAAAGTGTGTACCTACCGGCAGGCCTTCGGCGTTCCAGAAGAGCGGGACTGACATGCCAGGCTGCCCTGTGAAGTTGCAGATGGGGGTGAAAGGCAAGAACGCTGCCGCGCGGAACAGCCCCTGAAGCGGGTTCTCCGGTGGAGAGTCAAACGTGCCAAGGGGCACCGGTGGTTCAGACAGAGTTGGGGTGAGGTACACGTCGTAGTCGACTAGAAAACGGGCGATTTCACGGGATATCCCCTGTAGCTGTGTCAGCGCGAGCAGATAGGCCGGTGCGGTCTGCTGGCGTCCCATCTCATAAAGCCCCCAGGTGAGCGGTTCGAACTGGTCAGCAGTAGGGGTTCGCTTCGTTGTAAGAGCCGTTTGGTCTATCGTCGAGGCGCAGCCTGCCGACCACAGGGTGATGAACGCCCCGGTCACCAAATCGCCGGACACCGCCGGGGCTGCTTCGACTACCTCATGGCCTAGGTCGGCGCACAACGCCACCGCGTCGCGTACTGCACTCACGCAGTCGGCGTGCACCGAGACGTCGGTGAACGCCGCGGTGGTAAAGGCAATGCGCAGCCGCCCGGGAGCAGCACCCACCTCCTCAAGGAATGGGCGGGCTGGTGGCGGCGCCCAGTAAGGGTCGCCCACGTCGGGGCCAGAGGTAGCGTCAAGTAAGACAGCACTGTCTCGCACCGAGCGCGCCAGGGCATGCTCGACGACCAGTCCGCTAAATATGTCACCGAAATCGGGGCCAAGCGGATTACGCGCCCGGGTGGGCTTGAGGCCGAAGAGTCCACAGCACGAGGCGGGAATGCGTATGGATCCGCCACCATCATTGCCGTGCGCGATAGGAACCATGCCAGCAGCCACAGCAGCGGCTGAGCCTCCGCTGGAGCCGCCTGTCGTGCAGTTTGTGTTCCATGGGTTACGGCTGGGACCGAAGAGCCGGGGCTCAGTCGTAGGGAGAATACCGTACTCCGGCGTGTTCGTCTTGCCGAGGATGACCAGCCCGGCACGCTTCAGCCGTGTCACCAGTTCACTGTCGTGGTCGGGCACGAAGTCACGCTCAAAGGCCGAGCCCGACGCCATCCGCACTCCGCCGTAAGCCGCAAGCAGGTCCTTGAGCAAGAAGGGCACGCCAGCAAAAGGGCCATCGGGGAGTTTGCCGGTGGCCGCGGCTCGTGCTTGCTCATACATCGGCGTGACCACCGCATTCAGGGTGGGATTGAGACGCTCAATCCGCTCGATGGCTGCCTCCACTAGCTCGATGGGCTTAACCTCTTTCTGCCGCACCAACTCGGCCTGGGCAGTAGCATCGAGGAAGGCAAGATCATTTGGTGTTGTCATTGTTGTCCCTCCTGTCTTGATAGTCCAGATAAGCTCATTCCGGCGGAAGGCTGTGCAGGATACTTGGCCGGAGCCTGATCCACAAAAGCGTAAGGGAATTATGACGGCGGCAGCACCATCTGTCAAGCCCCGTGGCGGCGTCTTCTCAAAGACGGCGATGAGATAGCGGTGAGACCGGGTCGGTGGCTTGGCGAGCCGCTGTCGAACCTGTGAGGGAGCAAGGAACTAAAGCAGCTGCGAGTATGGCAGCGGGGATACCGGTACCAGGCGCTCCCGCGGTGCCACCTGCCGAAGCGCCCGAAAAAACTCCTTGGTGCCCTCGTCGGCCGGCTGGTAGCTCGCCTGGGGCATGGCGCCCTTCCAGAGGTCTATGACCTCGTTGTGCTTCCCCGTGATAGGACGCCAGCTGGCCACAATTGGAAGGACGCTCGCCGAAGCCTCCAGCCCCGCGATGAACTCACGCATCTTGCCGGGCGCCACCTCCAGCACCGCCAGGAAGTAGGCCCCAAGCGGCGACTGTTGACTCTGAACCACCGCCTCGTGCAGCGTCTCGGGAGGTACAGGCCCCACCGGCTCCAGCAGCCGTGAGCGCCTCTCCAGGGCTAGCTCCTCGAGGCGCGCTTCATACTCAGCCCATGCTCGGTCATGGCGGGCCTTGGTGCGGAACGCCTCGAACGCTCCTAAGCTATCAAACTCGAACACCTGCGTCACCTGAGAGAACATCTCCACGTTGCTGTACCAGGCCACCATCAGGCGGGGCCCGAGGCGTTGGCACGCCGGCACCAGCTGCTCCTGGGCGAATTCGACGAATGTGTCCAGCGTTTCTGGACAGGCCGGGCTAAGATTGAGAGTTTCCTCCAGGTAGACCACCCTCTTGCCCCCGGGATTATTGCTGCTTCTCTCTCTCTCTGGCTCGGCGGCGTTGGTCCTCAAGAGTGTATACCGCGTCTCCTCGTCCTCGGCCGACGCGTCCCAGCGCGTTGAGCTGCCGGTGATAGGCAAAGACAGCCCCCATGCCCAGTATCTGGGTATGGGTGTTGATAGCTTCCTTAAGTATCGCCATACCGTCTGGCGGTACCTCGGCCATCTCCTGCGCCATCTTCCACACCTCCTCCTCTAATCGGTCCGCAGGCACAGCCATATTGACCAGGCCAATGCGTTCCGCCTCTTTGCCGCTGACGTGTCGCGAGGTCATGAGCAACTCCTTGGCTTTTCGTGCGCCCAAGAACCACACCCAAAGGGGCATGCTGGTAACGCCCCCGGCGCGCGTGGCAGGATGCCCGAGGATGGCATCCTCAGCAGCGATAGCTACATCGCAGCACATCTGCAGATAGCACCCAGCGGCGACGCAATGGCCGTGCACCTGCGCGATGACAGGCTTAGACAGGTTCATGATTCTGAGATAACGGTCGCTGATGCCGCGCAAGGTCCAGAGCGCGTTACCTATAGTCCACTGGTCGTACCCCTCGGGAACGCTGGTGTAGGGGCTTCCAGTAAGGTCATAGCCAGCGCTAAAAGCCTTGCCGGCGGCAGCCAGTATTACAACCCTGACCTCAGGGTCATTCTCTGCCTCTTCAAAGGCAGCATCCAGGTCCCTGAGCAGAGCGTGATTAAGGGCATTTCTCTTTTCGGGCCGGTTCATAACGATCTTTGCGATGTGGTCCTTAACCTCATAGATGACTGTTTCCAAGTCCATAGTTGCCAACCTCCTTGCGTTCTGTTTACCAACAATCGTCTTTTTATATCACAAAAGCTATCGCCCCGCAACCCACCCACCTGAAAGACTCCGAACACGGCTTGCCTTCAAAACCGGCACGGTATTGTTATGGAGACTTGGAGTGATTGAAGCAGACTGCTGAAGGGGTCATCACCGACCATCTCTTCCGTAAGCTTGAAGACGCTCCGTCAGGGCATCCTACGCGCAAACGGTCATGCCATGCCTGTTGACAGTTGGCCAAGCGAGGCCTACAATTCAAGGTTGGCAGAATCGAAGTCCCCACCTGACACATGAAAGGATGAAACAAGCGCCCTGGAACCGTTGCTTGGCAACGGTTGCTGTGGCTTTTTTGCTGTTCGAGTCAGGGAGTCGAGTACCCGCCGATGAAGCCCCAGAGACACTGCTAAAGGAAGGAGGGCACGATGCCTACAGCAAAGGTTGACGACATCTCGGTCTATTATGAGACATATGGGGAGGGGGAAGCGCTCCTGTTGATCATGGGCTATGGCAGCTACTCCGGACACTGGTTCCGCCTGATTCCCAGCCTCTCTAATGACTACCGCGTGGTTGCCTTCGACAACAGGGGCACGGGGCAGAGCGACAAGCCGGATATCCCCTACACTATAGAGATGATGGCCGGTGATGCTACAGGGTTGCTTGAGGCCATTGGAATCGATGCCGCGCATGTCTTTGGCGTCTCAATGGGCGGTATGATCGCCCAGGAGTTCGCCCTTCGCTACCCAGGCAAGGTGATAAGCCTCATCCTGGGTTGCACTACTCCCGGAGGGCCAAACGCCGTCCCGCCCACCGCGGAATCGTTGGCATTCCTCTTCGACCCTGAGCGTGGGAAGCTGCCGGTGGAGGCAAGGGCCAGAGAGACCATTCCCTGGCTGTGGGGCCAGGAGTTTATCCGTAACAATCCAGATGTTGTTGAACAGTATGTTGCCGTCACCGCTGAATATCCCACCCCCCTTCACAGCTTCCAGAGCCAAGGGCAGGCCATAATGCGGCACGATACCTATGACCGTCTGCCTCAGATTGAGGCCTCTACCCTGGTCATTGCCGGCAGCGCCGACAGACTGATTCAGGTCGAGAACTCGAGGTTCCTTGCCTCCCAGATACCCGGCGCCGAGCTGGTCATCCTGGAAAACGCGGGCCATGGCTTCATCACAGACGCGCAGGAGGAAACCAGCAAGGCAATCCTTGATTTCCTTGGTCGTCATCGCCGGTCTGGCTAGGCCTTCGTCCGGCGTGATGACACCTCACAGCAAGGACACATGTCAACACCAATACCCAGCAGCGGGGGACCGGAATGCCTGTAGTAAGTACTGGAGACATCAGCATCTACTATGAGAGCCATGGTCAAGGCGAGCCGCTGATCATGATGAATGGCTATGGCGACAACACGGGTCACTGGTTCCGCCAGATTGACGGCCTCGCCCAAGAGTACCGCGTCGTCCCTTTTGACAACCGTGGCGCTGGGCGCAGCGACAGGCCGGATGTACCATACACCATGCAAATGCTCGCCCAGGACGTTTCCGGGCTCCTTGAGGCTCTGGAGACGGATGCAGCCCACATCTACGGCGTCTCCATGGGAGGCATGATCGCACAGGAGTTCGCCCTTCGCTACCCGCGCAAGGTGACGAGCCTCATCCTGGGCTGCAGCACCTGCGGAGGCAGCCACATGATTATGCCCGATGCGGAGGTGGTGGCGTTGCTCCTGGACGAGGAGCGTCCGAAGCGGCTGGCACCCGAGGACGCAGCAAGGGAGATGTTCTCCTTCACGTGCACTCAGGAGTTCCTCGATAACAACCCGGATGTCGTCGAGCAGTACATAGCCAGGACCGTGGAATACGTCACCCCTGTCTACAGCCTCAAGAGGCAAGCGGAGGCAATAATGGCCCATGATACCTATGACCGACTACCTCAGATAAAAGCCCCTACCTTGATAATAGCAGGGAGCACCGATAGGCTAATCCCCGTCGAGAACTCGCGGGTCCTTGCCTCCGCGATACCCGGCGCCGAGCTCGTTATACTGGAAAACGTGGGGCACGGTTTCTTCTACGAGGCGGCAGACGAGGCCAACAGGGTAATCCTTGATTTCCTGCGGCGGCATCCTGGCTCTCGCCAGGCTTTCATCTAGGTCGACATCACCTCACAACGAAGACAAGCGCTGACGGCAATGTCAAAAGGAAGGAGCATAGAATGCCTACAGTAGAGGCCAACGGCATCAACATCTATTATGAAACCCATGGCGAGGGGGAGGCGCTCCTCTTAGTTAACGGTTATGGCGACAGTTCCCGCCGCTGGTTGCACCTGATTCCCAGCCTGTCCCGGGACTACCGCGTGGTTGCCTTCGACAATAGGGGCACCGGACGCAGCGACAAGCCAGACGTGCGCTGCACCATGGAGACGATGGCGGCGGATGCCGCGGGCTTGCTCGAAGCGATCGACATCAATGCCGCACATGTCTTTGGCGTCTCCATGGGCGGTATGATCGCCCAGGAGTTCGCCCTTCACTACCCCGACAAGGTGATAAGCCTCATCCTGGGCTGCACTCACTGTGGAGAGCCGAACAACGTCTCGTCCACCCCGGAGGCGATGGCGTTGCTGTTCGGCCCCGAGCGTGCGAACCTAACTCCAGAGCAAAACGCCAACGATGCAGTCCCTTTCCTCTTCAGCCAGGAGTTCATCGGCAACAATGCAGATGTCGTCGAAGAGTTCATAGCGAGGACATTGGACTATGTCACCCCGCTTCATGGCTACCGGAGGCAGGCGCAGGCCATATGGGCGTCTGATACCTACGACCGACTGCCTCAGATAACGGCTCCCACCCTTGTCATGGCTGGGACCGCCGACAGGATTGTTCCGGTGGAGAACTCGACGGTTCTCGCGTCCAGAATACCTGATGCCGAGCTCGTCATCCTGAAAGACAGCGGGCATGGCTTCTGGATAGATGCGCTGGAGGACGCGAGCAAGGCAGTCCTGGATTTCCTTGGCCGTCACCGCCGTGTTCGCTAGCGTAGCATCTTGTAAATGGCTTTACAGAATTTCCCGTGCGAGTCACCCGCCCACGGGTGACTGTCCTTCACCTGTAGGCAGGCAAATTCTGAATCCGAATACCTAAACCCTGAACAAACGCCCATGGGCAGATGGCCACCAGCGAATTATGAAAGTAGGGGTAGCCTAGAGCATCTGCTCTAGGCATGATTGGAGCCGATGCTCCAATCTACCCGGGCCAGAGCACGACAGTCTATTTTCGGAACAAAACCAAAATGACCCAAACCCGAAATTCAAAACAGAAGCATTTGGTGATTTGGATTTAGATATTGTTTGGGATGCGGACCAAACTCCCGGGCACGCGTATCACAGTTGCCCCTAACAAAGAGAGACGTCTAGTAGACACCCCTTTGCTCAGTCTCCGCCATATCATCGCCGAGGCTTATCATCTCTTCCAACAACCTCAAGGTTTCCTGGGCCTCTGCCTCATCGATGACGTTTATGGCGTAGCCGGTATGGAGCAAGACATAGTCGCCGATCTTGACCTCCGGGGTAAGTACCACGCTAACCCGGCGGCTTACGCCGCCGATTTCCACTTCGGCATCACTGCCCTGTATTGAGACAACCTGCACGGGAACAGCTAAACACATGGTTTTCCTTTCAATTGTAATTGGCAATGATGGCCTGACCCAGGGAAATGCCGCCATCGTTGCACGGTACCTGCCTGTGGGTTAGCACCGAGAAGCCAGCGGATTCCAGCAACGGTACCACCTTTCTAATCAGCAGCCGATTCTGAAACACGCCTCCACTCAAGGCCACCTGATTGATTCCCGTCGTCCTGGCTATCAACTGACACACCTCGCACACCATCCGGGAAACTGTATTGTGGAACCTGGCCGATATCGTGGCGGCGGTAATGCCCTTGCGCAAATCTCCAACTACGTCTGAGAGTAGCTCCTCCAATTGGACGATGCGTAGTCCCTCATTCTCCCTTATGGAGTACGGGTAGCCTTCATTGCCTGCGCCGCCGGTGTCATCGTAGGCTATCATCTCAAGTTCAACAGCTGCCTGGCCCTCATAGTCTATCTCGCCCCTTACGCCCAGCAGGGCCGACACGGCGTCAAAGAGGCGCCCCATACTCGAAGTCAACGGCGAATTGAGCCCGGCTTGAATCTGCCGCTGCACCAGTTCGATTTCGGCAGCGTCGACTTGCTTTGAGAAACCCAAAGCAGAACCATTGCAGTCCTCTCCCAGCAGCTTGGAAACGTATGCTATGGCCGTTCGGTACGGCCTCCTTATGGCTGCGTCTCCTCCAGGCAAAGGCAGGTACTCAAGATGCCCCATTCTCTGGAAACCCTTGTAGTCAGCCACCAGGAACTCCCCTCCCCAGATATGCCCGTCGCTGCCATACCCTGTGCCGTCCAAAGCCACGCCGATGACTGGAGCCTCAATTTCGTTGTCCACCATGCAACTGACTATGTGGGCATGGTGATGTTGAACCGGCACGAGCGCAACGCTAGGAGACTGGGTGGCTAGCTCTAAGGCATATTTGGTGGATAGGTATTCCGGGTGGAGGTCGTAGGCAACGACCTCAGGTTCGATGCGGAATAGCTTCTCGTATAGAGCCAGGCTATTCTCGAAGTGCTCCACAGTCTCCAGATTTTCCATGTCACCTATGTGCGGGCTCATGAAGGCATAGTTGTCTTTGGTCAAGCAGAAAGTATGCTTCCATTCAGCGCCGCAGCCCAGCGCTTGCCGCGCTTTGAAAGCCAGGTGAATAGGATACGGAGCATAGCCACGGGCCCGCCGGGTAAGCTGAACATCCCCTCTTTCCACAACGACCACACTGTCGTCGTACCTGGCATATATGTCGCGGTTGTGAACCAGGAAATAGTCGGCAATCCTGGAGAGCCGCCTGACAGCTTCGTCATTATCCTTGGCAATCGGCTCTTCGCTCAGATTGCCACTGGTCATTACCAGTGGCACTCCTGTGTCTCTGAGGAGGATATGATGCAGCGGAGTGTAGGGGAGCATCGCCCCAAGATACTTCAGGTTCGGCGCTACTGCCTGGCACACCGTAGACTCCGGCCTCCACCACATTAGCACAATAGGGCTCTGCGGCGAGGTAAGCAGTCTTTCTTCCTTTTCAGATATGCAGCAATGCCTTTTGGCTTCATCTATGTCGACGACCATTATGGCCAGGGGCTTGAAAGGACGCCTCTTTCTCTGGCGCAAGAGCTCGACAGCCTTCTCACTAGTAGCGTCGCAAGCTAAAAGGAAACCACCGAGACCCTTGATAGCCACGATTTTCCCGTCTCTTAGAAATCGGCCAGCGGTGGCAATGGCATCCGAGCCAGGTACACGGTTTCCCTGTGTATCAAGTAACTCCAGCTCGGGTCCGCACTCAGGGCAAGCGTTGGGCTGAGCATGGAAGCGGCGGTCCAGCGGGTTATCATACTCCGACTGGCACTGAGGACACATTCTGAAGGAACGCATGGTGGTTTTGGGACGGTCGTAAGGAATGTCCTCTATTATGGTGAACCTGGGACCGCAATTAGTACAGTTGGTAAATGGATAGCGGTAGCGCCTGTCTTCAGGACGGAGGACTTCCTTGAGGCAAGCCTGGCAGGTGGCGATATCCGCGGAAACCAGTTGGTACCTGCCTTCCTCCGCAATGCTGGGGCGGATTTCGAACCCCTTGTAGTCTGCGGGAGAGTGATATGTAACAGAGATATGTTCTATGCAAGCCAGCGGGGGCGCGTTGTCTTGAAGCTCCAGCAAGAAACGCTCCAGGTTATCACGTTGGCCTTGAACTTCAATCTTGACGTCTTCGGAGGTATTGCACACCCAGCCATTTAGGCCATGCTTGGTAGCCAACTGGTATACAAAGGGCCTGAAGCCAACGCCTTGAACGACGCCGCGAGCGCTGATTCTAGCTAGCTCTAAATTCCTGACCGTACTCATCGACTCCCACTAATTGTACTTCAAGCCAGTGGCTTGGGCAAAGTACTGCATCAGTGGAGCATGACCTACCCAGGGACCAGCCTTCATGTGGGAGTCACCTGCCCACAGGTGACCCATCACAAGCACCCGGCCAGAGCCCTTGGGCCGTCAGCCGTAGGCGCGTGACTGACACACAAGAACAGAACGCTAGTAGGGGACTAGCCGGTATTGGCCGCTACACGCTTTGACACCGAGATGAGACCGATGATAGACTAGGTGCCACTGTTCAGCTTTGCTCTTGAGAGGTTGACATGGAGCACGAGTCAGGCTGGGAACCCAGGTTAGTCGGTTTCCTGTGCCGATGGTGCAGCTATGCCGGTGCTGACTTGGCCGGCATCAGCCGCAAGAAATATCCAGCCAACATAAGAATCATAAAGGTTCCCTGTTCTGGACGAGTAGACCCGCTATTCATCCTCAAGGCCTTACGTCTGGGTTTTGATGGCGTGCTGGTCTCGGGCTGCCACCCCGGTGATTGCCACTACCAAACGGGCAACTATTACGCACGCAGGAGACTGGCCATAACCAAGAAATTCCTAGAATACATGGGTGTTGAACCGCAACGGATTCAGGCCAGTTGGGTTTCAGCCTCTGAAGGGGCCAAATGGGCTGAGGTGGTGACTGATGTGACCGACGGGACGAGAGAAGTCGGCCCGAATAGACTGTTCGCAGAGAGAGAATAGGGACATGGAACAAAGCCTACCGGGCGAGGCTAGGCGACTGTTGGAGGAAGGCAAGGTTGACTATATCGTGGGCTTTGAACCAGGAAGCCTGAAATTCACCACTACACCTCTAATCACCAACGACAAGGGCGACGTTGAACGCCTGGTAATTAACCCATTCATAGTGAACAACCTCAGCACATTTCTGACCGAGCTAAAGGGGCGGATTGGGATTGTAGCCAAAGGGTGTGACAGCCGCTCCATCGTCAGCCTGATACAGGACAATAAGATAGCCAGAGAGGACATAACCATTATCGGCCTCCCCTGCCCTGGCATGATTGACCTGAGCAAGGTAGAACACTTGGTGGGCAAGGATAGGGATGAGCTAGATGATATTACCAGGGACGGGGACAAAGTAGTAGTGACGGTCGAGGGCAAGAAAAGGGATTTCCCGGCCAAGGAAGTCCTCTTTGACAACTGCCTTGGCTGTGAGCTTCCCACTCCTCAGGAGTATGACATTCTTCTTGATCAACCCCTATCTCCAATAGCTGATAGGCAAGCCAGCACAGTGAAGGTGGACGAACTCAAACGAATGACACCCGAGCAGAGATGGGCATTCTGGCGAGAGCAGTTCAGCCGCTGTATCAGGTGCTACGCCTGCCGGAATGTGTGTCCGGCCTGTTTCTGCAGGCGATGCTTTGTTGAGGAGTCGGAGCCGCAGTGGGTGCTGCCTGTGCCACGATGGCAGGACAACCTCATGTTTCAGGCAATCAGAAACATCCACGTAGCCGGAAGGTGCACCGACTGCGGTGAATGCGAACGCGCCTGCCCGGTTAATATTCCGCTGCGAAGCCTAACCAGAGAAATGTACGACATGGTAGACGATATGTTCCATTTCAAGTCAGGGATGGATAAGGACGCTGCGCCGATGCTCACTCATTATGAGCTTCAAGAGGCCGAGGATTCCTTCCGCTAGGCAAGGTAAAACGGTGAACAATAGCAAGAAGATAGACAAAAAGGATGTCGATAAGCTCCTCAATGAGTGGAGCCAGCAGTTTACCGTATTCGTCCCGGCACGAGACGGAGAGACATCAATGCTGGCTAAATGGGATGGGAGCGATACAAGCTTCTTGGATTGGTATCGGAACACGGTAACCTCAGCCAAGGCGAACTTCCTGCCATCCTTCGAGGAGATGTTCAGGTATCAGAAGGGCAGCGAGGGATACCAGATAGAAGTACCGGAGCCAGACAAGCAAAAGCGGTTGATTTTCGGTATTCGCCCCTGTGATGCGAGAGCCCTGGCCATCCTGGATATGACCTTTAAGGACGGGTACGAAGACCCCTATTACATTGCCAGGAGGAGTAATGCGGTATTAGTCGGGCTAGGATGCACTAACCCCTACGATAGCTGCTTTTGCACCTCCCTGGGCATCAGACCAGGAGAATCGAATGATGTTGACCTGATGCTTACCGATATCGGCGACCAGTTCCTGATCGAACAGGTTTCACAGGCAGGGAAAGACCTGATCGCCAAGGCGCGTTGGTTAGAGGAGGCAAGTGAAGCTGATGAAGCCAAGGCGAAGGAAGCAAGAGAAGCATCCTATGGCAAGGTAACAAGAAAGGTAGACCTCCAGGGAATTGACCAGAGGCTCCTGTCTTGCTTCGACAATGAAGAGTACTGGGAGAAAACAGCGGCCAAGTGTGTAAGTTGCGGCATCTGCACCCTTCTCTGCCCTACCTGTTACTGTTTCGATATCAACGATGAACTGGTCAAGAAGCAAGGGGTGAGATTCAGAAGCTGTGATAGCTGCGGCTTCGCTGTCTATACCAAGATGCCGATGGAGAACCCCAGAGAGGAGAAGTGGCGGCGGGTGAGGCAAAAGGTATGCCACAAATATGAGTTCTACCCTATGAACTTCGACACCATAGCCTGTACGGGCTGCGGAAGGTGCATTCGACTTTGCCCGGTCAACTGGGACATAACGCAGTGTCTGGAGCGTTTGCCAGCCAAAGCATAGCTCGAACTGGAGACCGCAAATGCCAGTAACAGATATCAGCCACAGAAGAAGATTCCTGGCCAGAGACAATGTCTACGTGCCCCACGTGGTCGTCATCGAGAAGGTCATCGACGAAACCTATGACACCAAGACCTTCCATTTCAATTTCAAGGATGATAAGCTGCGTCAAGAATTCACCTTTGAATCAGGACAATTCGGAGAATTCTCCGTTTTTGGCGTAGGTGAAGCCGCCTTCTGTATCTCCTCCAGCCCGACCAGAAAGGACCACTTGGAATGTAGCGTGCGCCGGGTAGGGAGGGTAACTAATGCCCTGCATAGACTCGGTGTCGGTGCTGAGATAGGCTTCAGAGGACCCTTCGGCAACAGCTTTCCCCTTGATTTCCTGAAGGGCAAGAACCTGGCCTTTGTCGCCGGGGGCATTGCCTTAGCGCCACTGAGGTCTCTAATCTGGAACGTCATAGATAACAGAGATAAGTACAAGAATATAGACATTATCTACGGCGCTCGCACTCCGGCCGATTTCTGCTTCACCTATGACCTGGATACATGGAGCCAGGACAAGACGTTAACCGTGGTAACTACCATTGACAGAGAGCATGCCGACTGGACAGGAAGAGTAGGCCTTGTCCCCAGTGTGCTGGAAGAGGCGGCTCCCTCAGCTAAGGATGCCGTAGCCATCGTCTGCGGTCCACCGATTATGATACGGTTTACCTTTCCCGTGCTGGAAAAGCTAGGCTTCACGCCGGAGCAAATGATAACCACCCTGGAGAAGAGGATGAAGTGCGGTATAGGCAAGTGCGGACGATGCAATATCGGAAATATCTACGTATGCCGTGACGGTCCCGTGTTCACGTTTGCTCAAATCAAAGACCTGGTCTCCAGCGAGCTCTAATCACCCGTATTCTTCAGGTCTGGCTTTTGACAGGGACTATGGCCAAGGCACCTGCCTGGGGCTTACTACTGCCGGTTTGAGCGCCTCATCCCGTAACTTCTGTAAGATTGACCACAGTTGCTGGCGCTCTTCCTTAGAAAGACAGGACATTATCCGATGAACGGATTCTAGTTTCATTGAGTCATTATGGGCTTGCCGCCCCTTATCTGTTATGGTGACCCTTATCACGTTCTTCCTAGCTGAGTCCCTGGTCTTCCTAACAAGCCCTGCCCGTTCCATTCTATCCAGAAGGTCGGAGACTGTGTTGGGGCTTCGCAACAGCCACTTTGCTATCTTAGCGGGCGTTACCTCACTGCCAATAGCCTGCATAATGAACAGAACCGCAGCATGCATGGGTGAAGTGCCGTACGGCCGCAGCTCCACTTCTCTGGCCGCGAATATTGTATCCTTGGCCTGGTGCAGTAATACCCAAAGTCTGTAGTCCTCGTCTACATTTGAAAGGTCTTGCATAGTCTTCTCCTCTTCAGAATTCACCAGCGTTGACAAGACAGCAAGCATCCTATGTCGATGAACCGACTTCCAGATGGTGCAGGCCCGCCCCGCCAGTTAAACCACATATTATATCATAAGCATCTTACAATGAACAGTCAAAGGTATTGACATTGGAATGAGTAGACCGTATACTTGCCACCTGAACGAAATCCCTAGACTCAGTTACACTACAGACAAGGGGGATTCTGGGAGGGGCATATGAAGCAAGGGCACTGGAATCGCTGCTTGATGGCGGTTGCTGGTGCCCTCTTTGGTCAGGTCGGTTTTCCGAGAGGCTCTAGCAGCATGCCCTGCATCTGGGCGACGATTTGCTCGTTGGTGAAGTGATTGAGGCTTATAGCATCGCTGGCGCAAACGCCGACACAGGCGCCGCAGCCTTTACACAAAGCCTCGTTAACCCGACATACCACCTTCTCCTCGTCAAACGATATGGCGCTGGGCGGGCAAACCATCTTGCAGAACTGGCAGCCAGAGCAAATCCTCTCATCGATGACTGCGGTAGCCGCCTCAATCTCGACCTTGCCCCAGCTAATCATGGCCAGAACCTCGGCGGCAGCCGCCGAAGCTTGAGCCACGGTGTCAGGAATATCCTTGGGACCCTGACAGCAGCCTGCCACAAAGATGCCAGCACCCATAGTAGCTACCGGGTCTAGCTTGGGATGCCTCTCCAGGAAGAAGCCATCGGCACTGCGGCTCATGTTGAATAGCCGGGCAACAACATCAGCATCAGCCTGTGGCTCCAGAGCACAACTTAGAATCACCATGTCTACCGGCAGCCGACGTTGCAGGCCCAGCAGCGTATCCTCAAACTGCACGATGAGCTTCCCCTCCTCCTCAGGCGTCTCGGCCACATTAGTTACCTCAGCCGGGCGGCCTCTAAAGAAAACGGTCCCTTCGCTCAGCACCCGGTTGTAGAATTCCTCATATCCTTTGCCGAAGCTCCTGATGTCAATGTACAGTTCATAGACCTCGGCATCGGTGTGCTCCTTTATCAGATGTGCGAACTTCATGGAATACATGCAGCAAACGCGGGAGCAGTACTCATGATACTTCTCATCTCTGCTGCCCACGCAGTGTATGATGGCCACGCTCTCCGGGCGTGAACCGTCTTTGAGCACTATTTCCCCCTCAGTTGGTCCTGCAGAATTGCATATTCTCTCGAACTCAAGCCCGGTAATAACGTTATCCAGGCGGCCGTAGCCATACTGCGCAACAGGGCTGGGATCAAAGGAAGCGTAGCCGGTGGTGACAATGACGTTTCCTATATCTATCTCGACGAACTGGTCAACCTGCTCAAAATCGATAGCCCCCGCCTCACAGAACTTCTCGCAAGCGCGGCAGGTACCCTTAAGGAAATAGGCGCAGTGTTCTGTATCAATCACCGGTGTGTTTGGCACCGCCTGAGCGAATGGGGTGTAAATGGCTTTTCGCTGGCTCAGGCCGACATCAAACTCACTATCTGCCTTCCATGGACATTTGGTCTGACATACACCGCATCCGGTGCACTTGTCCTCATCCACATAACGGGCCTTCTTGCGAATCTTGGCCTTGAAATTCCCCACGAAGCCCGCCACTTCAACCACCTCGCTATAGGTCATAAGCTCAATATAGGGATGAGAGCCCACCAGCGTCATCTTTGGAGTGAGGATGCAGGCCGAGCAATCCAGGGTGGGGAATGTCTTGTCCAGTTGTGCCATGTGTCCGCCAATACTGGGCTCCTTCTCCACCAGGTACACCTTGTGCCCGGAGTCAGCAATCTTCAGCGCCGCTTGAATGCCAGCGATACCTCCACCCACCACCAGAGTATTGGTGTTGACCGCAACTTCTCTGGTCTCAAGGGGTTGATGATAATACACACGCCCTACGGCAGCGCCTACCAGGGACCTGGCCTTCTCAGTCGCTTCCTCGCGGTCTTCGGTTACCCAAGAACAGTGCTCACGGATATTCGCCATCTCAAATAGATAAGGATTTAGCCCCGCCTCCTGGCAGGCACGGCGAAAGGTAGGCTCATGCATTGTCGGTGAGCAAGAGGCAACAACCACGCGATTAAGACCCAACTCTCGTATATCGTTCTTGATGAGCTCCTGCCCCGGATCGGAGCACATGAACTTGTAGTCACGAGCCACCACTACCCCCTCAAGACCCTGTGCAAACTGCGCAACCGCCGCCGTATCAACCGTGCCAGCGATATTGCTGCCGCAATGACACACGTATACCCCAATCCTAGGCTCCACTTGCAACCTCCTGCTTTGCCCTTGATATATGCTTCAGCACCGGGCGCGGTGACACTATGTTCTTATCCAGTCCCAGGGACTTGAAATCAATCCCCAGGGCAAGGCCAATCAATTGCGTGACGAACAAAACCGGCAGGTTGAAACTGGTCTTGAACTTGCTGTTGACCCGGCTCTGATAAGCGTCAAGATTAATCTGGCACAGCGGGCAGGGGGTGGCGATACACTGAGCTCCGCTCTCCACTGCATTGCCCAGCAACTTCCGAATCAATCCCAGAGCCGGGCTTTCCTCGGAGATGATCAGAGAGCCCCCACAGCAACGGTTCTTCAGCGCGTAAGGAACAGCCTCACCACCCAAGAAGGTTTTCACGGCAAACCAAATGTTAGCATAGCCCTGCCTGCAGAGCAAACCTCCGTGCGCGTCCAATTCTTCCCTCTCCCTTGATGGGAGAGGGTTAGGGTGAGGGTGATAGGAAGTTTCCCCCTCCCTCTATCTCCCTCCCACCACGGGAGGGAGGACTGCAAGGAAGACCTGTCTCAGAGTCGTGGTTGTCAGGTCCCTGACCTGACAACAGCCTTGGGGCTCCGCTGAATTGTCCAGCCTCGACGAACATGCCCGTATTCTTATTCGCAACTCAGATTGCTGCCCCAGTAGGTCAAAATCAGAGCGGCGGCCAGTGAGGTCAGGTCTGGGGACCTGACACTCACAAAGGGTGAAGCTACCGCCTCAGCAAACTCCAAAACCCATGCTACATGGAAGACGAATCAGTGGTGAACCAACTTGGTCCTGAGGTATTGTGCAGCGCGATAGACCTGAACAGCCATCATGGCCATAATAAACCGGGGCACCCACAGCCAGAAAACGTTCAACCCCAAGACCGCGAACAGGCAAGGGTCTTCCACGATAGCATGCTGGATGCCAATAGAGATGTGAAGACGCTCCAGTTCCCCCTTTGACAAGGCGCTTTCTTTGGCCTCTTCCATAATGACAGCTCCAGAAAAGAACAGGCCAAAGAACACAGCGGCTACCCACATGGTGGCCGTGCGCTCTGAGAGTCCCAGAACCCTCATCAGGGGTCTCAGAAATCTGATCAAGTACCCGATCCACCCCAGCGATTTCGACAACTCCAGAATAACCATGATGAACATGATTATCCCAAGAATCCTCAGGAGCAGACCTATCATGTCCACCCCCCAACCCTTCAAGACCTCGAGAAACGGGGCCTGAACCACAAGCTCAGCGGGTACTGCCACGCTCTGCCTGGTATCACCAAGGAATTGGGACACTATGAGCACGGTTAAGGTAGCCGCCGCAATACGGACTAGACTCGCCTTAATCACGTTAAGACCTGATCTGTGCTGGATGATGCCTTCCATGATGAGTCCATGAGCAATCATGTTGAATATGGCAATCAATGTCATCTGCTCGACGGTGAAGGGAAGGGCCGTAATTATGGCGATAACGGCGTAGAGGTTCGTCAACATCCCGGTAATGATTGGCAACGCCGCTTCGGGAGGTAGATTGAGCAAGCTCGCTAAGGGATTCAACAGGAAATCTAGCTGATTCAGCCAGCCAGTCCACTGTAGCAAAGTCACCGCAAGGGAAACGGGCAGAATGATTTTGCACATCCAGACAAAGCTACTCCACCCCTTCTTGACCCCCGCCAGAAAACCTCTCTTCAGTTGACTTCGAGAATTGGACATCCTGATACTCGTCTCCCTACTTCAACTTCATCATTCCTTCTGACATCGGATAACACGAAAGTATAGCAGAAGCACCCCGCTCTCACTGCGTCAGGGGCTAGCCCGCCACTTGAAAAAGCCAAAGGCA
>Ga0209986_10001405_pt1 | contig 23009 bp, 24 predicted proteins | sample BlataG_FD_183168 | JGI IMG/M metagenome (GOLD analysis project Ga0209986, IMG submission 183168) | Deep subsurface microbial communities from Black Sea to uncover new lineages of life (NeLLi) - Black_00105 metaG (SPAdes) (version 2) | ecosystem: Environmental > Aquatic > Marine > Oceanic >... | reverse complement strand
AAAAAAAAAAAAAAAAAAAAAAAAAAAAAAAAAAAAAAAATAAAAAAAAAAAAAAAAAAGATACTTTGGATGATGACAACATCGGTTGGAATGGAAATGAATATATTAACATTACAAAAAGCCATCATAATCAAGATAAAAAACAAAAAAATCTATCAATTCATTCCATTGTCTATGATAAAAAAGATATTGAAAAAAAAAAACTAAAAATTATATATATTGATGGTGATGATATAATTCTAATTCCAAATAAACAAGAAATAACTATTAATAATATTATAGTTGATCATAAAGATAATTTATTATTATATGATGATCTTCCAATTATTAATCAAATAGATCATGATACAATCTTATCAAGCAAAATTAAACAATTACAAAATGGTGATCTTGTTATGATTAAAAAGAAAAATAAATCTACTAAAAATATTGGAAAAATTATATCTATTAGTGATAAAGCTGAAATTCTACTTTACAATCCAAAAACAGGAGAAAAATTCCCAGATCAATCCGAAAAAAAAATATTTACAAATTTAGATAATCTACAAAAAATAGAATATATTCATATACAAAAATTGCGAAATAAATTTAAATTTAAATTGGAAAAATCCGAAAATCCATGGTTTAATGGATTATACCTATTACATAAAAATAAAAATGAAAAAATTGGTGATATTTTGATGGTAGATTTTTTTACAAAATTTCCTATATTTGAAAGTGATTTTTCTCCAGTTTACAAACACTACTATAAAGATGCTTTTATCACAAAAAAAAATGAAATATTCAATATAAATCGATCCAATAGATATGACAAACTATTTAGCTTTTATAAAAAATATGTTCACGATTTATCTAATATTGAAATCCATGATAAAATAACGAAAATTATTGAAAAATACGAAAACACTATTAGTATGAATACTAAACTTTTTTCTTCATTATATAAAAAATATCTTAAAACAACATGTCCAGAAAATATTATAAAAAATATTACAAACGATGACATACAACAATATGTATTTTGGGAAGTTTCATCGGTTGATAGAAAGTTCGATAGATTGAACCGATTTTATTTTAATTATTCTGATTCTATTAATTCAATTAAACCTCCTAAAACTAATTATTATGGTTCAAAAAATCCAAATCTTGGTAAACGATGGACTAATTTTGATTATACTAATGTTTATCGCTATTTTAATCATGCTAATATTGATCTCAGACAATTTAGTCATTCTAGTATTGAGATCATATATGATCGTGATAATTAAATTACTAATACATTTGAATTTACATTATTGATGTTTTCATCTTTTATTTTTTTTTATTTTTTTTTTTTTTTTTTTTTTTTAATTTATTTCTTTTTTCGATAATTATTCTTTCATTTTTGTATACTAAATAATGAACATTTAAATCATTTTTAATACCTGGTCTATATGCTCTCCCAATTAACTGAGTTTCCATATCTTCACTCATTTTATGATAAATAATAATATCGCTTGTATTCTCCAAATTAATTCCTGCTGCAAAATGATTAGAATTTAATAACAATAAATTTAAATTGCCCTCCTTATAATTTTTTATTTTTTTTGAAATAGATGAAGATGTGCCACAAATTTTTGAGAAATTTATTTTATTTATAATAAAAAGTTCTTCAATTTTTTTTAATGAAGAATCATGTTCAGCAAATATAATAATTTTTTTTTCTTTATCTAATAATAATTCTGTAACCATTTCAAAAATTTGATCTATTTTATCCAATAACTCTTTTTTCTTTTTATTTTTTTTTTTTGTTTCGGAAACAACTAAAAGATTATCACTATTACATTTCTCTCTACACATTGGACATGACTTAGAATTACTAAAATGTAAACAATATGTAATACAATTAAAACAAAAAGTATTTTTGCAACAATTTGTGATCGTTAAATGACTAGGATTTTCATAACAAATACAACAAATCCTATTATCATTATTTTTTATTTTATTTTTTAATTTATCTAATCGCTGATTTAAGATCTTAGATCTTTTCTCTAAATTTTTTATTTGTATTTCATTATTTTTTGTTTGTATATCCTGAGTAAAAATTAATGATTTTTTATAATCTATTTCTTTTAATATATTTAAATATTGAGTCTCAATACTTTTTCCCGCAATTTCTATAATATCATTTTTATCTCCCATTTTACATCCTAATTTCTGTATTGCTGCTTGAACATTTCCACCATTAAGTAAATTAATTATTTCATTCGATACAACACCATCTAATATTCTAATATTATCCGGATCTTTACAATCCACATAAAAATAATTTATGTCTGGAAGATTGAAAGATTTTAATACATATTCATCATTATTTTTTAAAATCACTTTATCAACATAACCATTTATCATTAAATTTTTGATCATATCTTTTAAATATCCTGTCTTTCTTATACCCTCAATCATAATAATTTCTTTATTCTGATCATTATTATTCCATTCCCAAATACCGTCTGAAAAAAAAATATTTTCTAATGATGAAGTTATAAACCAAACAAATTTTCCCATTATATCTTTACATGCGGGTATATTTAAGCTATCTGCTTCATCAAATATGACTCTATTCCACATGATTTTGTTAGAAATATAGTCTAATTCTTTAACGAATAAATTATACATAGATGAACTACATAAAATAATATTATATTTATTATATTCTTTAATTATATTCTCATAATCCGTTAAAATTTTTTTTTTTTTATTTATTGTATAATATGTTAGATGAGTGTATTTAGTAATATATTGTTCCCATTGTTTTACTATTGAATGCGGAACCACAATCACATTTGATTTTATATATGTTACACTATTTTTATTTAAAAACAATGTAATTCCATTTGGGCAAAAATTTAAATAGCTAGAATCATGATTACTATATCTATTGAATTTTGTTGAATATTTTAAAAATATATTTTCGCTAACCAACTCAGGAAATTCCTCTAATAATGCCAATATTACTAAAGATTTCCCCGAACCAACTCTATCACAACAAAAACCTAATTTTGTAGACAAATATAATGATTTATCATTATTTTCGTTATCTAAATATATATTTTTACCACTCTCTAATTCTATCATTTTGAATAGCATAGTCTTTTGGTGTTCTTTCAAAGTCAGCTTGTCACTTTTAAAATTATTGTAAATTTCGCAATTCTCATCCAAATTACCTTTCCTAATTTTTTTTAATCTTTTCTTAATATTCTCAATTTGATAATGATAATATCGCATAGATAATTATTTATATATATATCTCTCAATAATCTTTAAATTTATAATTGTTCAATTATATTTCATTCTTTTATTATTTAAAAAATTGATATTCAATACATCTAAATCAATTAATTAATTATGTATTTGCAAAAAAAAAATAAACATCAAAGAGATGATAATATCATATTTGATGAAGAACCTCATATTTATTATATAAATGGAAATCAGGACAATATTTCGGTAACTACTTTTGTTCATTCACATTTTCCACATTTTAATGCCGATAAAATTATTAAAAAAATGATGGCATCCAAAAATTGGACGAAATCTGAATATTATAACCAAACACCCGAACAAATTAAACAAAAATGGGAGGAAAATAGAATATGTTCCTCTAATCTTGGAACCCAACTTCATAAAGATATAGAACTTTATTATAATCAAGAATTTTTTCAAAATACCACCGATGAATTCCAATATTTTTTAAAATTCACTAATGATACTAAAAATGAACTTATACCATATCGTACAGAATGGATTGTATATGATAATGATTACAAATTAGCTGGAAGTATCGATATGGTATTCAAACAAAATAATAATAATGATAATGATTTAATTATTTATGATTGGAAACGCTCTAAACAAATAAAAAGAGAAAATAATTTTGAAAAAGGATACCCTCCACTTGATCATTTACCTCATAGCAATTTTTGGCATTATTCTTTACAATTAAATATTTACAAAAAAATTTTAGAAAAAAATTATAATAAAAATATTTTAGGACTGTATTTACTTATTCTACATCCTAACAATACTTCATACATTAAAATTAAAGTTCCAGATCTTTCTCAAGAAGTCGAAGAATTATTAATTCAACGAAAATTTCAATTGGAAACTTCCAATCAATCTAATTCAATCAATCCAAAAAAAAAATAATAATCCAATTGTACTAATTTCTGTTTTTAAGTAATTTATTCAAAAACATAAATCTAAAAAAAAAAAAATATTTCTTACATTTTTACATTACTTGATGCTGGATAATTTAAAACATATGCTCTCCCTATATTGTAACTTAATACATTATAATTATTATTTGTAAAATAGCCTTTTCTCACTTTTTTATTTTTTTTCTTTACTTTATATTTATTTTTATTCATTCCTAAATATATATCCGTTCCTTTTTTAGAATCTAAATATTCAGATGAACTTGATATACCCGTTGGCGAAAAATAATTGAATTTATTATTATAAAATAATGGAACTTTATTTTTTATAATTTTTTTTCCATTTTCATTTTGTTTTTCCATCTAGATCAATATATATAAAGTTAACAAAAAAAAAATATAAATATAGTTGCTTAAGATTATTTTTAAAACTTTTATTGATTTGCACATCCTCCCGAATAATTAGATGTTTTATCTTTAGGTACCTTAAGAATATCACATTTCTCTACGATTTCCAAATTTTTTTCCTGTGTATTTTCAACAATTAAATTTAACTTCTCAAAATTTTTATCCATCATATTATTTATACGTCTTACTTCTTTTTCACTAATCGATTTTCCCTCCATTTCAAAATTATCTAAATCTTTCCATATATCTAATCCAGTTGTGATTTTATCATCTTTTTTTTTTGTTTTATTATCTTCTAACGATCTATAATGAAGTCCCAAACATCTGAAATAAGATAATATTATTTCTTTTTGTCTATTGATTTTTTTAAATTCATCAAAACTTAGTAAATAACTTCCGATAATTCTACTTAGATAATCATTAAATTCATCAGTATAATTCATATTGATCAAATTATTCTTGAAATCCGATTCCCAAATTTTTATAAAAATTTGATAAATTATAGTATTTTTAGTCCTATCAAAATTATTAGCAAGATATTTTTTTGTGGGTTCATATTCTATCCATTCTATCGTATTGTAATCATTAATAATATCTTCAATATTACTATAATAATCCTTTTCATCCAGTAGATCTAAAAGAAAATTTTCTATTTTTTTGTTAAATACTATTTCTCCATCTCTTGTTTTATATGTTTGATAAATATTCATTTTAAATGTATTAATTATAATGAACATTATTGTTAATTTTTATATCAATTTTTTTTATAAATGTTTAAAATTCATAGTTTTAAACTTGAAGATTTAATGATTTAATATTTAATTTTTCATCACTATTCAAACTGACAATATATCTATCTGATTGAGAATCATATTTTTCTATTTTACATAACTTACCATTTAAATTTAATCTATTTTTAAGATTTAAAATTTTAGCTATTGTATTGGGCAATAAAAGACAATTATTTTTTGATAATCTTATATAATTATTATCAAATTTAATTAAATATTTATTTTCATTATTAATGAATTTCATGATAGATCCTTTTTTACCATTTAATTTATAATTATTTTTATGATTCTGTATTTCAATTATTATATTTCTTTGGAAGTTATTTTCACTAATTAATATTTCTTTATTATTATGATCTAGTAAAATAACATATTTATTATTAATGAATTTAATTATTTTTCCCGTTTTATTATTCAATTCTTTATTATTTTTTAAATTTATGATAGTTAGTTTTTCTCCTCTTCTATAATGTAATTTTTTTTTTTTTATATCCATTCTATAATTATTAAAAATATTATCATTCATTTTATTTCCTTGTTTCATAAATGTTTTATTATAATTGCTGCTAAATCTTCTTTGCATATTTTTATTGAAAAATGGATTGGTATCAAACATATTAAAAGGATCTATATTCATAAAATTCTGATCCATATTATTGAAATCTACATTCATATTCATATTTATATTTCGAGTTTTCTCAACGAATATAGATTGGAAAGGATCTTCATTATCAAAAAATTTTGAAAAAATATCATCAGCATTTTGAAAACTCATTGAATTGAATTTAAAATTAGTGTTATTAAAAGATTGCCCATTAAATTCACAATTCCCAAATATATCATAATTTTTTCTCTTTTCTTTATCCGATAAAACTGAGTAAGCTTCGGATATATCTTTAAATTTCTCCTCAGCATAGGCTTTATTTTCGGGATTTTTATCTGGATGCCATTTCACAGCTAATTTACGATATGCTTTTTTTATGGCATTATTATCAGCATTTCTATCAATATTAAGTATTTCATAATAATTTTTTTTTTTAGGATTCATTAATAGATTAAATTTTAATAAAATTTATTAAAAAATCTTTATATATTTTTTCTATTATGTTAGATATTAAACTATGTTTTTCGAATATACTAATGCTCCAACAAAGACAGAAAATAAAATGCTTACTATTAATAGTATAATTGATATCCATGCATATACTTCCATCGCTGTTCGTTTCCAATCTTTTGAGCATCTACAATCATTTCTTTTTAAATCTCTAATATAGGAAACTACAATAAATATAAAAGCTAATCCACCAAGTCCTAACAAAAATTGGATAAAATATAATTTACTGTATACTAGCGGAAATATAAACTCTATAATAGAAAATATTACTAAAGTTAATGAAAAATATTTTACATATTCTCTTTTCCAATCAATTGAACATTCGCAATTGTCTCGTTCTAAATTAATTACATAAACGAAAAAGATGGAAAATATAATGAATCGTAAAACTGCTGAAATTCTTAATCCATTAATATATGAATTTTTATTTTTCTGAAAATCTTTAACATAACTTTGGATTGTTTTTGAATTTGTTAATAATTTTGATAATTCTTCATTCTTTTTTTTATTAGATGCAGATTTAGACATTTAATTTTTTATATATATATTTGATAAGAAAATTTAAATTTAGAAATTTTATTAATTTATTAAATCAAATGTATATCAATTTAAAAAAAAATTAAATAAAAAATATATATTGGTAACTAATAATGTCATTAATTAAAAGAGCAAAAGTAGCATCAGGATTATTTCTGTTTATTTATTGTCCGATTCAATATAGCAAGAATTTAACAATCTTTTATTCCTATATCATTACTTTGGGTTGTTTTTTAGAATTTTTTTATCAAATCATATTAAGAGAAAAATTTCTACATAATCAAATTTTATTTCTAATGTTATCATTTTTCTGGATCATTATACCAGGAATATATTTACCTAATTTGAATATTAATCAAATAAATGATATTATCATCTTAACTGTAAGTTCAGATATTATACAATTATTTTCATTCAAAATTTATGAAAAATTGTTTCAAAAAAAAAAATCTATATTAAACTCATTTTTAACCAAAAAACCATTTATAGATCTTTCCCCTAAAAAAACAATAATAGGATATTTAGGAGGACTAATATTTTGTCAATTATTTGTTTTTATTACCCAATTTGTTTTTTACGAAATCAATATTTTATATTTTTCAGGTTGTTTAGGAGATCTTTTCGCATCATTATTTAAAAGGAGACATTATATTTCTGATTATAGTAAATTATTATCAGCTCATGGTGGTTTACTTGATCGTTTTGATTCATTATTTTTTAATATAATTATGTTTTATTTTTTAACTTTTTATCATTAAAAAAAAAAAAATTGATATTAAAATATATTTTATTGTAAAAAAATGGAAAAAATATTAAAAATAAAAACAAAAAATTCTGATGAGATAATAGAAATTAAACAAAATTTATATAAATATTCCAAATATTTTTCTGATATTGTAAATCATTCAAATGAATTTGGAGAATTAAATGATTCTATTTCTATTAATCTAGATACGATTGAAATTTCAACACTAACTCACACCATTGACTTTTTGAATTATTATCAATCAAATCCTTTTAAACACATTCCAAAACCATTGCCAACGGATAATCTAAATGAATTTGTTGACAAGTGGTATATGGATTATATTTCAAATAAAAATATGGAGGAAATATTCAGAATCATACAAGCATGCAATTTTTTAGAAGTATCATCATTATTAGAATTAACGTGTGCATATGTCGCTACTATAATTAAGACTAAATCTGTCGACGAAATTAGAAAAATATTTAATATTACAAATGATTTTACAAAAGAAGAAGAAGAAGCTATTAAAGCTGAAAGTAGATGGTGCAATGATATTTAATAAAATTAATAACTTTTATAGTAAATAAATAGTAATATCATAATTAATAGTGTTGCTAAAAATAAATTCTCTAAATTTTTACGTTTATGATAATTTTTTTCATGTTTGCTTTTCATTAAATTTAATTTATTAGCAACAAAAGTTTCTTTAAATGCTCTTTCGACAAAATCTGGAAAACATTTTAAACCATCTTTCTTAGGTGTACATTGGGTTTCTGTTTTTCCATTTCTTATATCGTCATATGTACCGACCGGTTTAGTTTGTCTTTCACATGGAGCTGATAAACTATTTCCTTTACCAGCTAAACTACTAAAAATTTCTACAGGATTTATTTCTACGGCATCCATAATTAATCCAGGAACTATTCCTCTTATACTTGTCGCAGGTAATTTGATACCTAGCTGATCTAAACATGCAATTTTACCCGTCGGTATATTTTCAATATATAAATATCTTGGTTTTCCTTTACATTCATCCGAACTTTTTTTGTTACATTTGCCACTTTCTATGAAAAAATTCATCCCTAATGGTCTTTGTTTAGGTCCATCAAATCCCATTTTTGTATCACCAAATGCTAATGTATCTGTATAAGTTCCAAATGCAGATATATCAGTATATAATGCAGATAAACTTCCAGAATCCGTCACACCACATTCAGTTGGAGTAGGTATTCTATCGGCATAACTATATGAAGGACCAAGATATTTTCTTGCTAATGTAGTTACAGCTGCCTCAGCGGTTTTTTCTAAATTACTCATTATTTATTATAGATATTATTTTTTCTTGTAAATTATAAATAATAAAATTACGATCATTATTATCATAATTATTATTAATATATATCTATTTTCATTATCTTTTTTTTTATTCATCATTAAATATTTTTTTTTATTATTTTTAATCATATTCTCATATGAATTTAATTTCTTTAAATCAACAAATCTTTCTTTTAATTTACTTACTGCTATATCTGGAAAACATTTTATTGTTTCATCTATTGGCGAACATCTCGTCTCGGTTTTACCATTTTGCATATCATCATAACTACCAACTCCTTTTTTTTGTAAAGTACATGGACCTGTTATTCCACCACCTTTACCAGCCAAACTATTAAATATTTGTACTGGATTTATTTGGACGGTATCTGTAATTAATCCTGGAACTAATCCTCTTAATCCCGTATTTGGTAATTTTATTCCTAATTGATCTGTACATTCAACATTACCAGTAGGAACATTTTGAATATATAAAAATCTAGTCTTTCCAGCACATTCTGGAGAACTTTCTTTATTACATATACCACTTTCTATAAAATAATTTAATCCTAATGGCGATTGTGAAGGACCACCTTGTCCAAATACTTTTCTTCCCCATGTCAATGTATCTGCATATGTACCAAGAGCAAATGTATCCGTTAATAATGCATTTAAGCTTCCATCTTCAGTTACTTTACATTTTTCAGGATCTGGTATTCTATTTGCATAATTATATGGGGGACCTACAAATCGAGCCATCACATCTAATCCAGCTTTTTCAATATCAATCTTTCCTAGAGAATCAGTAGGTATATCTCCTAATAAATTACTCATTATTATTATACTCACATTTATTTTTCATGCATGTTTGATATTAAATTTTAAATATGAGGAATTATTTTAATTTATTAGAAATGTTTATATAAAAATAAATGCACATAAAATATTTTTTCCATATATTACTTTTAGTTCATTCAATATTAAAAATAATTAAATATAATCATTATTTTCGATTAAAATGTAAAAATAATAGGTTATTTATTTTTCATAAACCTAAACTATATCAATCTTTTTTATCTCCACTTTTAGATTTTATTTTATCCTTTTTTTATTTATCATCATTCAACCATAAAACACCATTTTCACAAATTCAAAAATTAATCGTCATTTTAAATTTGTCAATAGATCATTATAATTTAATAAAACGAACATTATCAAATAATCATTTAAAAAAAAATAAAATGGTTCATTTACCAATACATAAAAAATATAAATTTATCATACATATCATCTATTTAATTTTAAAAACCTTAAATTTAACAAAATTAGCATTATTATCTTTATTTAATAAACAAATCTCCAAATCTTTAACAAATTTTGTTGTTCTATCCAATAAATATATTTTTCTTTTTTACTTAATTATTCAAAAATTATGTAATTTAAATCTATTTTATTACATTTGGACCATACAATACATATTTGGATTTATACATTTTGATATTCATGATAAATATCGGAATGGAAGAGATATTTTTCCAAATTGGAATCAATTAAATAATGATGAAAATTATAACAAAATTTTTGTTGGACCAACTAAAAATTCTATAATTTACCTAAATTTTCATGATATTACCAATAAACTAAATAATTTAGGTGAAAAGCTTGGTTTAGATGATAATTCCTCTACAGCAATTAGACATTCTTATTTAGGTAATTTTTTTATAAATAATATATTTTATGATCAACCATTATTAGATAAAAAAGATCGTATATTTACTTTAAGCGCAAATAGAGAAAGTCATATATTTCTCAGAAAATGGGTTGAAGAACTATTTGGACCTAATGGAAATTGGGACATTTCACTATTTAATACAATGATAATAAAATTTCTAAATGAAAAAAAAAAAAAAGGTTCCATTCGAATACCAGAAGATATTCATATTCTTACAACAAAAATATTATATTGGATTCATTTCCAATCAACTATCTCAGAAACAGAAATAAATTATCTTCATAAATTTAAAGAAAAATTATTAATGATTTCAATGTCACCAAAATCAATAACAAAAATTATCCTAAGAAAACAAATTAAAAAACTTTCAAAAGAAAAAAATATATTATTGGAAAAATATAAACAAAATATTATCAAATTGTATCCAGAAAAAACAAAAAATTTAAATCCAAATGAACTACATTTATTATCAAATGCATTTATGGATTCTCTTTTTTATGCAGGAGGTCTTTCTTTGCAATTATCTATTCATCATTGTCTTGCTATATTATATTGCCAATCATTTAAACATATTATGGATAAATATGATTTCAATAAAGAAGAAAATATTTTAGCTCTTGTTCTTGAATCTATTCGATTATTTCCACCAGTTGGTGAAATTTCTTATTTTGATAAAACAAAGAATAAACATATTGTTTGCAATCTAAGTATGGCTGGTAAAGATCCTCAAATATGGTCTTCCGATTCTCATAAATTTAAATTACGATCCAAAAAGATGTATGATAAGTTTTTAGTATCATGGGCTGAGCCATCAAAATATAGTGGAAAATATGCCCAAAATAATCATGTTTGTCCAGCCAAAGATTTAAGTATTCAAATGATTGTAGAATTTTTAAAAATATTTATTCCTGAAATGCAATCATGGTATAGTGATCACGATCATTTAATTCACGAAAATATAAATTTTCCAGCTTATTCTAAGAAATTTATTTTGAAATATCGCGGAAAACTCGAAAAAATTTGATTGAACATTAATTGATTTATTTAATTAAAAAAAGAATGGAAGATAAATTATTCATTAGTAAAAATAAATGGCAATCTGTAAACAAAGATCAAGAGTTTACTCATTTTTCTGAAATAAAAGTTATTATTGATGGATGTCAAGCTATTGAAGGAACCAACATTGTATTTGAAAATTATACAGTCAATAATCCCTATCCAAAAAATAAAGTAGGCATTTGTTCAGAAATTACAAATGATAAAAACGAAATAGAATTAATCCGATTTGCCAGATTTTATGATCATTATCAATATTCGAAAGGTCTTTATCAACTATTAAAAAAAAAAGATTTTTTTAAATACATAAAAATCGTTAATACTTTTAAGAATAGAAATGATAATCGTATTGATTTGAAAGTTAATATTTATTTAAATAAAAAGTTTATTCTTGAGATGTATGATTTGAATAGTATTCCAGAATTGATTTATCTCATTATAATAGATAAGTCTCTTTCTATTTCTCAAATACTAGATAATAATCAAAGTAATACTGTGAGCGAAATAATAACTTCAAATGTACATTTACCTATTGTTTTGGATTTGTTCAATAAAGAATTTACTCGAAAACCTTTTGATTATCAATTACAAAATATGAAATGGATTCAAATGATGGAAAATCAAATTTTATCAAATTCATCAGAATTAGATTTCAAAATTTATGATCTTAACACTGTAGGATATCTTAGAGAATATCTTGTAAAATCTATTAATGATAAAATATATTTAGATCCAGTCAAAAAATGTATGATTAATTTGGAAGAGCTAGAATCAAATATAATTACATGTAAAGGTGGTATACTTGCAGATTCTGTTGGATTAGGAAAGTCATTCTCAATTATTGGAACAATTGCACAAAATCAAAATAAAAATAATCCTGATCTTTTGATAGCCCCAAGAAGACTGATTCATCAATGGGTAGATGAGATTCATTTAAATTATTCATCTTTAAAATATTTATCAATTCAAAATATTACAAGCTTTAGAAAATTAGTTAAAAATATTCGAAATAATCCTCAATATCTTTGCTCATTTGATGTAGTTCTCCTACCCTATTCATTTATCTGTAATAAAAATTATCAGGAATATTTAAATGCAAATGCCAATAATGAAAATAATTTTAATTTACACAATTATTCATGGAATCGACTTATTCTAGATGAATCTCATGAGTATATTTGTTACGACAGAAAAATGAATATTCGAAATACAAGAGATTATTTAAATTTAATCAAATCCAAATTTACATGGTTGTGTTCCGGAACACCTTTCAAAAATATAAATGACCTGTTTTATATCTTTAAAATCTTGTTGCGAAAAAACGATGAAATGATTGATTTTTTCGACATACCCAGTAATAAATATATTTACTTCATCTACAAAGATATATTAAATAAAATTATTCGTCAAAATACAAATGAATCTGTCAAAAATGAAGTCAACTTGCCAACTCCCATAATGAATGTTGAATTTATACAACAAACCGAAATTGAAAGAGCTATTTATGATAGCGCCTTAGGCGATAAAGATAAAATGATTGAATTATGTAATCATATTATGGTATCAGAAGAACATATTAAAATTCTTGGGAATAAACCATTATCATTAGATGAGATTCATCAGAAAATGACAAAATATTACAAGAAAAAAATTGTGAAGACAAAATCATTGATTCAGAATAAACAAGAAATAATCGAAAAATTAAAAAAAAAAGAAAATAAAAGTCATGATGATTTAAATCAGATTCAGATTATTGATACATCTATTCTTGAATGTGAGAAAAATTTAAAAATGTTTGAATCAAAATACAAAATTTTTAATCTTTTACAATCAAAATTAAATGAAGCTACATTCTGTCCTATTTGTTTTGATTCTATCAAAAATAAAACAAAAATTATCACGGATTGTGGACATATTTTCTGTTCTTCATGTATTTCTTCTAGTATTAACATACATAATATACAGAAATGTCCTATGTGTCGGGAAAATATCAATCGGGATTCTATTAAAGTAATGCGTGCCGAAAGTGATCCAAACGCTCTAAACCAATTATCAGAAAAACAAAAAAATATACAAAATTGGGGCGGATCCAAAATGGCTAGGCTTATTGAATATATTCGCGAATTAAATGAAAATGATTCCTCAAATCGAATTATTGTTTTTTCAAAATTTCATAATATGTTAAAATTAATTAGTAAAGTCTTATGCGAGACTAATATTAAACATGTCTTCCTAAATGGTTCCGCTAGTGTTGTCAAAGGAAGAATAAGAAGGTTCAAATTGGATAATATGATTAATGTCGTTCTATTATCATCAGAACAATCAGCCTCTGGATTAAATCTCACTGAAGCAAATCATATAGTTTTACTTGATACTCATAATTCCGAAAAATCACTATGTCATCAAGTTGAAGAACAAGCAATTGGAAGATCTGTAAGAATAGGTCAAAAAACAAATGTACATGTAAAACGATTTGTAATGGAAGATACCATAGAACACGAAAACTATAATCATATATTTTTATAAAAATTCTTATTTATATTAAAAAAATATAAAGATATCCTGATTATTTTAATTATGTCTGATTATATTCATGGCTTTACTCTAGCTATTTTAATTTTAATAATTATACAATTAGTATTTTTATTTTTTTTGTATTATAAAAAATATATAATTGATCGTTCTAATAATCCTAATATAACTCCTTTGATTAATAACCAAACCGTAGATATCTAATCAAAATCAATAATTAAATAATGTTTTGTAAATATTTTCCGTAAAAAATTCCACTTCACCATAATTTATAGTTAAAGGTGGAATGATTCTTAAAGAATTTTTACCACAACTTAATAATATCAAATTATTTTCTAAAGCATCATCCATTATTGATTTCACAGGCACATTTTCATCTAAATCAGCAGCAATAAATAAACCATATTGTCTAACAGATTTGATGTAAGGCATAGTTTCTAATTCATTTTTTATAATAGACCCCATTTTTGTTGCATTAATCATTAATTCTTCATCAATCATAACATCTATTGTAGCACTTGCTGCAGCACTAGCAACACAATTCCCGCCATAAGTTCCACCTAATGAATTATGTGACATATTGTCAAATATTTTTTTAGATGAGCTTACGATCCCAATCGGGAATCCACTCCCGATACCTTTTGCTATTGTCATTATATCTGGTTTTATATCAAATTTCTCTGAAGCCCACCATTTTCCTGTTCTTCCAGATCCACATTGAACCTCATCAATTATTAATTTTATATTGTATTTAGTACATATTTCTCTGCAATGAATCATAAAGTCTTTAGGAATCTCTATAATCCCTCCTTCACCTAATATAGGCTCAATAATTATACCACATGTCTCTTCTGGTGATGTTTGCATTTCTAATATTTTATCCAAACTTTCTTTTCTGAAATCATTGCAAAAGAATACACCTGGTATCAGTGGTTGAAAACCATATCGATATGAACTTTTTGAACTACTTAATGACATACCACATAATGTTCTTCCATGAAATCCACCATTCATACAAATAATATTTGGTTTTCCAGTAGTCATTCTAGCTATTTTAATTGAATTATCACTGCATTCAGAACCACTATTTGTAAACATAAAATTATCATGACCATCTGGAACTATTTTCAATAATTTATCAATTAAATTCACTTGTATATCATGTGTCATAAAACAATTTTGTTGTCCTAAAATTAAATTGTTCATCTGTTCTTTAACTTTAGCAATAATATATGGATGACAGTGTCCAGTTGATAAAGATCCTATTCCAGCCGTCATATCTAAATATTTATTGTCATTATTATCCCAAACCCAACATCCTAATCCTTTGTTAATATTCAAAGAATTATTTTTAACTATTCCTTTTGGTAAGTGTTTTAAAATTTTCAACATATTATAAATAGTATTTTTTTTTTTTTTTATATCATTTTTAATAAAAATTAATTATATTTATTTGTCCACCATATATCTTGAAATCGACATTATAGTCTTTTAAATATTTTATTGTTTTAGGTTTTAATATTTTTCCATTTCCTGTTATAATTTTAAAATTAAAATTTTGTTTCTCTATTTGATAATCAAATATAGCATCCAAAAATGTAATTAGCTCGTTGGATCTTAGTCCATGAAGATCATAAATATTTTCAACATTATTTAATTTGTAAAAATGATAACACGAAATATCTTCTATAATATTCAATTTCTTGTTATTTAATTTTTTCAATTCATCATTATAGTAACAGCTAGTATCTTTTGAGATTTTTTCTTTTAAATTTGTCAACTCATGTTCTATTTTTAATAAATTTTCTCTTTCATTTAATGGAATATAACTTTTAGTCAAAATTTTATATATTTTTTCATATAAATCCATTGTATTAAATATAATTTATCTTATTTCTTTAGATTATTTATTTTCAAACATTCTATCCAAAATTTAAAAATAAAAAAAATTTTTTATTCTATTTTAATCTAAATGGGAAATAATAACTCAAATTTTGATTACAAAAGAGAAATGAGACGAGAAATCGGATTAGATTCAAACCAACCTGATTTTGATCTACAAACAAATCAAAATATTATCATAAACGAAAATAAAAATAAAAAAAAATCAATTAATTATGTACGTATTTATATTTTATATCGTATATTTAGCATTATATTTCAATAAATAAAATAAAATAAATACAAAAATTTCAACTACTTTCTATCTTTTTATTAGGAAATATAAAACATTTAAAGAAATAATCTGTAATGATAACTAATTTATCTATTAAATTAATTTTATATTCTGTCTGGATACTTTTAGGATAATTTATGTAAATTGATTTAATTATTAATATAGCCATCCACGTCGTATTTACTATTAGTGATAATTCTAAACTAAAAAATAATTTAATTATCAAAAATGGAAATCCAAATCCTAAAAAATAAATCCAATTCGATTGAAAATAATTCTTACGATTTTCATAATTTATATCATATACACTACATCTATAATCATAAATATAATATGAATTCATTAATATTAATAGTAAATTAGAAATAAATGCACCAATATATGGAATCATATTTACCAATAATAATATTAAATTAAGAATAATATACAATATTTGAAAAAAAATTTGGTTTGATAATTGATAACATAACGAAGATCTTTTTATTATTAATTTTTTATAAAATATATCTAATATTTTATTATAATAATTTATACTATTTATCATCACGAATATTGTAATTGGAAATATACAAAAATAATATACTAAATTGTAATATATATTCAAATTAAAACTATTATATATCTTTTTAATTAAATTTGGAAATACATATTTTAAAATAATAATAAATGAATTAACATACAAAACATTAATTAATATTAGTTTTTTGAATATTATAGTTAATTTATCATTTTTTATTATATTTTTTGGAACATCGCAAATATTTATACTATCCATAAAACCTATTATAAATGTTTTCATAATATTTGTTATTTTCATAATCATTTCTATTTAACAAATACTTTATCTTTAAAGCATTTATTTTTTCCAATTATAAATATATATAAAACACTACTTATAAAATATGAATTGTTTACCACAAGATATTTTTATTCACATTACAAAATTTCTCCCATTTTATGATCTTATTTCCTTAGAATCAACCAATAAATTTTTACATTTATTCATCTGGAAAGGTCCTTTTTGGAATCAAATTGTCAAAAAATCTCTAAATCATAATCAAAATGGAAAAATATACTTCAAAAATAATTTTTTTAAATGCAAAATTTGTAAACTTATCTATAATAATAAATATACATATGAAAATTATATTGATAATCCCATTTGTATTGAGTGTCTAGCATCTCTATTTATTTGTGTCACTAGCTGAATTAATACTTCTTTATATTTTTATAATTACAATTTGCTTATTTCAAAGTTATTCACAAATATTAATCCTCCCTTCTTTATTAATTTACAATCTTTACTTAATTCCTTTATTTCAAATAATTTTATTCCCTCACCATTGCTGATCGTTCTTAACCAATTTCTAATTTTATCTTTTTTTTTACATTTTAAAGTTTCACCTATTCTCTGAATCATCCAACATTGGTATGGAAACACTGATCTTTTTTCTTTTATTTCCTCATCTCTAAATAATAAACCTCCTTTTTTAACTGGTAATGTAAATGTATGACTTAATGGTCCCCCATACAATTGATCTTCAGACATACTAAAACTCTTTGAGGGTAAAGGATCTCTTAAATCATGATATCCATCTTTTATGTATTGATCTAATATTTTTAATGAACTCTTTAATACTGGCCAGAATTCTTTAAAAAATATTTCAATAATCACTATGATCGTTGTTGGAATCATATCATTTTCTAACCACTCTCCATTATCTGAAAAAAATTGTAAATCTTTACTTATTAATCTCTTATTTTTTTTACAATAACCGTAGATTTTTGAATATTCAGGCTCACCACCCCGATCATGTAATCTCTCAATCCATTTTGTCGTATACGGATATTTTGTTCTTAACATATATCCTGGTACAGGATCTAAATAAATATGAGCATATAATGGACCGATCAATGCAAAATCACCTAATGACGGCTTCCCTCCTAATATATATGTATGTTCTATAAAATGCTTCTCCAAATAATCTAATAGTCTTTCCAAACTGTCCTCCCATGCTTTAACTGTTTTATCCGTTACTCCTAAATTAATTAATCCTCGCTTTGGACCAGCTTTATACATTATATTGTTAAACAAAAATTCACCAGCTCTCTTTTTTTCATTTAAATTACCCTCTGGATACAAAAATTCTCCCCATTGTAATTTATTAAATTCACTGTGATTCATATTACTCGTCCTTGGCATCATTTGATTTTTTTTATTATTACTAGAATACGCCCATCTCCAATGATATGCTGGGACCAACATCCATTCATCCGCTAATATTTCTATTAACTGACTTACCAAAAATTGCTTAGGTCTTTCCTCTAATGATGGCATAATACTATAATCACTATATCTCCTTTCCATTGTTTCAATTATATTACTTGAATCATGTATCATTCTCCCATCATCTAACTGTATTTGAGGTACTGTATTCATATTTGTTGATACCACCAATATATTTGTAATAATCTCCGGAGTCGCTAAAATTTCTTCTATTACAAAACCACATTTATTAGACTTATATCTTAAATACGATCTCACCTTACCAGAAAAATAACTGAATTTCCAAGAAAAAAAACGAATATTATCTTTTCTAGGTATATCATTAATTAATGGATTACTAGTCTTATCCAATCTTATTTTCTCTATTATCGATTTATCTATATTCACTGATTTAATATATTCAAGAACCGCTTCTATCCTATTAATTATCAATAAGAATAAAGATATATAATATTATAACCATACCTTTTCAGAAATATTATCTCTCTTCAATTTGCTCTTGATTATATCCAATGTAATATTTGGAATTATGTTTATCCCTAAATCTATTTTATTCCCAATCTTTCGAATATTATTTGAAAATATTTTAATATTAGATTCTATTTTATTTATATTCATGTATTATCATTTTTCCTAATCTTTAATTAATTTTATTATTTATTATTTTACTTTTCATTGATTTATATATTTCTAATAACCCTATTAATTCAATATTAGAATGAAGTTTATTTATTTCAAGACTTCTTAATTCATCAACTCCTACTAACATTTTTTTATCCTCACTAATATCATTAATACTATTTATAATCATTTTCTCATATTCCATTGCAGATTCTATATCTATAATCTTCGGATTCTCTAATTTCTCTATCCAATATTTATATTTAATTTTTCCATCATTTTCTTTTATTTTATTCAAATTCGTCAATATTCTATTTAATGAATTTAAACTCAAAATTGAACCATTTCCTCTTTTACCTATTTCTTCACCATCAACTATTTCCCAATTCAATATCCCCAAACTAATTCTTTCAATCATAGTATTTCTTTTAATAATTTTTTTATATACTAATCAAATTTTTTTTATCTAAAGATATTTTAATCTACATATATATATAAATTTCTACATATGATTTCTAAAAAAATATTTGATTTTATTATTATGGGTGCAGGATCAGCAGGCTGTACACTAGCACTAAAATTATCCAAAAAAAATTATAAAATTGCCTTACTCGATGCAGGAACAATTAATAGATCCTGGAAAGTTCGTATGCCAGCAGCTCTAACTTACAATTTATTCAATGACATTTATAATTGGGATTATTATACTATTCCTCAAAAAAATCTCAATAATAGAAAATTACATTGCCCACGAGGTAAAATGTTTGGTGGATCTTCAAGTCTAAATGCAATGGTTTACATTGAAGGACATAAGGAAGATTATGATAGATGGGAAAATGAAGGAGCGATCGGATTTAATTACGAAAATATAAAGAAATATTTTCATGATTCTGATGGACCAGAAGTTAACATTATTCCTCCGAATAATTTTAAACAACTTTTTCAAATTTTTGGTGAATCTGGAGAAAAAATTGGCTACCCATATTTACGAAATTCTGATATTACGCAAAATAATTATCTAGGTTTCGGGCTTTTCCCAATGACAATTACAAACTCCGGCGAACGAGCTAGTACATACGAAAATCTTTTACAACAAAAAAATCGTAAATATCTTAAAAATATTGAAATATTTGATCGATCCCACTTTAATCAACTCATCTTTGATACTACATCCAAAATAAAAGGACTTTCCTATATTAAAGATAATCAAATCCATAATGTTTATGCAAAAAATACTATTTTATCTCTTGGTGCAATCGGAAGCCCACATGCACTCATGCTATCCGGTATTGGTGATCACTCAAAACTAAAACAATTTGATATCCCAACCATCATCAATCTAAAAAGTGTTGGAGAAAATCTACAAGACCATACTGAAGTTTATGTACAAGCCAAATGTGATTATGTTAATACTCTCTTTCCCTATGGAACTAATAAATCTCCACTCACCAAAATACAAGCAGGTATAGAATGGTTCCTAAATGGTACTGGTAATTGCGCTTCCAATCATTTTAATTTAGGCGCATTCATTAATTCACATTCTATGGTACTTCATCCAGATATTCAATTACATTTCATACCCGGTGCTATAAATGGACAAATGGACTTCCTACCATATTCAGCATTTCAAATTCAAGTAGGTCCACTAAGACCTCTTAGTCGTGGATCAATACAATTACAATCTAATAATCCTATCGATCCTCCTCTCATCGATCCTAATTATTATGATTATATCGAAGATTTTCAAGTTATGGCATCAGGCATTCGTCAAAGTTTAGATATTATCAATCAAGATCCTTTCCAACAAATAAATTCAAAATTATTAGTTCCAGAATTAGAAACAATGAACCAACACCAATTATTTAATTATATCCGAGAAAATACTCATAGTGCTTATCATGTTTCATGCTCATGCCCTAATGGAAAAGTTGTAGATTCTCAATGCAACGTCTATGGAACCGAAAATTTAAAAATAATTGACGCCAGTGTTATGCCATCTATGACTAGTGGAAATCTAAACGCACCTACTATTATGATTGCCAAAAAAATAGCAGATGATATCATTCATAGTAATCTATGATTCTAAATTTTATTTATTTTTTAAAGCTTTATTCTCTATATGATCTGATTTCCAAAAAATTATTTATCTTACTTATTGTTTATATATTTATCAATCAAACATCATCAAATTAATTAAAATTAAACCTATGACTACAATTAACATCTCAAAATATCCTGCTGGAAAGTACATTATTATCACATCTCATGATAAATCATACACCCTCAACATTCTACCAATTGAAAGATAATCTTAAAACTCACAATTATAAATCACTTAAAACTTTCGAAATATTACAACATCATAATAGAAAATTTTAAGAAATAAAACCCTTCCTAAATAATGAAGATACATACTATTACCTAGTCATATTCCAAATGAAAACACAAATAAAAAAATTGATAATAATTTTATGTAATTTTATATTTTACTAAATAAACTTAAATATTATGTCTCTAAATATTCATCAAAACAAATTAAAAGAAATCAATCACCCAACACCACTTGATCAAATATATAATAAATTTTTGTTAAACAATCAAATTCATTTTAATAATTTAGATTCTATAAATCATCCAACACTACTTGATCAAACATATAATAATCATCTTTTATTCGATACTGTTTATTTCAATCAAATTCATCATATTAATAACCCTATTCCTTTAGATATTGTTCACAACCAAAACTTAATTAAATTTAATAACAAAGAATTTGAAGTAGCTTCTATTCTTCTTTCTCTAAATAAAAAAAATAATGAACAACAAAATAATGATTGGATTTTAATTGATTAATACTTATTTATCTGTACATAATGTTTCACAATTATTCATTTAAAAAAAATTTGAATCTTTAATCAAATCCATTTTTAAAAAAAATTAATTCCAATGGGTATTGTTTATACAAAAATTACAAATTTATTTTCATGTTTTAAAAAAAGCGATTTCGATTACAATATACAAAATGATATTCTAAATCCTAATCCTAATATTGATAATAATCTTTCAAAAGATAAAATTCAAAAAATGTTTGATTTAGAACATAATTATGAAAATGATAAATCTCCCTCTCCGAATCGATTAGTTATTCAAGAATCTCAGGAAAATTCTCAAATAAAATCAGATTATATTATCTATAAAAATAATGAATCTAAACATGATTCTAATAATAGCCGCTTCTATCCTATTAATTATCAATAAGAATAAAGATATATAATATTATAACCATACCTAAAGTTTAGATCCTTACTTTTTTTTAATTACCAATAGTATTTGAAATCTATACAATCATCTGGTTTTCATAAAGAAATATTGTATATCTCTAATTTTATGGTTTATTAGTAAACCAAAGGCAACGAAGCATTTGCCTATAGAAACCATCTATTTTAAATGTTTGATAAGTATATTTCGAGCTCCGTTAGTATCTCTATCAATACATA